>Ga0194129_10005651_pt1 | contig 15812 bp, 9 predicted proteins | sample TA2KigCa35mmetaG_FD_150862 | JGI IMG/M metagenome (GOLD analysis project Ga0194129, IMG submission 150862) | Freshwater microbial communities from Lake Tanganyika, Tanzania - TA2015038 Kigoma Deep Cast 35m | ecosystem: Environmental > Aquatic > Freshwater > Lake | place: Tanzania: Lake... | reverse complement strand
CAGACAGTTTTCCGCAACGCTGGCGATCCAAGCTCTGCGTAATCCCGGAGGGGGTGCCTGAACATCTGTTCAATCAGCAACGCCTCCACAGCCTCACCATCAACCCTGAGGTAACCCTCGGGCCGGAAAAACAGGTGGTGACATTCATCAGCCGCAATCTGGAGCCCATGCGGGGATTCCATGTGTTCATGCGTGCATTACCCGAGCTGCAACAAAAACTGCCCAAGCTGGAGGTGGTGATCGTTGGGGGGGATGGGGTGAGCTACTCCTCGAAACCGGGAGGTGAGAAAACGTGGAAACAGGTACTCCTGGAGGAACTCGAAGGCAAGCTGGATCACAACCGCATCCATTTCTTTGGCCGAATCCCGCATCATGAGCTGATCAAGCTGTATCGACGCAGCGATCTGCATGTGTATCTATCTAATGCTTTTGTGCTCAGCTGGAGTCTCCTGGAAGTGATGGCAACGGGGACAAGAATACTGACAGCGGAGAATCCAATGCTGCAGGAAGTAAATCAACTGAGTAGAAGTTTGCTCACATGGAACGCCACGAGCGAATCGCTAAGCGATGCAATCTGCAAGGCAATCAGGGCGCCGAGGGTTCATTCAGTAAGTCAGGAAGACAGGCTACGGGAGCTTTATGGACTCAACAACTGTGTCCAAAAACTAGAACATCGGCTCAATAGACTAGCTGCAAGTTTATTTTAAGTGGCCGGAGCAACACTTAGGGAGGGCGATGAAAACAGTTATCGAAATAAAAAAGGGCCCCTGAGGGCCCCATTTGAATTGCTGAGGGTGTTCAGCTGAAGACAGGCGGCATAGCGCCAGCAAGACCAAAATTACCTGTCATTGTCGTAAGGCTGAAGTTGGAGAACATTGCTGCAGTCGCGTGACCACCTGCGTCAAAGATACCACCGTCAAGCCTGATGCTATCGCCTCCGACAAAGACCATCGTGACCGCAGAGCTACCGAAGCCGAAGCTAACCAGATTGCTCGCACCAACCACGAAGGCACTCGAAAAACTGCCTCCCCCAAAGGCTGCTGTAGTGTCTGCAGTAAAAGCACCAAAGCTGATATCAAGGTACTGGCCAACGTTGCCGGTGGCCTGAGAGCTGATACCGAAGCGAAGATTCGAAGTCAGCGCAGTGTTGCCACCAAAGACAAGGGAATCAGCACCTTCTTCATTCCAGAAATAAGCCGTGCCGGCGCTACCAGCGATGGTTGTTACTGAAGTGAAGTTAAACGTGTCGTTGCCAGAGCCGCTCCAGAAGCTCACTCCACTGTTGGCAACAGTGATCGAGCCACCGAAGAAGTCAGCGCCAACACCACCACCGAACTGGCCGGAGAGGGTGTTGCCTGCGAAGACTACCGAATCAGAACCGGCATCCAGCACAACCTTAGTGGAGCCAGAGATGACTGCACCGTTGCGGAAGACCAGGGTGTCATTGCCGTCACCGGCCAGCAGCGAGCCAGCACCAAAGCGTCCATCGAAGCTCACTAAGTCATTGGCGGAGCTGAACTGAACGGTCTGGATACCACCAGCACCAACGATCGAGCTGGAACCGTTGACGACCGCACCGAAAGAGATGTAGTCAGCACCAGCATCGAGACTCACCACAGCTCCACTGACAGAGGAGTTGAAAATGAGAGTGTCGTCATTAAGTCCACCGGCGACCGTTGTTGCACTGGCCACCGCGGCACTGAACACCAAACTGTCAGCACCGGCACCACCCGAGATCGAACTGGTGACCAGGACAGCCGCGGTTCCAAAGATCAGGGTGTCGGCACCCTCACCAGCGGTAAGGGTGCTGCTCACCATGCTCTTGGTGAAGCTGAACGTCTCATCGCCAGCGCCAAAGTCAATGGTGCTGTTGTAAACGTCCCCGGCAAAGGTGAACGTATCGATACCCGAGCTGCCGTTGATCCCTGAAGCGCTCACGGTGCTGCTGAACACCAGCAAGTCTGAACCTTCATCACCAGCTCCAGCGGTGTTGATGGCAACAACGCTGACGACAGCACCACCGAAGGTAATCGAGTCATTACCAGTACCACCGCTCACGGAGCCACCGGTGATGGCATTCGCAAGCGTGATCGAGTCATTACCAGTACCACCGGTGATGGTGGAGTTGGTCAGCGTCGACGCCGTGGTGAACACAAAGGTGTCATTGTCAGCGCCGCCATCGATGATGCTTGTCTGGCTATCAACAGTGAGGCTGAACAGCTCATTACCAGCACCAAAGTCGATCTTGGAGCCAATCAGGGAGCCATAGATGTTGACGGAGTCAGCATCATCACCACCCAGGATGGTCGAGTTGCTCAGAGTCTTGAGGCTGAAGGTGTCGGCACCGGCGTCGCCCGTGACGATCGACTGCACCATCCGATCTTCCACGAACAGGTAGTCAGCACCTGCACCAAGGTTGATGTTGGAGTTGCCGGACACCAGATCCTGGAAGCGCACCGAATCATTGCCGGAGTTGGTGGCAATGGTCGCTAGATCAACCCGGCTCTGGAAGATGATCGAGTCTGCGGCGCTACCGCCGTAGACCGACACCGTCGAGAAGGTACCGCTGTTGAACACAACGGTCTTACTACCCGTCACGGTGGTGTTATCCGTGGCATCAGCAGCCACGAACAACCGGGTGTTGGTGGTCGATGCGGCCGAGAAGCGGACGTAATCACTACCGGCACCGGTGTAAACGCTGACGAGGTCAGAAGCCGTGGTGGCCTGAATCACGATGCTGTCATCACCCGCCTCACCAAAGAGGCTGGTGCTCACAGCCGTTGCACCGGTCACAGCCATGGTGTCGTTGCCGGAACCGGCGTAGACATAATCGTTCGAGATGCCGTCCAACACCAGGGCGTCATTGGCACCGGAGAGGCTCACGGTGTCGGTACCGGCTGCACCCACAATCGTGGTGGCATTCACCGTGGTGGAGAAGAACAAGCTGTCAGCACCGGCGCCCAGGTCGAAATAGCCGCTGGTCACAGCCGGTGTCACCAGGATCGTGTCGCCGCCGGTACCACCGGTCACAGAGGTGCTCGTGAGTGCACCGCTCAGGGTGAGGTTGCTGGCGGCATTGGAGCCCGTGTTGAGTGCAACGGAATCGACACCCGATCCGGTATCCACCAGCGTGTCGCTGATCACACCATTGAGCACAAAGCTGTCGTTCCCGTCACCGCCGTAGAGGAAGTCGGAAGTGACACCGCCGCTGATGGAGATGCGGTCGTTGCCAGCACCGCCATACAGACTGGTAGAAATCGCTCCGGCCACAATGTTGATGCTGTCGTTGCCGGCATCACCATTGATGTAGGCCTTGCTGGCACTGGAAGCTAACTGGAAAGAATCGTTGCCACTGCCGCCAATGAGCGAAGAACGCTCTTGCGCAGCGCCAGTCAAGCTGATGCTGTCATCACCATCACCGGCATCAATGAAACCGTGGCCAACGCTGTCACCAACCACCAAGGTGTCGTTGCCAGCAGCACCCAGCAGGGAGGAGGTGCCATTCACCAGGGCAGCGCTGATGCTGTCATCTCCCAGACCGGCATCAACAATCGAACGATCGGTGACACCCGTAGTGATGAGCAGCGAATCACTGCCGCTACCGCCATAGATGGAGGATTGGGTGATCCCTAAAGCAGCACTGACCAGGTCATCACCGAGGTTGCCGTAGATCACGGAAGCGGAAACCGCACCACCGATCACGATCGAATCAGCCGTGTCACTGCCGGGGGTGCTGTTGGTGGTTTGCTCGCCGCCGTAGATGCTGGAGTTGCTGACAGTGCCAGTAATCAACAGTGAGTCGGAATCCTTACCACCCTCGAAGTAGGTGGAGGTCCAATTTCCACCGAAGCTGAAGGAGTCGTTGTACTCGCCGCCGTACAGGCTGGCTTTCTCAGAATGACTGGTGAACATGATGGTGTCATCGCCACCATTGCCGTACACCGCAGACGAGGTGATGGCACCAGCCACGCTCACCAAATCAGCACCGTCCAGAGAATCAGCGATGCTCTGAGCACCAAAAATCGTGGTACCGCCGATCACGCTGCCGGTAATCCGGATGCTGTCGTTGCCTGAACCGCCGTCGATCAGGCCGGCGGACACATTGCCAGCGACCGTGATCGAATCATTACCCGCACCGCCATACAGGGACGCTTGGGTACCAACGCCGGCCACAACAACGGTGTCATTGCCGAAGTTGCCGTACACCGAAGCAGAACTGATCTGCCCGATCGTGATGCTGTCGTTGTTCTCCTCGGTGTTGCCGGAATTGTCGCCGTAAACAGCGGCACCACCGTACAGGGAACCGGTCACGATCACGGTGTCAGCGCCGCTGCCACCGAGAATCTCGCCAGCGCTGAAATTGCTGGCCACAGACATCAAATCATTGCCCGCACCGCCATACAGCGAACTTGCAAACGCAGTGTTGGCAAGACGAATGGTGTCAGCGTCGTTGTTGCCATAGAAGGCAGAAGCTGATGCCGTACCCACCACCGAGATCACATCGGCGCCGTCGAGCACGCTGGCCCCGTCCGCCGCGTCACCGCCATACACGGTGACGCGGTTCGCCACACCACCCAGGGTGATTTGATCCACACCCAGACCACCAACCACCGAGCTGCTCACCGCAGTACTGGCGATGGTGATGGTGTCGTTGCCGCTGCCACCAGTCAGGGTGGCACCGCTCAGCATCGAAGCGCTCAGCGAGTCGTCGCCGTCCTCCAGCAGCACCAGACCACCGAGGCTGCTGCTCACAATCACCGTGTCATTCGCAGCGCCGGCATAGAGGCTGCCGCCCACAATGGCGCCGGCCACGCTCACACGGTCTGCACCAGCACCGGTGGTGATGAAGCTGGCCGACACGCTGCCACCCACCTGCACGGTGTCAGCGCCATCAGAGCTGTCGTTGCGGTCAGTACCGGAGGTCATGCTCACGGTGGCCGCCAGCAGATCACCTGTCACCAGCAGAGAGTCAGCACCCAGCTGACCGCCCACCGTGCCGCCGGTCACAGCCGCAATGCTCAGGGTGTCATTGCCCTGACCACCAGCCACAACAGCGTTGGTGACGGTGCCGTCAATCTTGATCGAGTCGTCGTCAAGGTTGCCCTCAATCCTGCCGCCGGTCACGTTGCCGCCGATGCTGAGGCTGTCGGAGCCGCTGCCGCCATACAGGGAGCTGCTCACTGCAGAGCTGGCCACCTGAATCAGGTCAGCACCGGTATTGCCGTACAGCTGAGAGCTCGACACCGAAGCACCCACGGTGATCGTGTCGTTGCCGCTACCGCCCACCAGGGTGGAGGAGATGGCCGAACCCTGAATGTTGATCAGGTCGCTGTCGGCGCCACCATCGACGCTGCTGCCCGTGGCAATCAGCGACACCGTGAGACGGTCATCACCAGCGCTACCCAGCACGGTGCCGTTGGTCAGACCGCGGCTCAGGGTGATCGTGTCAGCGCCGCTGCCACCATCAATGCGGGTGCCACTGACGTGACCACCAAACGACAGGCTATCGGCACTATCACCGGCACCGCCCAGCACTGAGCCACCAGTGATGGCCTCACTAAACATCAGAGTGTCGGCGCCGCTGCCGCCGTCCACCAAGGTGTTCACCAGGGTGCCGGAAGCCAGGATCCGGTCTTCCCCAACACCACCGTGGATGGTGCTGCCCGACACACCGGCGGTGATGTCGATCGTGTCGTTACCTGAGTTGCCGAGGATGGAGGAACCCACCACCGACTGGCGCAGACGGATCGAATCCTCGCCCGTGCCGCCAAAAATGCTGGAGTTGACGACAGAGCCCGCCAGGTTGACCGTGTCGTTGTCTTGGTTGCCCTCGATCAGCACCGAGCTGATCGCATAGGTACCAAAATCAAAACTGTCATTGCCGGAGTTGCCGGTCAGCGTGTCGCCCACGCCCACGCCGGGAACTGCGGAATTCGCAAAAAAGCTGTCATTACCGCCGGAGCCCACCAGGCAACTGCGGGCGTACTGGGAGCCAATGCTGTCGTTGCCAGTACCCGCAAGGATCAGCTGGTCTGCCGCTGTCCCGATCAGGGTGTCGCCGGTATCGGAACCTCGGATCGTGCTGTTAAAGGTCGCCATGGGTTGGTTAGGAGGGGCCGTGCGGCTTGGTTTGGGTTTGCTGAGACAGAGAACTCAAGCCGCAAGCCGGCTTGATCGGACATCGAGGGACAAAATGCCCTTGTGGAGACAATTTGCCTCGCGGTGAAGCTACAGATCAACGTGCAGCCAGTCAAGGCGGATTTCTGGATCTGCAGACACAGGCCCCGCCGGCACACCTCGCATTGGGGGCACAGCCCAGGCTCTGGTGTGTGATTGAGTAGGAGTCTTCTAGCGATACACCCCATGGTTTGGCAGCTGCAGCAGGCCGAAGCCCTGGCCAGCCAACCCAACCCGCCAGCTCAGGCCGTTGAAGAACTCGCGGTTCCCCTGGCTCGCTTTCTGCAGGCTTCTCCAAGCGATTTCTTAGAGCCCTTGCTGGCGAGCCCCTTTGGCCGGGTGTATCGCCTGTTCCTCGAGCGCTGCTGCAACCAACCCCTTAATGGCGCCCTAGCCGAGCAGTGCAAGCAGGAATTAAGCCAACAGTTGCGGCTGAAGGGCTTCGGCGGCGGCGAGGGCCATGCCCTGCTCCTGGCGTTGATGCCGTTTTACGCCCCCGGCAACCTCAAGGTGGAGGATGCCCCGGCCAAACTGCCGGGCTGGCTGCTGGAGATCTACAAGCTGCGCTACGAACCGGCAACGGCACCCCAGGCCGGTGGGCAAGAGGCGAATCCGACCCAAGCCAACGGATCACCCAGCTTCAGCGACCGCATTTTCCTAAACCGGATGCTGGGCCTCTCAAACCTGTATTACATCGACCCCGAGGACCAGGAAATCCTGCAGGAGCTGCGCCAGGTGCGCCTGCAAACCGTGGAGCTGCTTGTGGGCTGCTCCGCCCGTGAGTTAGGGGAGCATTTCAGCGCCGACTTTGGCGACCGGTATTGGGCCATGGCCCAGAGCGGGGTGCAAAAGGAACCGCTCGACAGCCACGAACTGGCCCAACGGGACGCCATCCAGGGTTGGTTGAGCATCACCCCCAACAGCCTCCATGCCGAAGGGGGCATTCAGAGGTTTGCCGCGGCCCTGCTGTTCAGTGAGCCCGGCAGCGTGAGGCTCGCCCAACCCGAACAAAACCTGCCCGCCTGGTTTGTGGAGGGTTACAAGCGCTTCTGCAGCATGGCCGTCTCAGCCTGAGGGAGCCCGGGGTGCGGATTCTTTTCGTTCACTGCAACTATCCGGCCCAGTTCCGTCACCTCAGCCGCCACTTCGCCGAGCAGGGCGGCCATGAGGTGGTGTTCCTGAGCCAGAACAAGGAATGGACCGCCCAGGAGCACGCCGGTATTCGACAGGCCCGTTACCAATTGGGGCGCGACCCCCAGGGGCAGCTCTGCCACCCCTACCTGCGGCGCTTTGAAACGGCTGTGCTGCATGGCCAGGCAGCGTTAAGGGCAGCCATGCAACTGAAGCAACAGGGTTTCAGCCCGGATCTGATCGTGGGGCACTCGGGCTTCGGCAACACGCTCTACCTCAAAGAGCTTTGGCCCCAGGCCCGTTTTCTGGGCTACTTCGAATGGTTCTACCGCTCCAGCGGCTCAGATGTGGGATTCGGGCGCAAGGAACCCACCAGCCCGGACACTTCCCTGAGGGTACACACCTACAACGCACCGATCGTGATGGATCTGGCCCTCTGTGATGGGGCCCTCTGCCCCACCCAATGGCAGGCCAGCCAGTTTCCGCTCTCCCTCCAAAGCCAGTTGAGCGTGGTGTTCGACGGCATCGACACCAACCTGCTCCAGCCATTGCCCGACCGCGGTGAAGGACTGCAAATCGGCGATCTGCACATCCCCGCTGATGTGCCGTTGGTGACTTACATCACCCGTGGCTTCGAGCCCTACCGCGGCTGGCCACAGGTGGCCGAGGGCATGGCGCTGCTGCTGCAGCGCAACCCACGCGTGCGGGTGCTGCTGGTGGGATCCGACGATGTGGCCTACGGCAGCCAGCGCGGAGATGGCAAAAGCTGGCGGACCTGGGCCATGGAGGAATTCCCGATGGACCCCTCCCGGGTGCACCACTTACCGGCGCTTCAATACGACGACTACCGGCGGGTGCTGCAGCACAGCTGGGTGCATGTGTATTGGACGATCCCGTTCATCCTGAGCTGGAGCCTGATGGAATCCCTCTCCACAGGCTGCACCGTGGTGGCCAGCGCCACACCGCCCGTGCAGGAGGTGATCCGCAGCGGCCAGGAGGGGGTGTTGGTGGATTTCTTTGACCCCCAGGCCCTGGCGGATCAAGTGGATGGTCTGCTGGCGGATCCCCTGCGGCGTCAACAGCTGGCCAAGCAAGCCCGCAAGCGCATTCTGGAGCAGGGCTATGACCTACCCACCTGCCTGGAACGGCAACTCGAACTGGTGGAACACGTGATGGGGTGAGCATCACGCCCCTACAGGCGGCCATTGCCGCCAACAGCGACGGCCTCGAGGCGTTCGCCTCGGGCCACCCAAAGCGAGCGAGCCAGCTGTTGCGGCAGGCCTACAGGCATGTGCCTGATCAGCCGGCCATCCTGGTGAACCTGGGGCTGGCCCTGATGCAACAGGGGCAGGTGACGCAGGCGGAACGCTGCTACCGCCTGGCGCTCCACAGCCCAGACCTGCGCCACCGGCGCAGTGCCGCTAAAAATCTCGGCTTCCTGTACCTGTGGCAAGGCCGCTTCCAAGAAGGCTGGCACTGGCATGGCCAGCGCTTTGCCGGCGAATCCTTCCTGGCGACCCAATGGCAAGGGCAGCCCCTGAATCGCGCCCAGCTCACCATCTGGAACGACGTGGGCATGGGCGATGCGTTTCACTTTGCCCGCTACACCCAACCGCTGGTGGCTCGGGGGGAACGGGTGCGGCTAGCTGTGCACGCCAGCCAGGTGGAACTCTTCCAACGGCACCTGGCCTGGCCATTGGCGGAGGTGGTGGATCGCAACGCCATCGATCGCACGGCAGGCGTGCACATCCCCCTGATGAGCCTGATTCCGGTGTTGGATCCCACCACCAGCTGGGGGCGGAGCTTCCGCCAGCCCACTTGGCGTCTACCGGAGACCAGCCCGAAAGATTCAGAGGCCTCTGCCATTGGCCTCTGCTGGGCCAGCAACCCGCAAGACCGCACCATGCACGTGTACAAGAGCACCCAGCCCGAGCTGCTCTTGGCCAAGGGGCAAGCCTCGGCCGCCATCCTCAGCCTGCAAACCGACGAGCGGGATGCCCATGGCCGCCTCGGCCTCAACCCGGCCGCACCCAGCTGGGCCCAAACCCTGGCACGCATCGGCCACTGCCGCCGGGTGTTGAGCGTGGACACGGCCGTGGCCCACTTAGCTGCAGGGGCACAGGTGCCGGTGGAGCTCTGGCTGGGGGGCGTTGCCGACTGGCGTTGGCGCCAGTTTCCAGAGCAGGGCCCTGATCTCAGCCAGCTGTGGTATCCCAGCCTCAGCCTGCTGGCTTAACCGGCTCTCCCCGCAACCGCATCAGCAGGGGCACCTCCAGGGTGCGGCGGTGGGAGATGCCGTGTTCCCAGAGGCCGTGTTCCCCCCAACAATCGCCGTGGTCCGCCGTGAGCACGGTGGTGGCCCCTGCAAAGCGCTGCAACAGTGGAACCAGCTGCCGATCCACAAATTCCAGGCAACGGCGCTGGCGATCGGCACAATCACGGCGGCGGCGCTGGCGCTGAAACGGAATGCAAGGGTTGTCGTTTCGATCCCAGGGGGCCCCTTGGTGCCAATACGGCACATGGGTTTCCCCCACATTCAGAAACACAAACAGTGGCCCGCGGCCCTGCAGATGCGCTTCTAGCCAGGCCAGTTGCCGTTGCAGATGCCAGGGGGCACCGGCGTAGAAGAAGTGGTCAAAGTCATGGGTGAGCCGAGCGCCCGTTTCGGTGGCCGGGTCAAACCAACCCACCGCACCACTGCCCACACAGCCATAGCCGCGACGACGAAACCCCTCCACGATCGATGGCCCCTCCAGCTGAAATGGCTCATTGGGCTTGCCCCGCCAACCGGTTCGCCCCAGCCGAAACAGCTTGGTGTGCTTGGAGTTCAGCAGTGGCCAGGGTCGGTTCACCGCCGGCAGAAAACCCATGAACATCGCCGCGTGGGAGCCGTAGGTGAAATGGCTAGGGGCCAGGGCGCGCACAAGGGGGCCCACCTGCCGCAAAGCGGGTACGCGGGCTGAACAAAACGTGTCGTAGCGGCAGGAATCCAGGGTGATCAACAGCACCGATTCCGGGTGCACAGCTGAATCCATGGAGGCCTGCCCGGGGATCGTCATCGCCACCCCTGGAGGTGATCCATCAGCTGCTGCAATGGAGCACGCCAATCATGGAACGCCTGCTGCCGCAGGGGGGTGGCCCAGCGGTGGTATGCACTACCGGGCTCCAGCAGCTCCAACCAACGTTCATCGGCAAACAACGGCAACAGCAACAGCACCGGCACTGCACTCAAGGCGGCCAGGTGCACCAACGAGGTGTCCACCGTGATGGCCCCGCGTGCGCCACGCAACAGGGCTTGGGTGTCCGCCAGGCACTGAAGGCGATGTGCCACGGGCTGCACCGATGGTGCATGGTCAGCCAGCCAGCTGCGTTCAGCCGCGGTGTAGGCGGTGATGTCCAGAAGCTGTGCACCGGTGGCGGTCAGGAGGGGTTGCAGAGCCACCAGCAGCGCCTGCAACGCCGGCCAGGGAATCGACCGACTGAAGGAGCTCAGTGGATTCCTCGGATCTGGCTTGCAGCGCCAGCACACCACCCAGCTCGGAGCACTGGGCGCCGCAGGATCGAGGGGAGGCGGCCACAACACCCCAGGTCGCCGCTGCCATCCCTGCAGGGCCAGGCCGCAGCGCATGGCTGGTGCTGTAAAGCTGCTGGCAGGATCCCCCGCCAGCAGCCAGGGATCCAGCAGCGGTTGTAAGGCTGCCTGGGAAGGTCCACCATCCCCCACGCCAAAGGCCAACCCGGCCTCCAAGGGCGTACCCAGGCCGCTGGCATGAATCAGCGCCAGGTTTTCCAGAGCATCCCCCAGGCCCCCCACCAACTCCACCTGTAGTGGCAGCGGAGGTTGCGCCAAACACTGCTGCATGGCCTGCGACCACTGGGGCCAAATGGGCTCCGGAATCAACGCTCGCCAAGGGTTGGGATCGCGGCGCTGACGCCGGATCCGAAACAGGGCCTGCCGACCCCAGGCATGGGCCAACAACCCACGCTCCCTCAGCAGCTGTTCACAGCGGTCGTAATCGCCCAGGTACGTGAGCAAAGGCACCAGCCGCACCAACTGCTCCACATCGCTGCAACGGGCCTGGGCCTCGATCACCTGCGTGCGGGCCTGCTGCAGATCGGAGCTGAAACAGGCCGTGAGATCAGCGCTCAGGGCCACGGCCGCAGACAACCGCGTTGCTCCAGCAACTGAATCAATTGCCGCATGCTGTGGGCCCAGCTCATCGCTTGCATCCCCTGTGCCTCCCGTTGGCCCAGCTGGCGCCAGCGCTGCCGCTCCGCGGCGATCTGCAACCAGCCCTCCAGCAACTCCTGGGGATCGGTTTCACCCCACACCCCCTCCGGATCACCGCCATAACCGTGCGTAATCGTGGCCGGCACCTGGCCCAGCCCCGCCTGGCCCACCGGCAGACAATGGCCCATGCCCCGCTCCACAAGATCGAGATGGCCGGTGTTGGCGCTGATCTGGGTGGGCACGCCGCAAGCCAGCGATTCCATGGCCATCAGGTTGGTGCCGCCCTCACAGCGGCTGGGGAACACCGCCACATCGGCCTGCTTGATCACGTTGGGCAGGCGGCTGTTCACCATGGGGGCCAACACCAACACATTGGCCAGGGGAACGCCGTTCTGCCCCAACCATTCAGCAATGGCATCCGCCAAGCCGCGGCTGGGGGCCCCCTCCACGTGGGGTGAGCGGGCAATCGAATCCAAGGCGATGTCGCCGATGTTGGTCCAGGCGGCAATCAACAGCGCATCGGGATGGTGCTGCAGCAAGCGCCGAAAGGCCGCAACCACCAGATCCTGGCCTTTGCGCGCTTCCAACTTGCCGCCACTGAAAATCACCAGGGGCCGATGGTCCAACAGGCGCGGCACCGGGGTGGGATTGAAGCGTGAACCATCCACCCCTTGGTGAATGAGCTCGGCCTGCTCAAAGCCCAGCTGCCGCAGAAAGCGCTGATTCCAGTGGCTGCCAGTGATCAGCAGCCGATAGTGAGACATCCGCTGCAGATCAGCAGGGTCGAAGCGGGTGCATTCAAAGAAGGTGACCCCCACCGGATGGGGCACCTCACACAACGGCTCTGGCACGGAATTGCCCAGGGGCGCAAAGACCACCTGGGCCTGGGTGGGCAAAGCGCCGGGCTGACCCTGGTGCAGCTGCAAGGAACGGCGCAAGGAGGTGGAGGCCTTCTCGAGATAGTCCAGCGCCGCCAACCAATGGGGATCGCAATGGGGGGTGTGGTCGTTGTCGCAGGCGAGCAGCGGCAACACGCCGCCCCGTTGGATCAAGGCCTGCACCAATTGGATGCCGTAGCTCCCCCAGCCGGTGTACGGGGTGAGCGGCCATTGAATGATCACCCGATCCTGAATGGCCTTCATGGGTTGTTCTGCCCCAGCCGCGGCACAAGACCCATGAAATTGCGGCCGGCATGCTCCACGGTGAGAAAGCGGCCGTTCACCAAGGCCGGCTTCATCAGCTGGAATGTTTTCAGCATGCCAAGCGTGGCGGCACTCTCCAAGGGGCCATGGAACGACACATCAATCGTGCGACTCGCCTCCGAGGAGAAATAGAGGCTGGCCTGGGCAGGGTTGAGGAAGAAACAGCCACTGTGAAGGTTAAAGGGCTGCTCAAAGCGAATCTGCTGCCCCAGGTGCTCAACACTGAGTTGCTGAGTGCCACTCAGCCGATAAGCCTCCGTGGAGGGAGGATTGTAATCACCATCGATATAGAAACGCGCCAATTGATCTGGCGCTTCTGCCGTTTCGATGCGGTTGGGCATCAGCAAATAGTGATCACCAAAGGCCTGATTGAAACGGCGCAGCTTCAGAAAGAAATCAGCGTCTGTGATCAGGATGTCGTCTTCGAGATAGCCCACGTAGTCGTAAGGCTGGCCCGCCTCAATAGCCGCCGCATGGCGCTGAGCCAGCACTTGATGGCACGCAAAACCCAGCAGGCGCGGATCACTGGGCTCACAGGCCACCGCTTCAAACCAGGGGCTGAGATCGGCCAGATCAGCCAACAGATGGTTCTCCCCCGTGACGCAGATGCAAAGCTCCAAGGAGCCTCCACCATCCGCCACGGGATCAAGCCGCCGGGCCATGTGATTGAGGCTGGCGGCTGGCTCAGCGAACAACCGCTGCAGCTGCAGCACCAACTGGCGCAGGGCCTGGTGCCGCGGCTCCGGATCCCGGCCGACGGATCCATGGCGGCCATCGCCGGGCCGAAAGTAGTGGGCCACAGCCAGCAACAGGCGCATGGATCGAAGCGCTGGCCATCGCCAAATCAGCCGCGACCCTACGCTGCCCCGATGGACCACGCCAACCCACCCACCCTTCCCTGGCGCAGGCGACTGCGTCGCCGCTGGGTGGCTTTGCGCAGCAAAGGCTGGTTGATTCCACTCGCCCTGCTGCTGCTGTATGCAGCCCTGATGCTGGGGCTCGCCTTGGTGGCGGATGCCTGGATCGTGGGGCTCGCCGCCACACCACTGCTGTTTGCCCTGCTGCTCGCCCTCGGCTGCCTGCTGGCCTATCGGCGTGACTTCTATGCCTGAGGCAGGTGCAGCGCTGCTGCTGCCCGGTGATGCGTTTGACACCGATCACCGCCAGGTGATGGGTCGCCGCGTGGCGGGCCGCAGCCTGGCTACTGCGCTGGCCAAGCACCTGCCTCCCGGCGAGCGGCTACACCTGATTGCTCTCGAAGCGGGCGAACGGCAACGGCTGGTGCAACTGCTGCAACCGGCGCTACCGGCCGGATCGAGCCTGGCGATCAGCGGCAGCTTGAACCGCCAACAGCTCAGCGAGCGCGGCTGCCTGCACCTGCCGGAACCCGGCCTGGGGAAATGGACCCTGCTGCGCAGCGGCGGCCCTGCCCACGCGTTTTCGCTTACCGGCATCATCCACACCCTGTGCTCATTCGGGGTTTGCGATGCCCTTGAAGAGCTGCTCACAGCACCGCTAGCGCCGTGGGATGCGTTGATCTGCACCTCCACAGCCGGCCGCAGCGTGGTGGAGCACGCCGTGGATGCCCACCATGAAGCGCTCGAGAGGCGTTTCGGGCAACGGCTCTCGCGGCCATCGGGCCCACAACTGCCCTTGATCCCCTTGGCGATTGACCCGGAACCCTTGCGTTGGGAAACAGGCCATAGCAGCCGCCAGGAGCAACGGCACTGGGCACGCCAACAGCTGGGCTTGCCCCTCGAAGCCAGGATCGTGTTGTTTGTGGGCCGCCTCAGCTTCCACAGCAAAGCCCATCCAGGGGTGCTGTATCGGGCCCTGGCTGCAGCCGCCGAGGGCTGCCCCCATCATCCAGTGGTGTTGCTGGAGTGTGGGCATTTTTTCAACGCCGAGATCGCAGCCGCCTGGCAGCGATTGCAACCGCTTTATCCGCAACTGGTGGTGCGGCGCCTGGGGGGGCTGAACCCGGCCACGGAATCCGAAAAACAGCTGGCCCTCGCCGCTGCCGACCTGTTCTGCTCCCCTGCCGACAACCTGCAGGAAACCTTCGGCCTCAGCCTGCTGGAGGCCATGGCCGCGGAGCTGCCTGTGGTGGCGAGCGATTGGAATGGTTATCGCGATCTGGTCGACCACGGCTCCACAGGACTGCTGGTGCCGACGGCCGATCCCCTGGCGGCAGCTGATCCGCTGGTGCCGGATGCCCTGGAGATCAGCTACCGGCTGGGGCTGGTGGGCTACGACCAGCTGGTGGCCCAGCGCAGCCTTGCCGTGGTGGTGAACGAGCGCGGCTTGCGCCATTCTCTTGAAACGCTACTCCACGACCCAGAGCGTTGCCGGCGGATGGGGCAACAAGCCCGACTCAAGCTGAACCAGCAATTCAGTTGGTCTGTGGTGGCCCAGCAATACCGTCAGCTCTGGGGGGAGCTGACGGATCGGCGGCGGCTGGCGGCGGCAGAGATGGCCTCGCCCATGCAGTTACCTCCCCACGTGCCCCAAGGGCAACTGTTCCGCCACTACGCCAGCCAGCCCCTATGCATTGATGGTCCGTGGCGACGAACGGCGCTGGATCCCACGCTATTACTCGACCCGATGCAAGCGGCCACCCTTCAGGCCTGGTGTGCAGATGTGGAGGCCTTGGTGGCCAGGCTGCAGCACTGGCCACAAGCTCAGGCCCTGGATACGGCATCCCTGAAGACCACGTTTGAGAGCTTGGGGGTGAATGCAACTGTGCAGCCACAGCTGCTCGGTGCCCTACTCAAGCTGGGACTGCTGGAGGAGCAGGCATGAGTGCGCGCCGCCTGCTGTTTGTGTGCTACCCAGACACCAACCACACCATCGGCGGTGTGAAACAGATCTACCGCCAAGTGGAGCTGCTGCATCACCAGGGCTGGGATGCACAGGTGTTGCAGGAACAACCCGGCTTCCGCCCTGATTGGTTTGAGAGCGGCGCACCGGTCTTGGATGTCGCCAGCTATGTGGCCAGTGGGCCCAGCGCCGAACGGGATCTGATCGTGCTTCCGGAAACCTGGCTCACCAATGTACCCAGCTACCTGGCA
>Ga0194129_10005650_pt1 | contig 15814 bp, 14 predicted proteins | sample TA2KigCa35mmetaG_FD_150862 | JGI IMG/M metagenome (GOLD analysis project Ga0194129, IMG submission 150862) | Freshwater microbial communities from Lake Tanganyika, Tanzania - TA2015038 Kigoma Deep Cast 35m | ecosystem: Environmental > Aquatic > Freshwater > Lake | place: Tanzania: Lake... | reverse complement strand
AGTTGTATATTTGCAGCCTCAAAACGGCCGATTCCGTAGCTCAGCTGGTAGAGCAATACACTTTTAATGTATGGGCCCTGGGTTCGAATCCCAGCGGAATCACAGAAAAGGATGTCTTCGGACATCCTTTTTCATTTAACCCCCTCACTATCAGTACTATTAGGTTCAAAAAAGGTATCTGTAAGTATATGTTTCTAGTACCCCTTTTAGTACCCTCTATACATTTTTAGTACCCTTTTTAGTACCCTCTTGTTTTAAGAAAAACTGCTTTATTTCATCTTTTATCACAGGTAGTTTCAAATCCCTACAATTTTCGTAAAACTTAAAAATTTCAAACTCTCTCATCTGTTCGTTTACAGATAGATCGCAGATAAAATACATATTCTCTTTTCTAAACTCATTAAAACTCTTTTTTGGTAAAAGTTGTCTTGAGTAGATATTATCAAATACATATTTCAGTGCCCTTATTTTGATTTGCTCACTCATTTATGCGTTTGTAAAAGTATTCCAACAATTCAGATTTAGGTATTTTAGGAACAAGATGATTCCAAAGAACGAAATGATAGAAAATAAACTCGTGGTAGATTACAACTACCTCCTCATCATTCTTTCCTTCTAAAAAGTACTTTTTCTTTGTTTTAAACTGTTCAAATCGCTGTTCAAAGGGGAAATGTTCATAAGCCTCAAAACAATTAGCCAGTCGTCTTCTAATAACCTCTTCCAATCTTTAGTTTTTGGCTAATGTCAAGCTTTGAATTATTAAAGTCAAGCGAAACATTATTTTTCTCAAAAGATTAACAATAATCAAACAATACGAATCTTGTATTTGTCAAGAACTATAAATGCTTTCCTCAGTTCCTCTATATCAATTAATCTATTTGGATGATGTTTTACATTATTTAAAACAACTCTAACTGTGTGAAGTAATGATTTCTCCTCAGCAGTCATTTTTAATGTTAAGGCGAGTTTATTGATAACAACCTCTAATTTTTCGCGACCATCATATAACCCTTTGTTTTTTGAGTGCATTCGGATAGCGACTTCAAACTCTCCTAATCTTAAAAAATCATAATCTGTAAAAAGTTCGTCTTTGAATTCTCCTAATGATTGATAGTGTTTCTTATAGAATTGAATTAATGCATAACTTGACTTTAACAGACCTTCAAATTCAAACTCATAAAGATTTTCATTTTCAGAATATCTAATCCCATTAGGGGTGTAAACGACCATTGGTGGGGTTTTATCCCCATTCAACTCAATTAATTCTCTAAAGTCCCCGTGTTTAATCGCATTTATGTAAGGAGAGTATACTTTTAAATTCTCTCCTTTTCTAATCAATTTAAGAATCAACGAAGTAACATTGGCAATTAGTACTATTTCTTCATCTGTTTTATCCATAGAAAAATAGATATCACTTTATTCTCAAACTATCAATCACGGGGTTAAATGCCTCGTAGAATCCGCCTAAATTCTTAATGAAGAACTCTTGTATCGTTGGTAATTGAGTATCGTCGTAGAAATTAATATTGTCTATCTGAAACTTTACTCTACTCATTTTGGAATCTACCATCTCATCCCAAATCAATTCAGAACCAAAACGATTTTCTATCTCTGATTTTCTACTTTCAAGCTGGTTAAAAATCCGTTTGTTTTCCGCTTTTGATGCTCTGTTAATCGTAAATTCAAGTGCGCAATAGGTTTTCGTCACAAGCATGGTGTATGCCAATCCACTTATACCCGCACCAGCACTCAACCAAAAATCTTTTGTTGGATTAACCTTTGTGTATAGAATATGGTGATTTAATTTAGGTAATAAATCCCCCCAAAAGTTACGTCTTCTTGTAAACCTATCAGACCCGTTGCTGTTACTTGAAGAATCGTATTTAACGAATAGTTCATCCTCTAAATCAAATAATGCCAATAATTTCTTGATAATGTTGAACTTAGAGTTACTATCCATATTTACTTCAATCAAATAACCATTTTCCAATTCTGCTGGAATTCTAAATTCTTCCGCTGACATTGATAGTTTGATGATATTAGAATTCTCAATCAGCAACTCAGGGTTTATCTTGTACAATTCACGCACAACATAAATGAACATTTGAGTAATAATTGTTTCCTCTACTTTAGTTTCTTGAAATATGAAATATTCTAATTTCTTATTAGTTGGTTCTCCGGCATCAAATATGTTCAGTTCCGTATCCTCTTCATCTTTTGGCAGATCCACATCAGGATATTTCCAAATCTGAATAAAACGATCATATATAATTTCAAATCGTTGGTTGTATTTTTCTATATCCCAACAATCTTGTTTTTTTAAATAATCATTTAACCACATTCGTGAATACGAATACCCTTGTTCTTTACCATCGTTATTCATATCTCTTTTGCTGAGAAATGAAAGGTTACTCAAGGCTCCATTATTACCTGATAAGGTTAGATTAGCAATAGTATTTAACTTTGACTCTTTGAAAATTTCATAATCTGTTGACGACAAATCTAACTTCCATTGATCGTTTGGATTTCTTGGAAAAATATGCTCAATTATTATTAAGTCGCTATTTGTATTTACAAACTCTCTATTATTGAAGTTCTCCAACATTTCAAAGAAATAACTTCTATTCTTTGATTGCGTGTTGTATAAGTCCTTATCCAATAAGGATGTTCTTACCTCTTGATTATTAGGGAATTTACCGCTCCCCCTTTTCTTGAGAAGTGCGATACAAAGAGAATCGTAATAATCTTCCTGATCAATCTCACTGTATAGAGACATAAAGATTTTATTCAATGCATTCGTTGGTAACCCAACTATAAATCTCCGCCAAGTATAACTTTGAATTAATTTAAGAACTCTTATCAGAGTTGTCTGATCTATAACACCATTCTCACAATCTTCAAATACTTGTAATAGGAATGGGAAAGCCACGTTTATTTCCAACCGTGAAATGTATTCTAATTCACGTTTTAAGACAACATCTGAAATGACTTGGGGGTTAATAAACTTCCTATATTGTACAGAAAGTGCTTTGATCATCTCTAACTCTTGTTGGAACGAATCATCCTTTTTATTAGAATACAGTTTCTTAAACTCATCGTATACCTTGCTCTTGTTTGGAATACGTTTTGTTTTGAGTGTTATGTAATCTCTTATGTAATCCGAAACCACTGATTTTTGACGAATAATATCCCGAGCATTTTCTTCTATTGGACTCCATATTAGATCGTAAATTTTATTTTGTTCCCGTGGCTCTAAATCCATCAGAATGAAATTACGAATCAGGTCGGATTGGGATAAGTCAAGTCCTGTTGAGTTCAAACTCTCAAAAATACGCTGGGGATCATCTTTATCTCTTTCTAATGCAATCTCAACAAAGATTAACCGCTTTAATCCATTTAAGATTGTAATAAAGTTTCCTTCGTTAATTTGAGACCTGAAGTAATTAAAGTTTTCTTTTACATTGGAATACTTATCTAATTCATTTTCCGTGCCATTCAAAATTGCTTTGAAGGCGACAGCATTTGAATCAGTTTGTTTCAACTTTAATTTAAACGATTCGTTTTGTACGTGTTGATTTGTTAGAAATGATGTATAAATTTCATCTTGTTGGTATAATCCTTTTTCTTTCGCAAAACGATACAAAGCAGCATAAAGAATATTGATTGTGGTTAAACGCTGTTGACCGTCAATTATAACTAATTCACGTACTTCACTTGTGATCATAATCCCTTCGTGCAGATATACAATACTACCAATGAAATGTGAAGCTCTATTTTCTTCTTCAACTGATACTATATCTTTAAACAAATCACCACACTGCTGGATAGACCAATCGTAGTTACGTTGATATACAGGAATTACAAATTGTACCTTCGGTGTTTGGATGAAAATTTGAATCTGAGTTTGCTTTGCCTCCATTTTAACTGTTTTCTACGATTTGTATTTCTTCATTTGTAAACTGATATAGATTATATACTAAATGATTTATTTCTTCATCTATTTGATCAATTTTACTTTTTAGTTCAAGAGCTAAATTTTTAAAACGATTTAAACGATCCATCCAATCATCTTTTGTTAATCCATTAAACTGGAATTTTTGATTACCAAGTTCCTTCTCAAATTCAACCCATGTCATATTGTAATAATCTTCCAATTTTCTTGTTATTCTTACACCAGGAAATTCTGAACTCAAAAGATTGAGGAATTTGTGATTTAATTCTTCACTATCACCATTATATTGAATCATAAGGGAAGCCAACTCAGAAAGTGAATCCTCATTTATCTTTTCGGGCAACGGAAAAGGATCTATATAGGCTTTAGTAAATGTCATATATCCTCCTCTAAACTCAGATGAAGAATTTTTTAAAAAAAACCAAAATGTACTTGAATTTAATATTGCAAGGTATGTTAAGTAATCATCAGCCGGATTGTTTAACAATAATCCAAATCCTTTAGTATTGTGATATAAATTTCCATTTTCAAAGGTAAAGTTTGGTCTTATTCCTAAGTATGGGGTTAATATTTTGACTTGTTCAAATTCCACTAAACTTTTAGGGTAGATATAAGCAAACCATTTATCGTGATCCATTTTACCCTTCTCCCTGGATCTTAATAACGTTTCAAATTTTTTCAAATAATCATAACCTTTTGGGAAATTATCTTCAATGTACTTTTCAGTCATTTCCAATGCCTTGCGATTTTCAATTAAGTATGGGAATATTACAAAATACCTATTGGAAAGATTTTTATATCTAACAATATCCTGACCTTTCAATAAAGGCTTAACTAATTCTTTTTCTATAGAAATAATTCCATCAGCAGCCTTTGAAAAACCAATGAAAAAATTCCCTCTGATCTCACCTTCCAACAAGTAAATGTCGTCTGCGCTGGTTTGTAATCCCGTAAATATTTTTGAGAATACATCTTTAACTCTTAATTTTTGATTTTTTAATTTTTCTATTACCCGTAAAATATTTACATCTTGTAAATCCCAATTTTGTTCTGACAAACTAGTATACGGAATGTAATCCCAATTAAAATCAGAAAATAAATCAGTAGGAGATATTTTTTTAAAAAATAAATTCTCCTTTTCCCTTTTATCAATTGTTACGATACAGGTATATGTTGAAGCGTCGTTAAAGACAATTTCAGAACCAAAATGAACAATACTATTTACAGCTTTATTTTGAACAAAAAAGTTCCTAATTCCTATGCCAAAATCTGTAACTAAAAACTTATGTGGTAATATAAAGGATATTATTCCAGTTGAATTAATCAATTTATAACTATGCTCCATAAAAAGCGCATATAAATCATAGTTTGCTGTGGCTGACATAAAATTTTTCTCAAAGTACTCACACATTTCAGGATAATTTTCCATTAATCCTTGTTTTCGCACATAGGGAGGATTACCTATGATTATATCAAATCCCCCCTTGTTAAATACCGATGAAAATTCTTCTTTCCATTTAAATGATTTGTCACCAGCAACTTCAAGATCATCAATTAATGAGTTTCCACATTTAATATTATTATTTAATGATGTTAATTTCCTGCCTCGCTGTGCAGTTCGTAACCAAAGAGAAAGTTTAGCAATTTCAACACTTTCTTCATTAATGTCTACTCCAAAAATATTGTTTTCTAAAATGTGATTTTCAACGCCGGGGAATTTGAACCCTGAACCCAATAATTTTGATTCTAATTCATCAATATATTGGTGTTCTTCTATCAAAAACTCAAGTGCTTGGTTTAAAAACGCCCCACTTCCACACGCCGGATCACATATCGTTAATTGTAATAACCAATTACGGTAATCTTGCAGGTTTTGATCTAATTTCTTGAGATATTCTTTTTTGTGATGAGTTCTTCCTTTTGCATATTCTTCATCAATGATGTTGAGTTCTATTTTCTTCTCTTGACAAAGTTTTCCGACTGTATTTTCTACGATATATATTGTAATGTACTTGGGGGTGTAAAAAACACCGTCTTTCTTTCTTTTTGTTTTGGATTTATCAATCTCTTGTCCTTCAAGTTCTGCTGTAACAGCTTCAATATCATTTAAAGAATTTTCAAAAATATGTCCAAGAATATTAACATCTACTTCACTTGAAAAATCGTAAGAAGTTAATTTGGATACGTGTCTTAAGAGAATGTCGTCATCTATACTTATAGATTCCAAAACATCATCTTCTAACATTAAACCCCCATTGTACGCAAAGATCTCATCTTGTGGTGTTTTACCCGGTCTTCCCGTATTAATGTATCCGAAATACTGTTTAAAAATATCATACAAAGGCTTGTAGGCATCTTCATCTTTTAACATCTTCCAACGATCAACCATTCGTGATATTGAATTCGGGGGCAATAAGCCGGCATCCTCTGCGAAGAAAATAAATAGAAAACGATCAATGAGTTTTTGTGTCTTCTTGTAAAACATCAATGGATCTCCATTGGGATTCAAGGCTACAATATTTTGCCAAAGTTCTTGTTTGAATGAAGAATAATCTTTGTATAAATTCTTTGTTATATCTTCCTCTTTTACAACACTTTCAGATTTGATCTTTGCTGGGATATTGTCCAATAAATTATCAGAGTGAAGACAAAGCCATAGTGTGATGAAATCTTCTTTTGAAAGCGTAAAAAGATTGAACTCAATGAACTCAACCGCATTATGAATAAAGAACCTGAGTTTTTCAAAATTTGAGGTAACGACATAAACACATTCCTTGTGGTTGTTTTTATAACCAAATCCTTGTTCTGTGACTTTATCTAAATCTGTAGTATCAGTACCTTTTAATTCAATTACTGCAAGTGGCAAATCATTTTTTAAAATTGCCCCATCGGCTTTTTTACTATCCGCTTCATTCTTCTTTTCACGAACAAGATTATATCCTGTGTTAGGTCTTTTAACATAGCCTAAAATATTTACAAATAGATCATCAAGAAAACCATCTTGGTATTCCTCTTCCTTCATTGATCTTATTTCTGCTTGCCTATCAGATTGAAGAAAGATCTCCGAGAATTTCTGATACGCTACATCTATTTTTGAACTATCCTGTGACTTAATAAACTTATTAAGTACGGACTTTTGAAATATTGCCATTTATTTTGAACTCATTAGTAACTCCTTAACATCAACATCTAAAATCTTCGCAATCTCGTACAAAACTTCAACGCTGGGCTGTGTTCTGTTCTGAACGTAACCGTTAACCACGTTATAACTTTTCCCCAATTTATCGGCAAGCCAAACTTGCTTGATGCCTTTCAGCACAAGAACTTCTTTTATACGATTCATTATTTTGTATTGCTGTGGTTAAATATAGCAATTAAATACACTTTTTATAATGTTTTTTAGTGTATTTATTGTGGTTTGGTAATTAGTTTATTTGAGGCAAAACTAATTTTGTGTCATTTATAAAATTCGCTCTATTTAACGTGATCTTTGATTTATCGTCTCCATCTTTTATGATTTGAAACTCCTTAGCTCTATCGCCGGGAATAACATCAGAAATCGCACTATTGATTTTTGAAATGACAATATTCAGATTATCAAGTTTATCACTTGAGAGCGTTTTATCTAATGATTCTTCTACTTTAATTGGATCTTTTGTTTTTAGCCCCATCTCTGAAATAAATTTGCTCAAGTCATTTTTAAAAAGACGGATTTTTGACCTTATAATTCCATTTGGATGAAGAATAAACAATAAATAAATTGCCTTCCATAGCGGTTCCATTTGAATAACCGCATTACCTAATTCAGGAATGGTAAAGACCTTATTATTATTTAGTGGGGAAAGTTCAAGTGTAAGTTTCTCGTCTGATGATATTATTTTCTCTCTTGTTTTAATAAAACCAGCAAAGGAATCGTTTAATCGGTTGATTTCCTTCAAGTACTTATTAGTTATAGATTTATCCCTTACAATAGTTAGGCAATCTTTACATACATCGCCCGTCCTTGACTTAAAAATATGATGGGTAATATCCATGCACATATCATTCATACATCCCCGCAAATTAAAATGCACGTTTTGGCTCAATTCGTCAGCAGATTGAAACATTAACTTTCTTAATGTCCAACTCGTGATTTCATATGCTAATGGGAATACACTATCAATGGAACGTTCATAGATCCTATGCCATCCTCTTGTGTAAATGAAAACACTGTCAATATTTTCATCGCAATAACTTAAATAATTTCTATTATTCTTTTGACCTGTTAATAATATGATTAGGTCTGTTCTTTTAATATTATAGTCATTGACTACCCCATTGGTTAAATTAAAAAATCGTTCAAATGAAGATCCAACATCATTAGAATCAATTTCAATTCGTTTTTTCTGAGTGAGTTCTTCAACTTCTTCTTCATCCAATCCTTCTTCATACTCTAAATCAGGGTTAATGAAATTAAATTTCATCCCGCTCTTCTTATTGACTAAACCTTGAAATAAGCTTTGAAGATTTAGAAAAATATCATTGTCCACAAGAGGACCTTTTAGGATTGTTACCTCCATCTTTTTTTCTTCAAATATAGCAAGCGGTTTAGTCAATAGCAAGGTTGCTGTAACTCATAACAAACTTGGTTCTCAACCTAACTTTGCGGTGTGTAGCTACAACGGTAGACCCCCTCCGTAAATTGGGGGTAAGTTTTTAAGAATAGTAAAATGTTAAAAATTAAAGAAACAGGAATTGTATTGATTGATCCAAATTTATTGATCCCAAATCATGAAATTGAAGAGATCTATGGTACGCCTAAAAACTATGAGGATATTAAAATCAATATTCAATCATTTGGTATAATCCAACCGATTATCGTCAATAAGTCAACCTATGAGGTATTATCGGGCAACCTCCGTCTAAAAGTAGCACTTGAACTTAATCTAAAAGAGGTGCCTATTTTATTTTGCGAGTTAGACACTGCTACATTGATGAGATTAGCCATTTCAACGAATGTACATCGTGAGAAAACGTTATTGAATATGTACAATGAGTTGGTATTTATTGATTCATTCTTCAATATTTCTAAAGGTTCGCGAACTGATTTAGACCCCCAATTAATGGAGGAATCAGAACTTAAGAAAAAACTGATGTCGGTTATTCCAACCTACAAGGTAAATCAAATCAAGAAGGCTCTAAAACTGTTAGGTGAATTGGGAATATCAAATAGTAAGGTTGAATTACTTGATAACATTAAGAAAATAGACATTGGTGAATTTTCGTTAAACGCTTTTGTAAAGAAACTTGAAAAAGAATTAGAGGAGAAACAATTGAAAGATAATGTACCTGAATTCTATGAAATTCATCGCAATGGCTTTACGGTTTTTAATGATGATTCTTACGAAAAACCAAGAATCCCTGACAATAGTATCTCAACGATTATTTGTTCACCACCATATCGTCGTATGAGAGTTTATGGTGAAGACCCTAATGAACTTGGATTGGAGGATTCAAAAGAGGAATATGTGAAAAATCTTATCAAACATTTCACAGAATGTCATAGAACACTTAAAGATAATGGCTCCTTATTTGTAAACATTAATGAAGGTGTACAAGAAAAAGGCTATGAAGGCTCTGTTCATCTTTTCATTGTTGAGATATTAAAGACAGGTTTATTTGCTTTAAATGATGAGCTAATTTGGACAAAGACCAATCCTGTTTACACTGCTGGAAATAGATTTGTGAGATCCCACGAATATGTATTTCATTTCGTAAAATCAAAAAACAAAGGATTTAAGTACAACACGGGAATTTATCCCTTTATAAGAGATGAGAAAGGATTATGTGTTTACGGAGCAGACAAATTACATCCTAAAATTCTATCCTACTTTGAATTAAGAGAGAATACTTTTTTCACCAATGTCGCAAATACAGGTAGTTTAAGAAAATTGTGTAAAAGCAAAGGATTACCTATGGATCACACGGCAACTTTTCCCTTGTCAGTTCCTGCATTACTCATCCTACTCACAACAGATGAAGGAGATACAGTAATGGATATATTCAGCGGAACGTCAGTTGTTGGTGAAGCTTGTGTTATGTTGGGAAGAAACTACATCGGATTTGAGAAATATGCACAATATGTAAAGGCAACAGAAGTAAGAATAAATAATATGGCAGCTTAATCAATTTAAGGGAATAACCCCCAGCAAAGCCAGTATTGAAAGTAATAATTGAATTAGTTTCTTTTCAATTTGAAAAAGGAATATTCATTTCTAACAGGAAGGAATAATCAAAGAAAGAAGAAACAATTCATACCACTTTGCTAGGCGCTCTAGTGTATTTTAATCAGAGAAAAATAAAAGTAAATAGAAAAATCTTCAACGAAAGAAAAATAAAGATTTTGATTTGACTATTCAAATTGAATTGTCTATGATTTCAATGAAGAAGAATAAAAACAATCCCAACCGTAAGTCCAAATTGGTTCCCCCACTTAACCTTGAGTAGATTTCCGTGAACAAAAAATTTATTTAAAGTGGCAAAATATATTTTAAATGAAAATTATTAAAACAAATGGAAAAACAGCGAGTAAAAAAATTCATTTACTCGCAGATGTTGTAATGGAAACATCAGTCAGTAATTCTTGGAAACTAAATGATGAAAATAAAAAAGAAGTTCTTTTGAATTTAGTAGAATCCCCTTGGAAATCAGAGGACTTAGAAGATATGTGTAGTGTTGGCTTAAGTCACTTTTTATCCCTTCATTTTGCTCTTGATACTTGGTATTCAGGATATTTTGGTGATTTTGATCTTGATTTTAATTCTTTGTATGAATATTTTTATAACTGGGGGCGTTAGGAATGGAACTTAAATCAAAATTAAACGGAACACGCTAAAACTCTTTATTTAATGCGGGTTTCGTTAGGCAGACCGGTATATTGGCTATACCTTTATCCTTGAGATTAAAAGGAACACAATATACCGGTTATTATGAAAGTAAAATACAATAGAATATCGTCGTTGAGTCAAACAGGAAATCGTTTTAGTGCGGACACGGAAAAATACGATTTAACCCTATTGGATAAAATTAGCGGTAGTGTGAAGTTCTTTGAAAGACCTAAAGCAAATGAGTTAAAAGGTATCATAACTGATTATTACAAAAACAGACCTTCGGAACCATTCACTTTGGTAGTTGAAGAATTTAGTCGGCTTGGAAGAAATACGAGTGATCTAATTTTTACCTTGGAATGGATGGAAAAAATGGAGGTAAATGTGATTGTTAGAAATTTAGGGCTTCAATCTCGCCCAAATGGTAAGAAGAACCCTATTTGGAAAATGTTGTCTTCAGTTATGTCTTCTATATATGAAATGGAGGCAGAGAATATTAGAGAACGAACTATGGTTGGGAGAATGGTCTATGTTCAGAATGGTGGTGTTTTAGGGCGTCCTCACAATTCAGTTGAGGATACAAAAACATTCTTAAATAAACCGAAAAACAAGAAAATAGAGGAGTATTTAAAAAAAGGTTGGTCTATGCGGGAGATTGCTAAACAATTGGATACTTCTACAAAAACTATTCAAAAGGTAAAGAAATTGATTTTATGAATTTAAAAAATGTAAAATCCGTTACCGAGGTGTGCTTTGAAACATCAAATGAATTAATACTTAATTATTTGTATAAAGTTTAGGCTGATCTTCATGAACTTGAAAAAAGTAATGTGCACTTTCAAATTTCCTTAATTCTTCCCACTGGGGATCCGATAAAACAAAATAACCTCTATTCTCCCACACTTCTCTTCCATATTTGTCTACATTTTTGAAGAATAGTGTATATTTTCCACAATTTGCATCATTTTCTTTTGTCGTTCTAATAAGAGCATCAACTTGATGTTCATATGGCTCACAATAAACAGAACATGAATCCGAATCACTTGACGAACCAAACAATCCAATCTGCCAAAAAAATATCAATCCTAAAATTATACCAATTCCGACTCCTAAGAGAGTATTTCTAATCATTTTATCCATAATTCATATTTATTTCAAAATAATACTGAGACCGATTTTCAACTTTGGTAAATTTAAAAGATTATTTTGAATAGTGGAAAATTGGGGCTTCATTTGTTTCAAAGAAAAAATGGGCATTTTGATATTTACGTAATTCTTCCCATTCTTTGTCAGTTAAAATGTAATAACCTCTAGTTATCCATTTTTCACCATATTTATCTATCCCCTCTTCGTAAAGAACATATTTACCACAATTCTCTTCTATCTCTTTGGTTTTTTGAATTAAAGCATCAATGGGGTGAGTGTCATCATAACAATAAACTTCAGAATTATTGCAATCTCTTTCAGTACTTGATAAAAAATAACTAAATATCAAAAATCCTATTAAAAGAACAATAAACATTTGTCTTTTTACCTTATCCTTCTCTTCCTGACTTACCATATTAAATTTATTTGTTTTTGTACAATTCAAATTTAAAAACTAATAAACTTAAAACAATCTTTTAGTATAACGCCTTTATATTTTATATCAATTTATCGTTGCTGTATAAACTATATAAATTGAAACGATTGCGCAGCATTTCCGCTACGGCATTGAGTTTTAAAAAAACCTATAGCTAATTTTGGATGACCCCTTAGATTATAAAGTCAATTAGAAAGTCAAATTATTTAAATTTGGCAATATCCTGAAATTTTGAAAAATTCAATTAAGGTACGTAATCTAATTTTCAAAGTAATTCTTCCTTTATCTGTAAGCATTATCATTTATCTATTGTTTAGACCACTCACTTTGAAAGGGTATAATTTAATTGACACACAAATAATTATACAATTAAGAGAGTTTAGATATTACCTTAATGACATTATTTCAATTATACCCAAATGGGTAATTTATTGCCTACCTGATGGATTGTGGATTTATTCTTTCACAAGTGCAATGATCCTTATTTTTGAAAAAAAACCTCATCAATTAATATTTATATCTCTTCCAATATTAATGGCTTACATTCACGAATTATGTCAATTATTTCTAATCAATTATGGAACCTTTGATAGTTTTGACCTATTAACATATTGTGTATTTTACTTTTTTTCTATTTTTTCATTTTACAGTCCTAAAAATTATTTAGCTTTATTCAAAAAAAAACACCTATGAAAAATTTCTCAAAATTTGCTCTCAGTATTTTTGCTGTTTTTAGTTTCACATTTCTTATGTTTTCAAGTGATGACGAGGAGAAGAAGGAGCCTAATAAAAATATTATTAAAGCAAAAACGGAGCAAGAATTTTACGAATGGTATACAAATAATTGGGTTGGCAAGCCTATAAGTGATTTTACAAAAAAATACGGTGAAGCTTCAAATCAATATTTTGAAGACCCAAGTTGGGAGGATCTTGTTGAGATACCAGGTGCAGCAGGTGGGACTTATATTTATGACATGCGAGTTCATATATTAACTCCTGAAAATACTTGTGGAAGAGTAACATTGTGTTGTGAGTACAAGAAGGATTAAATCTTAATACCTAAATGATATAAAAAACTCCATTCATTAATGGAGTTTTTTTTGCATTATTTATTCATCAAATGAAGGATTTGTTTTTTTAAGTATTTGATTATTTGCACCTATAAAATTTGAAGTGGACAGAATTAAAATTAATATATATGATTTTGTTCATTCCCCTAACTTCAACTTTTTTCTTTCGAATCTTTCTTCAGTATGGATCTTTTAAAATAAGGTGTGGGTATTGTTGTTTCTTTACACTCACTTTTCAAATAGATGAGTAACTTAGTACTAATATTTAACCATAAAACTTTAACTATAATCGTTAATGATTAGAGGAAGTTCACCTTGTCGTTATTGGATGTTAAAGTCAAATTAAAGATATTTATGCAAAAGATATTACTAGTATTTTTCATTTTTTGTTTAAGTAAAAATTCATTTTCGCAGTACATCTCGTATGAGTATACACAAATACTAATCTATTCTGTTAAAATCAATTATACAAATAATACATATAAGCCATTTAGTCCTGACATGGATTTTTATGGAAATGCACTTGCCCAAATGCAAGCCAGGTATGATAGAAATCGTGCTATGTTATCTAATGAGTACTTCAAACTCAAGGATCTGAAATTAATTAACACCGCAAACCAAGCTATCTTAGATAATTACAAAGCACAGAGATTAGTAAAAATACACAACGCTATAAAGTATAATGACTTAGGCAATGATTATAACACAAATCAAATTAAAAATTATTGCTGTGAGATTTATTCATATCCTTCAATCAAAAATGAAATTACACTATTACAAAGTTGTCAAAATGAGTTAAACCGGATAAAAAATAATAATCCTGATAACTTCATTTATTCTGTTCGATATCAATCAATCATGAAAACTTTGGACCATTTAAAAAATTGTCCATCAAGTGAAATTATTGAATTAAGTTGGGAAAGAACTGAACTTGAAAATCAGAATAATAAGCCTGCAAGCGAAAACAATTCGGTAAAAAGTAATTATTCAACGTCCATAATTGGCAAACCAATTGTCTTAGGAGATATTGAAGTTGCTCAGTATAATTTTCCTGAATATATGAATTGGTATGATGCTAAGAAAGCTTGCTCAAATTTAGGAAATGGATGGAGATTACCCACTGATGATGAACTTTGGAATATGTATTTAAACAGAGAAAAGATTGGTAATTATCAAAACAATTATTATTGGAGTTCCACAGAATATTCTGGTTCACAATACTCAGATTATGTCCCAGGAACTATGAATTTTGCAATTGCAGTAAATTTTAAGACGGTAAAACTTTATGATACAAAGAAAACCGGAAAGTTGTGCGTAAGAGCTGTGAGGGATATTTGAGAACTTATTTATTAATTGAAGCCCCAGATTTCAAAATCTTCTGATAAGCATTAATCCCATTCGTTGAAGACAGTAACTTAAAATCAATATAGTTGATAGTGTTTATTCCCCCAACTTCAACTTTGGAAGCTCCAAGTTTTTTGCATCTAATTATGAGTTGCCTTGTTATTGTGTTCATTTGACTTTGATCTATTACTCTAAGGAAAAATATGTATTGAGCTCTTGTCCCTGTAAATTCAACCCTATAAAAACCACTATCAAATGCCTTGTAAAACCATTTGAAATTTGAAACACCCAGTAATTTTTGATTACCTGATGAGAGTTGTCTGTAAAGTCCATTTGGTTTATTCTTGAACCTAGTGTGAAATACGTTTAGGTTGATTTTAATAGAAATACTAATCCAATTACCGTCTTTTTTCATTTTTTCTAACATAGCCAAAGTCCAGCAATAAAATCAAATAAAGGAAGTGTTTAAATTTTTGTGTAATCCCTTTTTAAAGAACATAGAGGGTACAATTTTTAAAGAATGTTCTGTTATCAATTCCATAAGCCAATTAGGTAATATTTTGGATTTAGATGGATTTGGTAAATAAAGTTGTAAGGGGGTTAGTGTAATTACCAAATCTGATATTTCACTCATTTGGTTGTATTTAATAAAGTAATTCTCTTTAATTTCTTCTTCAATAATATTACGGAATTTAATACCAATTAACTCAGCCTCGTTTATGGTGATTCTACCTACAAATATGAACCTTATAGTAAGGTAATAGTCGTTTTCATCATCACCAGTGTCAATTTCAACCGTATTGGCGTAAAATGAGATTTTGTTATAAAATTTTTTACTCGGGATATTGAAAAGATGGAATTCCAACTCGGGAATCGTATCTATACTCCAACTTTTTAATTCAGAGGATGGAACCTCAACTATATATTCTACGCATTCAATTGGATATAAATTTGAAATAGTTGAGGCGATAAAGTGCGACTTCTTTATGCTTGCTTTGGT
>Ga0194129_10005649_pt1 | contig 15818 bp, 6 predicted proteins | sample TA2KigCa35mmetaG_FD_150862 | JGI IMG/M metagenome (GOLD analysis project Ga0194129, IMG submission 150862) | Freshwater microbial communities from Lake Tanganyika, Tanzania - TA2015038 Kigoma Deep Cast 35m | ecosystem: Environmental > Aquatic > Freshwater > Lake | place: Tanzania: Lake... | reverse complement strand
TTTGCATTTTTTATTTTATTAATAACACCGGTGTTTGCACAAGTTAGTTGCCCCAAAGGGCAACAAGGAACTTCAGGATCATGTGTAGACTGTGTAGCGGGAAAGTATAAGGCCGTTGTTGGAGCTGCATCATGCTTATCGTGTGCTGCTAATTTTGCAAGCGCAGTTGGTGCTACAACTTGCATGCTATGCCAAGGAGGTGTTACAAATGCTCTAATTCCTGCAGCGTTCCAGTGGGCGAAATATTGCGCGTGTAAGCAGGGTTACTATGGGAAAATTTATATCCCAGGATGGAATCCTAATGACAATAATGGGCTTACGTGGTACGATACTTATACAAGCTCTCAAGGAACTTGCACAAAATGTTCAATGGGTAAGTATTATTTCTCTGACCATATACTATATGCCTACACAAAAGAAGACGACGTATGTTTAAATTGTCCATCCAATAAGCCATATTCTCCAAGTGGAGCTACGTCGGTAAGTGCGTGCACTAACATTCCGAATTGGTGCCCAACTGGCACATATCTGCAGAGCACATCTCACACATCATGCGTGTCATGTGCTGTGGGGAAGTACAAAGAAAATAAGGGCACGGGCTATTGGGAGTGCGTTTCTTGTCCAGATTTAAGCTCGTCTCCTGCGGGCAGCAGCACACTTGATCAGTGCACTTGCAACGCCGGATCCACGGGCAGTTTTGTTCTATATCAACAATACGAAAAAATATGTGACGATATGCCAGCGTCGGTCGGGAATTTTGGAAATCTATTGTGGGATGATGGATCAGTCCAGCTCAGTTATTGTGATTCATTTGTAGAAGGACATATAAGCGGAAACTATGCAAGATGTAGTGATAATGCTTGCAGAAGATGCTGTCAAAGTTGTAGAAAACCATGTGAAAAAATATTTAACAGACCATGTGGGGCCCCGCCCGGTGCCCCAACACAGGGATTCTGTTATAACAATAATTTCGGCAATGTTACTAAATTTGTAAGCGGCAGCGAATGCCGTTTGTGCGAAGCAGGAAAGTATAAAACTATTATTGGCTCATCTCCGTGCTTGAACTCATGCGCAGCTGGCAAGTACTCTACTAACAGCATAGCAGGGCAGACCAGCTCGGGCACGTGTCAGGACTGTCCAGCATTTAGCACGTCTCCAGCGGGCAGCAGCGCAGTGACACAGTGCACGTGCAACCCTGGATATGATCAAGTCGGAACAGACCCACTTGTGTGCCAAGTACGAGAATGCGCAGCAGGCTCGACAGGCACTGAGAGCTGCACCCTGTGCGTTGCCGGCAAGTTTAAGGAAGCGTCAGGGAGCGCTGCGTGTGACGACTGCGCAGCTGGCAAGTACTCTACGACAGTGGGTGCAGATTCTAGCACGACTTGCCTGAATTGTCCTGATTTTAGCACCTCAGTAGCGAGCAGTGTAAGCATTACAAGCTGCACGTGCAATTTGGGATACGATCAAGTCGGAATTGATCCCTTTACTTGCGAAGTAAAACCTTGCGCAAAAGGATTAGAATTGAGATCAGGTGAATGTCAAAGCTGTCCTGCGGGAACCCACAAGCCAACAACGTCTACTGAAATGTGCACTTTGTGTGTGTCAGGCAAATATCTCTCTCTTCCAGGATCGACACGCACTTCATGTCAAAATTGCGTAAGTGGAACATACTCTGAAACAGCCGCCTCTGTGTGCACAAATTGTCCGACATATAGCTGGTCATCTTCTGCCTCCACAAGCATAAACAGCTGCACGTGCAATAGTGGTTATACAAAAAACACACAAAATAATCCTTTTACTTGTGAAACACAAAACAGAAATTGTTTGAAAGGCTATGGCAGTTGGTCGACAATTCTTTCATGCCAGGCTTGTGATCCAGGAAAATACAAGGCTGCTGATGGAACTACCTTATGTATATCGTGTGATACTAATTATGCAAGCGCCCTGGCAGCTACAACTTGCATGCTATGCACCGAAGCAATTGCAAATGCTGTTGTTGCCCCTGCAATTGGATCACAAGGAATGGGAGGGTACTGCGTGTGTAACAAGGGTTATTATGGCAAAATTTTTGCCCCCGGATATAACATTAATTTTGGAACTACCTTTTACAATTCTTACGGTGGTGGAACTTGCGAAGCATGTGCAGCTGGAAAGTATTATTCGCCATCTCATTTTTCTGTTCATTCAACAGAAGCTGTCGTGTGTTCTACTTGTCCTGTCACACACCCATATTCTTTAGCAGGCACTACTACGTGTCAAGCAACTCCATTTATTCCAACAACTTGCTCACTTGGCCAGTATCTGCCCAGCTCGTCTAGCACATCGTGCGTCAATTGTGTAGAAGGCACTTTCAAAGATACAACTGGTACTGAAGCTTGCCAAAGTTGCCCTGCAAACTCATATTCTGGTGCTGCTGCTACTGCTGCAACAAATTGTCTGTGCAACTCTGGCTATGATAAAGTCGGTACAGACCCGTTTGTCTGCCAACTCCCACCTTGCGCCGCGGGGTCGACCGGCCCAGCCGGCAGCTGCACCCTGTGCGTTGCCGGCAAGTACAAGGCCGTGACAGGCAGCGCCGCCTGCGACGATTGCGCAGCTGGCAAGTACTCTAGTGCCACAGGGCAGAGCAGCTCGGCGACGTGTCAGGACTGCGCAGCTGGCAAGTACTCTAGTGCCACAGGGCAGAGCAGCTCGGCGACGTGTCAGGACTGCGCAGCTGGCAAGTACTCTACAGGCACAGGCCAGAGCAGCTCTGAAGCTTGCCAAAGTTGCCCTGCAAACTCATATTCTGGTGCTGCTGCTACTGCTGCAACAAATTGTCTGTGCAACTCTGGCTATGATAAAGTCGGTACAGACCCGTTTGTCTGCCAACTCTCACCTTGCGCCGCGGGGTCGACCGGCCCAGCCGGCAGCTGCACTTTGTGCGCTGCTGGCAAATACAAGGCCGTGACAGGCAGCGCCGCCTGCGACGACTGCGCAGCTGGCAAGTACTCTAGTGCCACAGGGCAGAGCAGCTCGGCGACGTGTCAGGACTGCCTCGCGGGAACGTACTCTACTCTTACAGGGCAAAGCAGCTCAGCTACGTGTCAGAACTGCCTCGCGGGAAAGTATGCTAGCGTGACAGGAAGAACGACATGTCAAAATTGTAATGCTGGGTCATATGCCAGTCTCTCAGGCAGCTCAGTGTGCACACAGTGTCCTGCATTTGCCACGTCTACAGCGGGTAGCATCGATATTACAAGCTGTGAATGCGATGTGGGATACACTGGCACAGCAAGTAGCTGCACAGCTTGCACTGCTGGACAATACAAGTTGACGACAGGAAGCGCTGGCTGTATTGCTTGTGAAGCAGGCAAGTTTGCTAGTACAACAGGACGAAGCACCTGTCAGAACTGTAATGCCGGGACATACGCCAGCCTAACAGGAAGCTCTGTGTGCTCTCTATGTCCTGCAAACACATATCAAGAGCTGACAGGAAGCATACAGTGCACAAGAGTTCCCTATGGAGCCACGTCTCCAGAGGGCAGTACTTCCATAACTCAAGCATATTGTAATATGCCAGATTATTATATGGCTGGCGGCAGTGGGGGAACCAGATATGGTCCTCTATCTCCAGGAGGATTTTGTATATCTTGGTACAATAGCTTCTTGGAATACAGAATTTGCGGAAGGGCAACAAATTATAAGCAAGCCGATTATATCGAAGGTTGTCCAGCAGGATACACACAGTTTCAACATCATCAGGGAGGAAGATTTATTGATACCTATTGGGATGGTACAAAAACAGTTAATGTAAAAGCTTATTTTACTACACTTCGTCATGGTGATGGCACGTACGCAACCTGTTATCCTTGCTTGTCCGCAGGACATTATTTTAAGGCTGAAGACGGATGTGGTTCAAATGGTGGACTGTGTACAGCATGTCCTACTGGATCAACTATTAGAAGAAATGAAGTAAGCGTGGCTACATCAATGTCTCATTGCACCTGTGAAGATGGCAAAGTACCAATATCAGTCAGATATGCTATTGACCAAGTTGGCACCCGGTGTGCTTGTAAACCAGGATCTGTGCAAAGCTGGATTGAATCTGAGAGTATGGGCACTAATTTTTGGTGCACCCAATGCCCTGAAAACACATATTCGCCAGATAATTACTTAGACAATACGTGTAGACCATGTCCCGCTTTTAGTTCGTCCCCTGCACAAAGCGGTCTGACAGGCTGCAAATGCATTGAAGGTTACACTGGGCCGGACGGTGGGTCGTGCACAGCATGTGAAGCAGGCACGTACAAGAGTACAAAAGGAAGCTCTTCTTGCACAGCATGCCCAGCAAGCGCAAACTCGCTTACAGCAAAGACCAGCATAACAGACTGCACATGCAACTCAGGATTTGAAAAGGTTGGCATTGATCCATTTGAGTGTATTGGCTTGCCTTGCAATGCTGGCTACACAGGGCCAGCAGGCATCTGCACTGCATGCATTGGTGGCAAGTACAAAGCAATAACGGGGAGCGCTGCCTGCGACGATTGTGCAGCTGGCAAGTTCTCGGCTGCCACGGGGCAGAGCAGCTCAAGCACGTGTCAGGACTGCTTGACTGGAAAGTATGCTAGTTTGACAGGAAGCTCTGTCTGCGAAAACTGCTTGGCTGGAAAGTACTCTATTGCTACAGGGCAGAGCAGCTCAGACACGTGCCAGGACTGCTTGGCGGGCAAGTATGCTAGCTTGACAGGAGGAACTGTTTGTGTCAACTGCTTAGCGGGCAAGTACTCTACTCTTACGGGGCAGAGCAGCTCGGGCACGTGTCAGGACTGCGCAGCTGGCAAGTACTCCACTGCCTTGGGGCAGAGCAGCTCGGACACGTGTCAGGATTGCTTGCCTGGCAAGTATGCTAGCTTGACAGGAAGAACTGTTTGTGACAATTGCTTGGCGGGCAAGTACTCTGCTCTCACTGGGCAGAGCAGCTCAGCGACGTGTCAAGACTGCTCTGCCGGCACGTACTCTGCTGCAACCGGGCAGAGCAGCTCAGCGACGTGTCAAGACTGCTCCGCTGGCAAATACTCTCTTAATACTGGTCAGAGCAGCTCGAGCACGTGTCAGAACTGCTTGGCGGGCAAATACTCTACTCTTACGGGGCAGAGCAGCTCCGCGACGTGTCAAGACTGCTCTGCTGGCACGTACTCTGCTGCAACCGGGCAGAGCAGCTCAGCGACGTGTCAAGACTGCTCCGCTGGCAAATACTCTGTCAATACTGGTCAGAGCAGCACAAGCACGTGTCAGAACTGCTTGGCGGGCAAATACTCTACTCTTACGGGGCAGAGCAGCTCCGCGACGTGTCAGGACTGCTCGACTGGCAAGTATTCTACAGCCACAGGCCAGAGCAGCGCAGGTACGTGTCAGAACTGCTCGGCGGGCAAGTACTCTAGTACTACTGGCCAGACTAGCTGTCAAGACTGCCCTGCATTGAGCTCCTCGTCAGCTGGCAGCACCGAGTGCTTTTGCAATCCCGGTTATTGGGATAGTTATCTTGGTTGCAAACAATGTCGTATCGGAAAGTACAGAGACAATGTTTGTCTCACAACTCCGTGTGCTGAGGACACGTGCTTGGCATGTCCCTCTGGCACGTACGCAGCCACGCCCGGTCAAGCCGCTTGTACTCAGTGCCCAGTTGGCAAGGCTGCAATCAGTACATAATAAAAATCTTTTAAAAATCTGTATATTAGAGTGCATTGCATATGCATATCTATAGCGCACATAGAAGCTTTGTTTGGCTTGTCTACAGGCACAGAATGCCGTCATTAGGCATTGGAAAGAGATATACAACATTGCTGTTCTTCATAGTTTTTTTTTGGTTCGTTCCGTGCACTGTCGCTCAAACAGTTTGTGCATCAACTTTTAATTCTGTTGCAGGGAGTTACGGCATAATGTATGATTGCCAAGTGGCAACAAATTATGGTCTTCCAGACAGCGTGAGTCGAGCTGATGCTCCTGGTGCGCAAACATATAGGTGTGGTCCAGATACAATTGGATGTGGCAGCGTTGCACCTGACCAATTGGGTGATAGAAGTGGCAAACTTAGAGCCGACGGCAGTAATTGGAATGGCCCACCGTATTGGATAAGACATTGTGATTACTGTATTCCGTGTCGAGAGGGTTATACAACAATGAGACCAGATGGAGTCCACGTAACTTACGGGGTGTGTGCTTATTGTTTGCCTGGCTACGGCGGTAGAACATCAGGTTGCACAACCGAAACACCGTGTGGTATGTGTCAGAAATGTGCTAAAGGCAAGTATTCATATGAGAGGACTGCCCATGGACATGATACGTGCAAAAATTGCGGTTATAAGGCAACGACTGCTGTTCCAGGAGCAAAATCCGTAAACGAATGTTTTTGTGAAGAAGCAGATCATTTCCCATTTGATCTCAGTAATGAAACTGGAATGTCTTGCTATAAAGCAGAACCATGCCAAACAGGAACGACATGCCCAACAGGAATTCCGTGCTATTCAAACTATGATGTTTTGGGTCGATATCCCGAGAGTACCATTTCAAAATGGAGGGGAATGAATGTACCAAACATGGAGCAATATTCGTATGATAAAGACGGTTGTCCAATTTGCAGTGAAGGAAAATATAAAATGACTAAGGGAAGTGGACCATGCACAACCTGTCCATTGGGAAAAACAATAATCAGCTCCCGGGGATCGCTTAGTTATATGGAGTATATAAATCTGCATGACAATCAGCTCGATTGCAAAAATTGTGCTGCTGGTAAATACCATTCAGTAGAGACAAATGGTATTTGCTTTAATTGTCCTGAGTACAGTACGTCACCAGAAGGCAGCAGCGCATACACTCAGTGCACGTGCAACTCTGGATACTACAAAGTGGGTACGAATCCGTTCACCTGTGAACCTAATCCTTGCGCCGCGGGGTCGACAGGCCCTGGCGGCAGCTGCACTCCGTGTGCTGCAGGCAAGTACAAGGATGTGACCGGGAGCGCTGCGTGCAATGACTGCATTGCCGGCAAGTTTTCTACTGCTACAGGACAAAGCAGCTCTCTTACATGTCAAAACTGCTTACAAGGCACATATGTTAGCTTAACAGGAAGCACTGTCTGCAATAACTGCTTGGCAGGCACTTATGCTGCATTGACCGGTAGCACTGTCTGCGAAAACTGCGCTGCAGGCAAATACTCTACTGCTACAGGACAAAGCAGTTCTGTTACGTGTCAGAACTGCTTAGCAGGCAAGTACTCTGAATTGACAGGCTTAAGCAGTACAGAAACATGTCAAAACTGTGTTGCTGGCAAATTTTCTACTTTGACAGGGCAGAGCAGCTCAGCGACGTGTCAGAATTGTGATGCGGGCAAGTATTCCACTGCCACAGGGCAAAGCAGCTCTGCAACGTGTCAGCACTGCCAAGCGGGAACATACGGCAACATCACAGGCAGCACAGCGTGCACGCTGTGTCCTGTGTTGACAACGTCAGCAGCGGGCAGCAGCATAGTCACTCAGTGCATATGTGACTCTGGCTACGTAGGGCCAGCAGGAGGGCCGTGCATAACGTGTGTTTTGGGAACGTGTTTGATCACGTCATGTCAAGACTGTTTTGCTGGAACGTATGCGAGCTCCACAGGAAGCACTGTCTGCGAAAACTGTTTGGCGGGAAAGTACTCTACGGCAATTGGGCAAAACAGCTCAAACACGTGTCAAAACTGCGTCGCTGGCAAGTTTTCTGAGAAAGTCGGGCAAAACAGCTCGGAGACGTGTAAAAACTGTGTGGCGGGCAAGTTCTCTATTGCAATAGGGCAGAACAGCTCTGCGACGTGTCTTGACTGCCAAGCGGGAACATACGGTAACTTTACAGGCAGCTCTGCATGCACACAGTGTCCTGAGAACACGTACGCAGCATCAGCATCGACATTTTGTAGTTCTTGCCCTGCGTATTCAAGCTCTGTTGCTGGAAGCCCGCAAAACACAAGCTGTCAGTGCAACAAAGGTTACAGTGGGCCTGATGCTGGCCCGTGTGATATTTGTGCTGCAGGTTTTTACAAAAATACAATTGGCTCTGCGCCTTGTTCAGAATGTCCCGTAAACACGTTTTCAAACATTACCAGTACTGCTGTAACAAGTTGTAAATGCAACATGGGATACACAGGCGCAGATGCAGGACCGTGCAACGCTTGCAATGCAGGCTTTTACAAGAATGTTTTTGGTTCTGCTCCGTGTGCAGCGTGTCCTACAAATTCAATTTCCAATATTTCGAGTACAGCGTTGACCGATTGTAAATGCAATACAGGTTATACAGGTGCAGACGGGAGTCATTGTAGCGTATGCTCTGCTAATTTTTACAAAGACACCATTGGCTCTGAAAATTGTACGACATGCCCCGTAACCACTGTTTCAAACATCGCCAGTACGGCTTTGACAAACTGCAGGTGCAACGTAGGATACACTGGAGCAGATGGGAGCATATGTGATACTTGTCTGCAAGGCTATTACAAAAACACAGTTGGCTCTGCTACTTGCACTGCATGCCCTGTAAATACAATCTCCAACATAACAAGTGTGTCTGTGACAAATTGCAAATGTAACATGGGTTTCACTGGTCCAGATGGAGGAATTTGCAAGCCTTGTGATTCAAACTTTTACAAGGACTTTGCAGGCTCTGCTAATTGCACACGATGTCCCCAGAACTCTGTTTCCTTGCTTGAAAGTAAGAATTTACTAGAATGCAAGTGCGATAAAGGATATTACGGAGAGGATGGTGGTGCATGCAACGCCTGCGACTCTCGGTTTTACACAGATACTATAGGCACTTTGACTTGCTTAGCTTGCCCGGCAAATTCAATCTCTTTGCCTGCTAGTCCAGCCTTACAGAATTGCAAATGTGACCCTGGCTACTTTGGATTGGATGGCGATGTTTGCACTGCATGCGCCGCAGGTACTTACAAACCAATCAACGGATCACACGCTTGCACGTTGTGTAACGTAAACACATACGGCATCACTGTAGCTGAGATTTCCAACGCATCTTGTCTGAGCTGCCCAGGGAACTCGACGTCGGTTATGGGCAGTGACAAGCCTGAACTTTGCTTTTGCGATGTTGGGTTTGAGCAGTCGCTTTCTTTTGACAAGTGCACAGAATGCCGTCCGGGGTTTTATGATAATACATTGAACAGGCACGAGTGTTCTTCGTGCGCTGCAGGGCTCTATTCAGCTTCGTGGGGAGCAAAGGGGCCAGAAACATGCAAAGACTGCCGTGCTGGGACGTGGTCAGAAATCGGAAGTCCGACGTGTCAGCTATGTCCCCCTAACTCTAATTCTTCCCTTAAATCAGGATTAATAACAGATTGTAAATGCTTGCCTGGAGCCCAAGGCGAGGACGGTCAAACGTGTGAGTTATGTTTTGCTGGATTTTACAAAAAGGGATGGGGGAATGGAACTTGCCAAATGTGCTCAGATTTCTCTGTAAACTCCTATTCTGCGATTGGGAGCTCCTTTTGTAGTTGTAATGTAGGATACACAGGGCCAGACGACGGCGAATGTAATCAGTGTGTGCAGGGAAAGTACAAAAACATTACTGGTAGTGTACCATGTTACAATTGCTTGCCGAATTCTGGCTCTGGGTTTGCTAGTACAAACCAAAGCGATTGTTTGTGCAATGCAGGGTATGAGAGTTACGGTATGGAAGACAATTGTACTGCATGTGCATTTGGCAAAGCAAAAAATTACGGTCGTGGACAGTGTATCGCATGTCTCGAAAATATGCAGCCAGATTCTGACAGCTTGTGTGAGTGTCTGAAAGGTTACAAAGAGTTTGAGGGCGCGTGCGTTTCCTGTGAAAGGGGTACATACAAAGATACGTTCGGTAATTCGTCGTATGAGACGACAACATGTATGCCTGTGGAAAAATTTTCTGCGTTGACAGGAAGTATAAAACCCAGTTGCTGTAAATGCCCGGAAAACACAACAACAATAGATATTGGCAACAATCTGTCGACTGCTTGCATGTGCGCGCCCGGCTTTGGCGGAAGCGATTGTCTTGAATGTACTTATGGATTTTACAAAAGCAATATAAGTATGTATGAATGTACAAGTTGTCCAGCAGGAGCTACAACATTGTCTACAGCCACTACGGAGATAAACTCTTGCGTTGCTGCTGCAGGGCATTACGGCAACATAACGTTTGGATTTCCGCAGTGTGCAGCTGGCACATACTCTGATATGCCAGGAATGCAAAACTGTACGCCGTGTGCATCCGGAGCCACTGGTCCTGTAGGTGCAAAGAGCAGTTCAGAGTGTGGCTGCAAGGAAATCGGATATGCAAAAAAGACAAACGAGCGTACGTATGTGATCACCGTATCGCAATTTGCATTCAACATCGACGGGGAGAGACGACCAACTCTTACACTGTTCTCGCCTGGATACTACAAATTTGATCAGAGCCATGACTCAAATAGAAATCATTTGTTTTTGTTCAAAAATACATTGGGACAACAGTATCAAACAGGTATAATTACGTACGGAACGCCTGGCTATGCAGGAGCGTATACTTCAATGACATTGTCCAATCCTGTAAAAGCAACTTTGTATTATGTTTGTGCTACACACGGCACATTCATGGGCAATACTTTAACTTTGTCAGACCAAGTAAATTGTGCATGTCAAGCAGGTTACGCGCGCGATCTGGACAAGGAAACTTGTTTCTATTGTCCCGAGAACCATTACTGTCCAGGCGGGGAATTGCCACAGCAATCTTGCCCAAATGCATCTTTTTCTTTGCCTGGAAGTACACAAAAAACAAATTGCATGTGCCTTGCTGGCTACACTGGCCCTGACGGAGGGCCCTGTCAAGCATGCGGAGACGCAGAGTGGAAGGCAGTAAACGGAAGTTCAGCCTGTGTTAAATGCTCTCCAAATACAACTAGTGCCATAGGCAGCACATCTATCAACGCCTGTATGTGCAAGTCTGGATACACAGGGCCAAACGGCGGAGAATGTATAGCTTGCGATACGGGGTTTTACAAACAAGATTTGGGCAATATGTCGTGCAGCACATGTCCGGCAAACAGCACTACCTTACAAAAGGCTAGCAACAAATATACAGATTGCTTATGTAATAGCGGTTTTGAATCACTGAGCTCAAACACTAGCATTTGCGTCGCCTGTCCGCAAGGCAAATACAAGGAAAACCCTAGTCTTCCTCAGACATGCACGTCGTGTCCAGTGAATACAATGACAACGGCGTCTGGGGCACAAATACTTGGTGCTTGCAAATGCGTCGCCGGCCGATATCTTGTTCGCAACAATTTGAATATTGATTTCTGTGATCTTTGTCCTGTCAATACTTTCAAAATTTCCATTGGAAACGAAAATTGCACGTCGTGTGCGCCAAATGCCGTTGCGCCAAAAGGTTCAAATTCATCAATTAGTTGCACTTGTCTTCCAGACTTTACAGGCCCTGATGGCGGACCATGTCAAAAGTGTCTGGAAAATTCTATTGCACCTAAAGCCTCGAAATCTATGACGGCGTGCCTTTGCTTACCTGGGTTTACTGGACCTAATGGAGGACCTTGTTCTCCGTGTTTGGCAGGTCAGTACAAAGCTACAAATGGAAGTAGCTCTTGTCTGCAGTGCACTAGTAATTCAAATTCAGAAGTAGCTTCCAAAAAACTTGCTGATTGCCTGTGTGTTAGTGGGTATGTAGGACAAGCTGGTGGTCCATGCGCTATGTGTGCAGAAAACACTTACTCCAAAAACGGAGTTTGTGTTGCGTGTGCGGCAAACAGTGTCTCTGGGCCTGCTTCTGGTGATGTTACTTCGTGCAAGTGCACAGCAGGTTACAGCGGGCCAGCTGGGGGACCTTGTGCTGCGTGCATTATAGGATTTTACAAAAGCAAATCAGATCAGCAGTGTCTGCAGTGCCCGGAGAAAACAACAACCTTGACTACAGCCGCTAAAAGTGTGACAGAATGTCAAAGCATAGCAGGGTTCCAGAGCATAGAAATTAAACCACCGTGGGTCAAAATGACAGTTAAAATTTATGATGATCAGGCTAGTAGATACACTTTAAGCTCCGTGCAAGCAACACTAAAAAAGGCTGTAGCTTCCGCCGCACGTAAAGCTTGTAAGTGTAATGTCACGGAAGACGACATATTTATTCTTGACGCTGTGGCACGAACTGCAACTTCTCGCCGTCTCCTTCAAGACTATGTGCAAGTAACAATAGCAGTCAAAATTGGAACACAGCAAGACGGCGAAGACTTGTTGAGCCTGCTGACGCTCTCTGACATAATCAGCGCATTGCAAGAGCAAGGCGAAAGTTTTAACATAGCTGAAATTCCCAAGGTGCTCATGGCAGAAAGTATTGTATTTACAGAAGCTTGTCCACAAAACACATATAAAGCAGAATTGGGCAATACTGGCTGCTTGCCTTGTCCACTGCAATCAACCTCGCCTGTCGCATCTACTGGTTTGCAAGCGTGCAAATGCAATGCAAACTTGATCAGGAAAAGCGACGGGTCGTGTGACCGTGTCTGCGCCGCAGGCTCTGAGGCTCGCACAGGCAATGACACAATCACAGCTTGTGCTCCTTGCAGACCAAGTTACTATAAATCCGAAGCAGGAGAGCAGCCTTGCACGGCATGTCCTGCCAATTCTTTCTCCACATTAAGTAATCAAGTAAGTATCACCTCGTGTTTGTGTCTTCAGGGCTTTCTCTGGAACGCACAGACGCAAGTTTGTGATGCTTGCCCTGCTGGCACATTCAACAACAAAAACAATGATAATGCGTGCTATTTGTGTAACACAACTTGTCCTGCAAAACGGTAGTCCAATGGCATTTTCTTTATTTAAGTACTTCTCTCACAGTATCTTTACACAATGTCTGAAGATTTGGAGATGCAAGAAGTCCCGCCAGACTTTGTTCCGCCGCCGCCTGCACAGTCGCCTGACGACTCGTATGCCGAATATGGCGAACCACCACATACGTTTCCACCTGTACATGTCTGTTGTAGCGTGTGCGCGCGTGAAATGGATATGCGATATCACCATGACAGAGCAAGCATTGTCCGTTATAAGAAGGACGAAGTTGAACTTGTATATTGCTGTGCTTGCGTCCCTGCAGACAAAACTCCATTGGTTCTTGAAGATTTGACAAAGGAATTGTACATCTCAAACCTCAGGACAAATCGTCAAAAAGATCTTATCACTCGTCTCGAAGACACGATACTCAAATCGGAAGAAGAGAAAGCTACATTAAAAAGGAAGCTTGAAAAAGCTTACCTAAAGGCTATTTCCAAAGAACAGGATCTTCGAAAGAAATTGCATGCCGAGATGGATGATAATGACAAGCTACGTCACGTCATGCGAAAAATAAGAGACGAGCTACAAGCGGCCATGGCACAAGCGAGCACCGTCATGACAAGTCGGAGAGCTAATTTTGTCACAACTGCCAAAAGCATGCTAAATTTCATGAATAGCAAATGCTGCGAATTGTATTCGCTTTCCAGGCACACTTTGCGCCGAATCGAACAATCACGGATGAAACCAATACAACCAAGCTTGCTTGAATATGATTCAGTGCATCCTATTTCGATCACAGAGAATGAGAAGTCCGGAGAGAAATATATTTCTTTTTGCAGAGTTTGCCGAGGATTGGATGACGGCTATCATCTTGCACGTCAGCATGTGCCAATAATTGCTACCATGAAGCTTGGAGATCCAAAAGCAGACGAGGAAGCTTGGCAAACTTTGGCTGTTCCATTCAATGAACAGCCAATTGCCATCCAGACAAACGGTTTGGTGCAATCTAATTGAGCGTGTACATTTGTGTGTAATAAAAAGAGTTAAAAAAATTATACAAGCGCAATAAGAATAGTCTATATAAGATCACACACAACATGTCTTCTTTTCAAGCATCTAGCACACTTTACTCGCCTGAATATTATAAATCAGGACACTCAGTAGATCAAAACATGTACATTGTCAATACTTCTCATAACTATGGTCATACTGGTCATACGTTAGCTCATACCTATGATAGCGTGAGAGGAGCGCATGCACTAACACCCGAGCAAAAGCATAAAAAAGAACAAGAAGAGCATCGCAGACACGAAGAGCAAGTTCGGAAGCGGCATGAGGCGATGGTCAAGAATAATCATGAGCATCGACATCCGCATGCACATCCACATCATTAATTTCGCACACGGCTGCTTTCTAACTGCTTGTAAATGCTCATAATCTGCTTCACGGCGTCAATGTACACTCCGGTGTTTTTTGGATCCATGCTCTGCATTCCAGTTTCCTCACTGACAACAACACAGTTGCTCTTGGCGACGCCTATAATATCGACGAGGTCGCGGAGGACATGGTTCAGCACTAGTTTTTGCTCGCATTGGTGTGCGAGAAAGTGGTGACGTATTTGCTCTTGTGTCATGTCCACTTGTAGCTGCTCATGCAAAGCAGTTTTGACGTGCGCTGCGAGTTCGTTAATGTGTATGCGGTGTGCATTTTCACTGACATAGTTTACAATTTCGTCCAATACAGGGTGTTCGCTGCTCAAATGCAAACACAAGTAACACATAATTAAAAATTGTTAAATAAATGAATTGATACGTGTCAAATTTTTTAAATATATCGTGCTTGAAGTGTGACAATTTTTAGTCTGAATTATGCAACGTCCTAAACGTCAAGCAGCAGAGAACGCACTGGCGAAGATACGCGACATTAGAGAATGGGAGACTCTTCCAGAAAGTTCACAGCGATTCAAAGAATGCGCAGCGCTCATAGACGCTGAACTTGAAGCAGAAATAAAAAAGAAAAAGGTCAAGACATGTGACCTTGACACGTCAGAGACTGAGGAAGAAGAAAGTCAAGACAAGTTTTACGATGCTCACGATGGATTTGTGATTGCCGATCAGGAAATAACTGACGCTGATCCAGATTTTCAACCAAAGGAAGATGATTTACAACACGAGGACAGTGACAACAGCCAATTGTCTGCAGTTTCAGAGCACGACGAGGAAGAAGACGCTGAAGAAGACGAAGACGAAGAAGAAGACGAAGACGAAGAGGAAGACGAAGAAGAAGACGAAGAAGAAGACGAAGAAGAAGACGAAGAAGAAGACGAAGACGCACAAGAAGAAGACGCAGACGCAGATAAATGTTCAGAAATTGCAACTGAAAAATGGGAAGATGCACTTGAGCAGTTTGATGTGGAGCCGTTTCTTATAGAGCCCGATGGTTCCATATTCCCTCTACTATAGAACAATCTAATTTCGATCAAGACATAGAATCGTTAAAAACAATCTAAATTTGTATATTTAACACTAACTTGAGTATGTCACTTGACCACCAAATTCGTGAAATACATAAAAACTTGAGTATGTCACTTGACCACCAAATTAATGAAATACATAAAATGATTGTGACGTTACGAGATGCAAATATATGGAATACAGAGCAAATTCGCGATTTGGCAGATCAAATTAAATCCTTGAAAAACGAATTAGCTGAACTGAAAAAAGACAAAGCTCCAAATGTGCGACCTTTGCCAGCCGCTCAGCCTGCTAATAAAGTTTACCATGTAAAATACGATCCTGCTAAGGATCCACGCGCTATCCCTCACGAAACCTTGCATGGGTACCAGCCGCCCCAACGGGAAGACAGCTGGGAACATGCGGCTCAGCTTCGACACCACGGATGGTAAATCGCACGCACAAGACTCAGAATTGTAGAAAACAATCTGATTTCTCGATTGCGCGATTTTTTTGTACTTAATAAACAGTTAGTATGCGCTGGCATGAAACA
>Ga0194129_10005644_pt1 | contig 15830 bp, 16 predicted proteins | sample TA2KigCa35mmetaG_FD_150862 | JGI IMG/M metagenome (GOLD analysis project Ga0194129, IMG submission 150862) | Freshwater microbial communities from Lake Tanganyika, Tanzania - TA2015038 Kigoma Deep Cast 35m | ecosystem: Environmental > Aquatic > Freshwater > Lake | place: Tanzania: Lake... | reverse complement strand
GAGCGCGCGCGGGGTGAAGGAGGCCGTCGGGGTCACGCTGTCCTCGGCTCAGGCGGTGGAGGTCAACGCGCGGAAGATCCCGGGCGTCCGGTGCGTCGACTCCGACTTCATGAAGTGGGAGACGGACGAGAAGTTCGACGCCCTGATCTCCATCTGCATGATGGATCACCTCTGCTCCCCACAGGAGGCGCGCGAGGGCAAGGCGATCGACATCTACCGCGCGTACTTCACGAAGTGCTGGGACCTGACGAACCCCGGCGCGTGGTTCGGCCTCCAGACGATCCTCCGCAACCGCGTGCCGCGGAACAAGAAGGACCTCGAGGACATCTACTTCTGCACGCACGTCATCTTTCCGGGGGGGCTGAACCCGCGCCTCGAAGACGTCATCCAGGCGGTGAACCCCTACTGGGAGGTCGTGACGGTGAAGCAGCGTCGCCGCGACTATCAGCGCACGACCGCAGAGTGGCTTCGCCGCATGCGGATCCACGAGGCGACGATCCGCAAGACCTGGGGCGACAAGGTGTTCGACGACTACGACCGCTACCTGTCGACCTGCGTGACCGCCTTCGACAAGTTCTACAGCTCGCTCGCGCAGTACGAGCTCCGCCGCCTCGACGGTTGAGCCGAGACCTTCCTTCACCGTTTCACGAGAGATCCAACCATGACCGACCAGAAAGACCTCCTCCCCCTGTTCAAGTCCGTCGCCGAGCGCGTCGATCGTCGCACCTTCGAGACCGTTACCCGCGACAGCGTCATCACCGACCTCGGCATCGACTCGCTCTCGATGATGCAGATCGTCGGTGAGATGGAGACCGAGCTGTCGATTCAGATCCCCGACGAGGATCTCGTCGAGATCGTCACCGTCGGCGATCTGTGCAGTAAGGTCGAGCGCCGCGTCGGCTGACGACGCTACGGTACGGCGGCACGCGTTCTGACGCCGCCGCCGCACCGAGCCTCCGCACGCAGAAGGCGTTCCCCCCAATCGACTCGAAGAAGGCTCGCGCCCCGAAGGAGATCATCGATGACCCAAGGCCCCGTGACGCGAATGGAAGAGCGGCTCTACCGCATCTACATGGAGTTCTTCGAGAAGGCGGAGAGGGAGCGCCGCTGGAGCGTCTTCGACGACATCCCGTGGGACAAGGTCAACCCCGAGTGCTCGGACGACCTCGCGTTCTGCGCGGAGACCTTCGCCTCGGTCGAGATGTACCTCCCCGATTACGTCGCCGGCGGCATCAACGTCGTCCGACCCTGGTTCGGGCGTGCTTGGTGGCAGGCCAACTGGGGCTACGAGGAGAGCAAGCACTCGCTCGCCCTCGGTGAGTGGCTGATGCGCTCAGGCAAGCGCTCGAAGGACCAGTGGTTCGACCACTACAACGCCATCTCCCAGAAGCAGTGGGAGTCGCCCTTCCAGACGGCCCGTCAGATGACGCTCTACGGCGTCGTGCAGGAGCAGGCCACGTTCGTGATTTACGTCAAGCACCGCGACTTCGCAAAGCGCGAGGGCGACGAGTGCCTCTACACGATCTACGACTACATCGCGCGCGACGAGGTCGCTCACACGCGCTTCTACCAGGAGGTCGTGAAGGCGCTCCTCGAGGAGGACCGCGACGGCACGCTCGCCGATCTCGCGAAGGTGTTCGCCGAGTTCCGCATGCCGGGCGTCGAACTCGTCCCCGACTACGACGAGCGGATCCTGCAAATGCGCGGGCAGGGCGGCGTCGACCGCGACCTCTTCATTCGCAAGGTCTACCTGCCCGTACTCAAGTACCTCGAGATCAACCGGCACGAGATGCTCGCGGCGCAGCGTCGCGCGCTGCAGGACCGGAAGGACGCCCGCGAAGCCGCGGCGGAGTGAGCGTGGCGCGAAGGGTCGCCATCACCGGTCTCGGCGCGGTGACGCCGCTCGGCAACGACGTCGCGACCTTCTGGCGGCGACTGCTCGCCGGCGAGAGCGGGGTCGACTTCATCCGGGACTTTCCGACCGAAGCGCTTCGCTCGGACGTGTGTGCGAGCGTCAAGGGCTTCGAGCCCGAGCGCTACCTGACGAAGAAAGAGGCCGAGATTTACGGGCGCGTGACCCAGTTCAGCCTCGCGGCCGCGGTCGAGGCCATGGATCACGCTGGGCTCGGCGGGCTGATGAAGGTCGACGTCCCCGGCGGCGAAGAGCGCGCCCTGCGCGGGGCGCCGGTCGATCGCGCGAAGGTGGGGTGCTTGATGTCGACGGGGCAAGGCTCGGTCGACATCTTCGAGCAGCAGATCGAGAAGAGTCGCGAGCGTGGTCCGCGAGCGGTGTCGCCGTTCTTCATCCCGGGCGTGATGCCGAACAGCGGGACGGCCCTCGTGTCGATGCGCTTCGGCCTGATGGGGCCGTCTTACAACCTCGCGAGTGCGTGCGCGACGGGCACCCACTCGATCGCGACGGGCGCGCTGATGATCGAGGCTGGCCTCGCCGAGGTGATGGTCGTCGGTGGTGCGGAGGCCGCGACGCGCCTCAACACCGTGGCCGGCTTCGGCAACGCGCGCGCCCTCACCCGGGCGAAGGATGGGGACCCGACGCGCTCGAGCCGTCCGTTCGACGTCGACCGCAGCGGGTTCGTGATGGGCGAGGGGGCAGGCGTGCTCGTCCTCGAAGCGCGCGATCACGCCGAGGCACGCGGCGCGACGATCCTCGGAGAGCTCGTCGGCTACGGGATGAGCAGCGACGGCGAACACCTGACCCGTCCGCACGAGGATGGACGCGGCATCCGCCTTGCGGTCGAGCAAGCGCTCGCGCGCGCGGGGCTCGGACCCGACGCGATCGATTACGTCAACCCGCACGCGACCTCGACGCCTGCGGGCGACATCGCCGAGGTGCGGGCGCTCCGCGCGATCTTCGGCGAGCGCCTCGCCACGTTGCCGCTGTCGGCGACCAAGTCGCTCGTCGGTCACCTGCTCGGCGGCGCGGGTGCCGTCGAGTCGATCGCCGTCGTCTTGTCGCTCCGCGAGGGCCGCGTGCATCCCTCGCTCAACGTCGACACGCTCGATCCCGAGCTGGGTACCGTCGACGTGGTCCGCGGGGCCGCGCGTGACCTGAACCTCCGGAACGCGCTCAAGATCTCGGCGGGCTTCGGCGGGCACAACTGCGCGCTCGTCTTCGGCCGCGCCGAAGCCGTGTCCCAAGGCGAGGCCCGCTAGCGCGCGAACAGCGCCCGCACCACGCGGTCGGGCGCGGCCGAGCCGTCGCGTCCCCATTGGGGGGCATCGGGTTATGGTCGGGGAATGCGGAGAGCGGCTTTCTTGTTCGCCGTCGTGGTGGTGGTCCTTCGGCATGCGCCGTGGAGGACCCCGTCGTCTTCTCCGAGGCGACCGCCTCGTCGAGCAGCGCGAGCGGCGGGGGCACGAGCACGACGGCTTCGGGGGCCGGTGGCGGCTCGGTGTGCAGCGCGGACCTGCCTTCGATCGAACAGGCGATCTTTGCGACCTCGTGCGCCGGGAATAGCTGCCACAACGCGACCGACGCTGCGGGTGATCTCGACCTCGTGAGCCCTGGCGTGGAGGGGCGCCTCGTCGACGTGGCCGCCGCGACCTGCAAGGTGTTGCGCGTCGCTCCCGGGAAGCCCGAGGAGTCGTTTCTCTACCAGAAGGTCGCCGACGCAAGGCCGGTGTGCGGCGACCGTATGCCGGTTGGCGCCGTGCTCTCGGCGGAGCAGCTCGGATGCCTCCGCGACTGGATCGCGTCGCTGAGCGTGGGCTGCGAGACGTGCGGCACCGGAGCCTGCGTCGACACGATGAGCGACTCCTCTCACTGCGGGGCTTGCGCGAACTCATGCAAGAGCGGCACATCCTGCAAAACGGGGGCGTGCCTCTGCGACAACGGCGGGCTCGACTGCGGCGGCACCTGCACCCTGGTGGACTCGGATCCGAAGAACTGCGGCGGTTGCGGGAAGGCGTGCAAGACGGGTGAGGTTTGCCTCGCCGGCGGCTGCTCGACCCAGGGATGCGGTGCACTCTCGGAGTGCGGAGGCGCCTGCGTCGATCCCACGAACGACCCGAAGAACTGCGGCGGCTGCGGAAAGACGTGCGCGCCCACGGAGACCTGCAGCGGGGCCACTTGCATCTGCCCCGGCGCGAGGAACCTGATGAGCGATGCGAAGAACTGCGGCGTGTGCGGCAACGTATGCGCGCAAGGCGAGAGCTGCGTCTCGGGCAAGTGCGTCTGCGGCACGGCGACCGTGAGTTTCTCGAAGGCCGTTCAACCGATCCTGTCGGCGATGTGCGCGACGACTGGCTGTCACGTCGGGGGCGCACCGAAGGCCGGGCTCGATCTCGCGGCGGCCAAGGCTTACTCGGGACTGTTCAATGTCAAGGCCGCGCAGTGCAACGACGGTCGACTCCGCGTCAAGCCTGGCGCCCCTGCTGACAGTTACCTCATCGACAAGATCTCGAACGTCGACCTGTGCGCGGGCTCCAAGATGCCGAAGAACACCGACGTCTCCGCCGCCGATCTCCAGACGATCGTCAACTGGATCTGCGGCGGTGCGCTGAACGACTAGTCCGAGTCATCGAGGAGCGCGCCAGCCGCGCCGAAGCCGTGTCCCAAGGCGAGGCCCGCTAGCGCGCGAACAGCGCCCGCACCACGCGGTCGGGCGCGGCCGAGCCATCGAGGATTGCGCCGATCGCGCAGAGGATGTCGCAGCGCACGCCGCGAGCCCCGGCGAACGCAGCGACCCGAGGCACGAGCTCGATGGCCTCGACGCGGAGCGTGGCCTTCGCGCGAGCCTCATCGAGGGAGGCTCCGCGCGCGAGCTCGCGCCCGAGCAGCACTTCGGGGCGATCTTCGAGCGCCATCGACGCGAGCAGATCGCCATAGCCGCCGAGGCCGTAGAAGGTCTTCTCCTCGGCGCCGGCGGCGACGGCGATCGACGCCGCCTCGTCGACGGCGCGCGAGATCAGCGCGGCGAGGAGTCCCGGCGAGACGTCCCCGCGGGCCTGCGCGTACCCGAGCCCGATCGACAGGCAACCGACCAGCGCGGAGGCCCACTCGAGACCGCGGAGGTCCCGCGTCGCGTGGATTTGCAGTCGCTCGCTCTCGAGCGCCTCGCGCACGGCCGCCGAGACCTCCCCGAACTCGGAGGCGACCACCATCGCCGAAGGACGCCCCTCGGCGAGCTCGTCGGCTTGCACCGGCCCGCCGAGGGCACCGAGGCGTCGCGCGGGGGTCTCCTCCCGGAAGATCTGCGAGATCGTCGACAGCTCGGGGCCCGACAGGCCGCGGATCCCGTGGACAACGACATGACTTCCGTCAAGGTTTTCGCCAAGCTCCCGCGCGACCTCCCGCGCCAGGTTCGAGGGGACCGCGACGAGCAAGAGCCGACAACGCGCCAGCTCGGCGAGGCTCCGCGTCACCCTCACGCCGTCGACCATGGCGTCTTGTTGCCTGCGGGAGTGGAGCCAAGTCTCGCACGGACCACGCGCCGCCGCGCGGGCGAGCGAGAGGCCCCAGGGGCCGCCGCCGAGCACCCCGACCGAGCGGACCTTCACGTCGCACCTCCCGCGGCTCCGGCGCGTCCCCGCGTCTCGGGATCGAACGCGAGGCCGTGTCGAATGAGGCGGTTCTGGTAGTAGAGCAAGAGCTTCGGATCGCGCAGGGCGATGCCATCCTCCTGCGCTTCAATCACCGGGTTCGTGTGGAAGCCGAAGAACGCGCTCATCGCCTGCGCGACGATGTCGCCTCCCGAGGTGTCCCTCACTTGGTCGGACAACACGACCTCCCCGCGCGCCTCGAGCGCCTTCAGGGCGTCACGCTTGGCAAGCACGCTCCGCGCGAGATCGTCCCGCGGGATCGTCTGGTCGCGCAGGCGCAGCACCGTGAAGAGGTCCGCACCCGGAGCGAGGCTGCGCAGGTGTTCGAAGCAGGCTGCCGCGACGAGGTTCGTCGATGACACGACGGTGTTCGCGCGGTAGGCGGTGACGAGCGCCTGAGCCAGTTCGCGCGTGTACTGCGCGTCGCGATCGGGGTTCGAGACCACCTCGCCCGCGACGTCGCGAACGAAGCTCGAGGTGTCGATGGCGCGCCCGCGACCATCGAGCGAGCGCCCCTCGGCGTCGACGCGATTGCCGAAAGGATCGAGCGCGTCGCCGAAGCGGATCACGACCGATCCGCGCATCGTGAAGGCCTTCCGCACGAAGGCGATGACGCGACCGAGCCGCGTCGACTCGTCGTCCTCGATGATGTAGCGCGCCTTGCCCGCCTCGCTGAGGTAGTCCGCGATGAGCGTCTCCGCCTCGAGGGTGATCAGGTAGTTGATGGTCGCGGGGACGAAGTAGACGCGCCGCTCGGTGCCGGCGAGCAAGGTCCGCACGTAGCTCTCGACGCCTGTTCCTGCAAGCCCGAGCTTCAGCTTCGCTTCGACGGCGCCCGAGCGCGAGCGGGTGCCGCCGGGAAAGAACAGCGAGTGGTAGCCACGCTCGAGCAGCACGCACGAGTAGGCCTTCAGGCAATCTTTGTACAGGTCGAACCGCAACCTTCGGTCCACCTTGTAGGCGCCGAGGTTGTGCATGAAAAACGACAGGAGCGGGTTCGTGAACAGGTTCTTTCCGGCTCCGTAGGTCGCAGGGGGGAGGCCCGCGCGCTCGAGCGCGAAGCCGAACACGATCGAGTCCATGTTCGACGAGTGCGTCGGCACGAAGATCAGCGTGCCCTTCTCGGCGAGTCGCGCGAGGCCCGCGGTGTCGCCCTGGATGATCACCTTGTCGGCGAGCGCATCCAGGCTGAGGAGCTCGCGTGGATGTCGGAGGTGGTGGGGCAGCGCGCCCGGTGAGAGCAGGCCGGTGACGAGCGACGGCAGGATGCGCGTCGAGGCCCGAAAGACCCGGCGATCGAAGTTCCCGGCGATGTCGTCGGCGTAGCGTGTCACGAGGTCACGCAGGTGCTGCCGCCGCTCGAACTCGCTCAGCTTTGCGAGGCGGCGTGCGAGTCCGCGCCATTCCGCGAGCTCCTCCTGGTCGCGCTTGCGCCGTGATGACTCGAGCCGACGGATCTCCCAGTAAGCGGCGTCGTTCAGCGCGTGGAGCGGATCGCGCGTCTGGGCACACACCCGGTCGACGGTCTGCGCGACGAGCAGCGCGCGCTCGTGGTTGAACTGGAAAATCGGCGCCTCGCGGAGCATCCGCCGGAGGGTAACGGACGGGGTCCGTCGCGTCGACGTCGCGTTAGGTGGCCGTTCCCGATCAAGGGCCGAGCCGGAGCCGCCGTCGCTCCTCGACCATGTGCTGCTCGATCCGGCGCCGCGCCTCGGGGTCCTCGACGAGCGTCCACGCGCTCTGGCGTGCTCGGGGTCCGAGCAAGGCCTCGAGGAGCCGGTCGGCCGCGCGCTCTGCCGTGATCCAGTCGGCGTGGCGGCCTGGCAGCTCGGCCACGATGCTCCGACAGTCGAGGTCATCGAGCACCGTCAACATGCGATCGATGATGAGCTCGAAGCGCTTCTCGTCGAAGTCCTTTCGTGCACCTCCACCGAGCAGCAGGAGCTTGTCGAAGCCGAAGAGCGGCCGGCCCGGAACGAGGACCACCTCATCGATGCGCCCCGTCAGGAACCGATCGATCCGCAGTCGGCTGAGCCTGCCGGCGAATCGCCAGTCGCAGAGCCCGACGAGTCCGGGCATCGGCAGCTCGTCCTCCCACACGACGCAGGCGAGCGCCTCGGCCTCGACGGCGTCGAGCTCGTGCAGCAGCGGAGCGACGAACTGCAGGCGCATGATTCAGGTCGCGCGACGGTTCGAGGAGCTCGCCATCGTGCGAGCTTCAGTCACAGAAGTCGTTGGGCTCGCCAGGAGTTCCGCGGTCTCCGCTCGAGCCCGTGATGAACGATTTGGCGACGCACCAGTTGAGCTCGTTGTCGTTCGACTTGTGATCGGTTGCCGTCGGATCGAGCGAGCGAGACGCGCCGACCGGCTGGATGAAGGTCGAGGAGTAGACGACGCCGTCGATGACCAACGTGCCCGCCTTCACGTTGAGGGTATCGCTGCTGTTGCCGAGCGTGATGCTCGACCCGACCGAGTAGTCACAGCTGACGCCGAGCGCCGCGAGCGCGGCCTTGTCGCGGCAGATGAGCACGCGGCTCTTCGGCTTCACGATCACGCTCGAGGCGACGACGTGGGGCTTCGAGTCGTTCTGGCTCTCGAAGACGACACCCTTGAGGTCGATGCACTCCGACTGGGTGTTGTAGAGCTCGAACCACTCGCCCTGGTTGTCGGACAGGGACGACGAGTCGTTCATGATCTCGGTGATGACGAGGTCACCCGGGATCAACACCTCGACGCCGAAGCACTGGGGGCCGCCGCTCGAGGTCGACGTCGCGGTGCTGCTCGTGGAGGTTCCGGTCGACGCCGTCGCGCTCGGCGTCACGCCGCAGTCGAGCCCGCAGACCTTCTGCACCTCCGCGATGCACATGGCATCCCAGGACCCCGACTGTCCGGCGAGGAGGTTGCAACAGTACGGGTCGACCGTCCCACACAGCTCGTTGACGCACGGATCGCAGCTCGGCTCGAGGGGGTCGCCTTGCTCGCACAGGTCGTGAGCGCAGGCCGGGGGAGCGCCTCCGACCCCCGTGGTGGTGGTCACGCCGACCCCGGTGCTCGCTTCCTCGGTCGTCGTCACCTCGGGGATCTCGGTGCACTCGCCGTCCGCGAGACGGCACTCGCCGAAGCCGTTCCCCTCGTCGTTGCACAACTTCGTCCCGGGCGTACCGCCGCGGCACCGGCAGAAGATCTCGGTGCCGGGGGTGCAGATGGGCTGGGCGGTCTTCGGTCCGCCGCAGGTGACCGCGAACAGGACCGGGATGAGCGAGAGCCAGGACAAGCGCATGGGAGACCCTGGAGCCGGCAAGAGGAAGGAAGGCGGCTCCTCGGGGCGGAGCCTACACGACTCGAAGCATGCGGGCACGCTCCGAGGCGGCGCTCCGGGGCCGAGGCGTGGCTGCTCGGCCCGAGCACGCGCCCAGGCGAACGGGGGCCTGGGACGTGAGGTTCGCGAATCGAAGGGCTGAACGTGAGGTTCGCGAATCGAAGGTCACATGCCGCTCAGGCGGCCGTCGCGCGGTCGCCGGTGCGCTCGACGCTCGCGATGGCCGGCGACCCCTTCAGCCAGTACCCGCGGCCGTCGTGGTCGAGAAGGGAGCCGAGGCCGACCTGACGAAGCCGCTTGATCGTCTGGTAGACGCGCGCCGCGCCCGAGTCGCGTACGCAGCGCTCGTTGGGCCAGCCGGCAGCGAGGACCTCTTGCATCGTCAGCGGGCGCGCCTGCCCTTCGGCGAGGTGCGCGACGAGGGCGGCGAGGACGCGGCGCAGCACCGGTCGTCGTGAGATGTCTCCCCGAACTCCGCCGACCTCGAACCAGCTTCCGTCGACCGCGATCCGGGCCGAGGTCTCGCGGACCGCGTCCGTCTCGAAGTCGTACCCGCTCGTGGCGTCGGCTCGGCGAAGCCCGACCCGGCTCTTCGACGGGGGGCAGATGTCGTGGCTGGAGGCTGCGTCATGCTGCGTTCGGCGCGTCATGACCTGCGTCGTTGCAACACCCGTACCGCTCCGTGGCGAACCGCCTCGGCTCCTCGGCTCGTCGCGCCACGGATGCGCGATCGTGCGGTGTTTCCCGTGTCAACGCACAGGCGCGCGGCGATCGCACAGGTGTGCGCGGTCGGAGCGCTGCCCAGCATGTGGATCATATACGATCCACATGCTGGGCAGCGCTCCGACCGTGGCATTCGTGTCGCGGCCCCGGCCACTGCTGGCACGCTCGGGGCACGGGGCCTGGCTTCGGCGTGGGTCCTCGCGCCCCGAGCCTCCAGCTCCTCAGCCCATGGCGCGGCGCTCGCGACGAACGGCGTCGGCCAGGAAAATCAGCGCGCCGAGGCCGATCCACGCGAAGGCGACGGCGAAGCGCCCCGAGAATGGCTCGCCGAAGAGCAGGACCGCACAGCCGAGCTGCAGCGTGGGTGCGAGGAACTGCAGCATCCCCAGCGTCGTGTAGCGGAGTCGTCGCGCGGCCGAGGCGAAGGCGATCAGCGGTACCGCGGTCACCACGCCGGCACCGAGCAGCAGGAGCCGCGTGCGAGCGTCACCCGCGACCATCGCCCCGAACGTCGGCGTCCGCGTCAGGAGAAAGGCAAGCGCGAACGGCGCGACGAGCCCGGCCTCGATCGCGAAGCCTTCCAGCGCACCGGCCTTGGCCTGCTTCCGCACGAGTCCGTAGAGCGCGAAACTCATGGCGAGCGCGAGCGCAACCCACGGCGGCCGCTCGCTCGTGGTCGCGAGCCAGAGCACGCCGATCGCGCTCGACGCCAGCGCGAGGAGCTGACCGCGCGAGAGCCGCTCCCCGAGCGCCACGCGACCGAGCAGCGCGTTGAGCAGCGGGTTGATGAAGTAGCCGAGGCTCGCCTCAGCGAGGTGGCCGGTGACGACCGCCCAGATGAACAGTCCCCAATTTCCGGCGATGAGCGCCGTCGACGTGAGCATCGTGCGCATCGATCGCGCGTCACCGAGGATGGCTGAGGTCGCGCGCAGCCGCCCCGTCCCGAGGAGCAAGAGGACCCCGACCACCAGCGCGCCGAGCACGCGGTGTGCGAGGATCTCGCCCGCGCCCACGTGGCCGAGCTGCTTCCAGTAGAGGGGGATCACGCCCCACGTCCCGTACGCGAGGATGCCGAGCGCGAGGCCGGACGTCGAGGTGCGCTCGTCGGTCACTGGACCAGGGGCGCCACGATGGCGTAGTGCGCGACTCGCGGCTCGCCGCAACGCGCGCACTCGAGGACGAGGACCCGCCGCACGAGTCCGCCGAGCACGCGAGCCGACTGGTCGACGATGCGCAGGTGCGGACCGCAGCGCGCGCAGGGGAGAGAGCGCCCGTGCGGCTCGATCACCGAGGCCGAGCTGACCTCGATGGGGTTGTCGACCGCGCCACCCGGCTCGAGCGCGTGGAGCTTCCGGCGGTCGCGGACCAGCTTCTCGGCGGCTCGTTCCGCCTCGCGCCGAGCGCTCCGTGCTCGCTTCGTCACGTCGAATTTCGCCTCGCGCGGAGCCTGCCCCGAGCCACCGCCGTACGGGCCCTCGACCCGACCGGTCGAGGCCCTCGGTGCCGAAGGTGGGAGTTGAACCCACACGCCCGTGAGGACCGCGGATTTTGAATCCGCCGCGTCTGCCATTCCGCCACTTCGGCTCGAGGGAGGACACTAGCCCACCTCCTCGTCACTCCGCAACCGACGCGGCAGGCGTCTCCGCGTGCGCGCCTTGACCGCGTCGCGACGTCGTCGGTACGGTCGAGGCATGCCGTCCGTCCTCGAACGTCGCCTCGTCGCGGCCGCGTGCCTACCGCTCGCGCTCGCGGTCCCGCTCTCGGGGTGCGGCGCCTCGGCCAGCGACGCGCCGACGGCTGGAGCGGGCGGGGCGGTCGCTTCGTCGGCTGCCACGGCGACCGGTGCCGACGTCGCTTCCTCGAGCGGGGGGACCGGTGGGTTCGGTGGCGCAGACGGTGCGGGTGGCGTTGGGGGTGAGGCGATGGTGGCAAGCAGCGCGGCCTCGGGGGGGGCTGACCCTTCGTGCGGCGCGCTCGGCGGCAACACGTGCACCTCGAGCGCAACGACCCTCTGCCAGGGCCTCCCGCTCCTCGCTTCCTCGGACTGCGAGGTGTGTTGCCAGCGTCCTCCCGACCCTCCGCTCGTGCCGAGCTCGTTCCAGATCGTTCACAAGGATTTCGTCACTTCGTGGGACTCGATCCTGCCGCTCGCGAAGGCCAACGCGTACGTGCTGATCGCGTCGCAGAACAAGCCCGACTCGGTCACGCACGCGGAGTGGGCGCAGAACATCACGAGCGAGTACGGCGTCGACGAGGGCAACGTCGTGCCCTTCGCGAGCGGCGAAGCCATGGCCGATTTCATCCACGCGCAGTTCCAGAAAGGTGCGACCGCGCCGCGCCGGATCATGATCGACGAGCTGCGCTCGAACACGAAGGACCGGATCCACGCTTGCGCGCTCGCGATGGCGACGAAGTACCCCCAGTGGCGCGGACGCTGGGGGGCCTACCTCGTGCACGGCGCGAACGTGGCGTACCCCGGACTCAACACCGCGCCGACGCCCGCCATCGACGCCTTGCTCGACGCGGGCGCGACCCTCTCGGCGGAAATGTATCCCGCACGCAGCCAGTATTGCGCCGCGGGAGACACCACCGCGCAGCGCGACGCGTGGCTCGGGGAGTTCTTCCGCGGGAGCCAGGGCGCCTTTCCGCAAGGGCGCTTTCACTGGCTGTCCGAGCGCAAGGTGGCAAAGAAGAGCGACAGCCAGCTCACTCTCCTGTTTGGCGTGATCGACACCTACATGACGGGCGAAGGGCCGGCCGTGTTCCTCGACCGCATGTTCTACGTCTGGCGCGCGAAGAGCGGCTACCCCAGCGTGCTCTTGCCCGGCGGAGGCGGAGTCGGTGCCTACAAGTGGCACGACCAGAGCCCCTCGAGTCGCGACCTCGCGTTTGCGCAGTCCTTCGAGCATTACGTCGTTCAGGGGCAGACGACCTCACTGAAGGGGCAGGTCAGCTGTCCGTGAGCACGCGGCCGAGCCTCGCGAGTCTCGGGGTCGCGGCGGTCCTCCTCGGTGCAAGCTGCACGCGCCGAGAGCCCCCGCCGGCGGAGCGCTCGAGCATGGCAGCCCCGATCTTTCCCGCAATTTCTGGCGAGCCGCGCGCAGCGATGCCACCGCGATGGGTCTCGTCGCTGCCCCGCGTGAAGCCGACGGTGGCGGTGGGCTCGACCGCCTGGGCCACCTTGCTGCAACCCGGTGGCGAGCTTGCGAGCATCGCGCTCGTACGCGTCGACGCGCTCGGTGACGACACGGTCGCGGTGGTCGACAAGACGCGGCAGCGCCGCGACGGCATCCCGGCGGCGCTCGTTCACCCGGTTGGTGAAACCCGAAACCTCCGCGAGGGTTCCCTCGCGTTGTTCTACACGTGGACGACGCCCGCGTGGCTCGGCCGCGTCTCGCACTCCGTCGCCGGCGACGAGCTGCGGGTCGCGTACGACGCCGCCGGAGTCACCCGCGAGACGCCGGTCGATCACGCTGAGCCCGTTCGCTCCGGGATCCGCCCGCTCGCGGAGGTCGCCTATCGGCGCGCCGGTGTCTCGTCGATGGGGCCGGTCGTCGCGCTCGATGACGAGCGAGTCTTCGTCTTGGCGGGCAGCGGTCACGTCGAGATCGTCCCCCGGAAGGAGGTCGTTCCCCTCGACCTGCAGGCTCGTGAATTTGCGATCGGTCAAACTGTGCGGGCCTATCGCTGGGCCACCGGATTTGAGCGCGGCACGGTCGCGCGCGTGGTCGAGCCCGGGCTCCGTTACGAGGTTGCGTTCGGACCGCAGGCGCCACCTGCGAGCTATTTCATTGCCGCCTTGGTGCTGCCGTGAGCCGACGCTCAAGCTCGCCGGTCGAGCTCGGCGCGACGCTCGCCTCGCTGTCCTTGACGCTGCCGCCCGACGTCGAGCGGCCGCCGGTGCCGTTTCTGCACTGGGAGCGCGCGGTCGGGACGCGCATCGCGCGGCGGGCGCGGCCTCATCGCCTCGAGCGCGGTGTGCTCCACGTGAAGGTGTCGAGCGGCGTCTGGGCGAGCGAGCTGCAGCTCCTGTCGGACGACATCCTCGCGCAGCTCCGCGCGTCGGGGATCGAGGTCCAAGGCTTGCGTTTCAGTGTCGGCAAGGTCGAGCGCCTCGGTCCGCCGCCGCCTCCGCCGCGCGAAGCTCCCCGCCCGCTGCCCTTGCCCGACGACATCGCAGCGAAGGTTCGAACCATCGAGGACGACGCGCTCCGCGACGCCGTCGGGCGGGCGGCCTCGCTCGGGCTCGGTGCCGACGCCGTTCGTCGAGCGGAGCTCAACCGCCGGGCGGGGCGAGCAGGCGCAGAATCCGCAGCACCAGGCGAGGATGGGCGAGAAGCCCGTAGATCGTCAGGTCCTCGCCGACCAGATCGCTCATGACGCCGAGCCAGGCGCGGCTCAAGGGCAGCTCGCCGAGGCGCGTCATGGGGAGCGAACCCAGCGCCGTCAGCGCATCGAAGTGCCCGCAGAACGTGATGTCAGGGACTCCGACCGAGCCATCGTGAACGACGACCGAACCCCGATCGAGGCGCAGCGTGACGGTGAGCCGCCGGTCCTTTGCGACGAAGCCGACCGTCGCGCGCAGCTGCTCGAGGCTCCTCGCGCGACGCAGTCCCTCGAGGTCATCCGGCGTTTCGCGTCGCCGCAGCGCGTCGCGGAGCCAGACCGCGAGCGGGTTCTCTTCGGCCCCCGGGGCGATGACGATGCTCCTCGGCACGGGACTTTCGAGCCTACACCAAGTGCCTCTCGGGGTGGTGCCGGCGTCGAGGAGGGCTCGCTTTCGAGTTCGGACCCGAGGGCGACTCGTGTAGAGTCCCCCGCGATGAGCGGTTCGCCGCCGACTCCCCAAGCCACGAGCTCCGGCCGGGTGCTCCTCGTCGACGACGAGGTCGAGCCCCTGCGCGCGACGGCTCGGCTCCTGCGTCACGCCGGATTCGACGTGATCGAGGCGGCGAGTGGTGAAGCGGCAGCCCGCGCGGTCGCGAACGATCCATTCGACGTCGTCCTCAGCGACATCGCCATGCCCGGCATGGATGGCATCGCGTTCCTCCAGCTGGTGCGCAAACACGATGAAGATCTGCCCGTCGTGCTCGTCACGGGCGCGCCGGCGGTCGAGACGGCGATGGACGCGGTCGAGCATGGTGCCTTCAAGTACCTCGTCAAGCCGGTCGCGCCGGAGCGCCTCGAGGACGTCGTGCGATCGGCGGTGCGAATGCGGCGGCTCGCGTCGATCCGGCGCGAGGCGATGCAACTCCACGACGGCACCGACTCCGATGGCGAGCTCGAGCGCAACCTCGATCGAGCGCTCGAGTCCTTGTGGATCGCGTACCAGCCGATCGTTCACCCGGACGGGCGTCTCTTCGGGTACGAGGCGCTCCTTCGCAGCGACGAACGGACGATGCCGACCCCGGGCCACATGCTCGCGGCCGCCGAGCGCCTCGGCAAGCTCAGCACCCTCGGGCGCCGCGTGCGCGCCCGGACGGCCGAGCCCTTCACGAGTGACCGCGGTGCCTTGTTCGTCAATCTCCATCCGAGGGATCTCGACGATGAGGAGCTCCTCTCACCCGGCTCGCCCCTCGCGCGGATCGCGTCGTCGGTGGTGCTCGAGGTCACCGAGCGCACGAGCATCGACGCCATCCACGACCTGCGCACCACCATCGCGCGCTTGCGTGCGCTCGGCTATCGGATCGCCGTCGATGATCTGGGTGCCGGCTATGCCGGACTCACGAGCTTCGCGATGCTCGAACCCGAAATCGTGAAGATCGACATGTCGCTGGTGCGCGACGTCGACAAGAACCCCGTGAAGCAGCGGCTCATCGCCTCGTTCACCTCGCTCTGCAAAGAGATGGGCATCCTCGTCGTCGCGGAGGGCGTCGAGACGCTAGCCGAGCGCGAGATGCTCGTCGGTCTCGGCTGCAACCTCTTCCAGGGCTACCTGATCGCGAAGCCCGGCCGACCGTTCCCAACGCCCTGCTGGTGAGTCCCAACGCCCTGCTGGTGAGTCCCAACGCCCTGCTGGTGAGTCCCAACGCCTTCCTGGCGAGTCTCGCTCTAGGTTTCTGCGCCAAACCGCGGTTCTGCGTTTCTCGCGCGGACGCGCCCGCGCGCCGAGCGGAAATGCGGGATCGCGTCGTCGTCAGGGCGAAGCGTCGCGGCAACAGCGAAACCCGACCTCGTACCCGGCGTAGATCTCGTTGTGGGCCGTCACCGTCGGGCGGCAGCGGCT
>Ga0194129_10005642_pt1 | contig 15832 bp, 17 predicted proteins | sample TA2KigCa35mmetaG_FD_150862 | JGI IMG/M metagenome (GOLD analysis project Ga0194129, IMG submission 150862) | Freshwater microbial communities from Lake Tanganyika, Tanzania - TA2015038 Kigoma Deep Cast 35m | ecosystem: Environmental > Aquatic > Freshwater > Lake | place: Tanzania: Lake... | reverse complement strand
GCGGGATGTGGTCACCATGCCGCCCTCGCCAGCGGTGGTGAGGATCTTGTCTTGGCAGAAGCTCCAGGCCGCCACATCCCCGAAGCTGCCCACCGATTGGCCGTGGATGCGGGCGCCGTGGGCCTGGGCGCAGTCTTCGAGCACGGCGATGCTGTGGGCACGGGCGAGATCACAGATGGCTGGCATGTCGGCGGGCCAGCCGCCTAGGTGCACCACCGCGATCGCCTTGGTACGGGGGGTGATCAGCCGGGCGATGGTGGCGGCTGTGATGGCACCGGAATCGGGATCCACATCGGCAAACACCGGCCTTGCGCCAAGCAACACAGCGCTGGAGGCGGTGGCGATAAAGGTGCGCGGGGTGGTGATCAGCTCATCGCCAGAGCCCAAACCGAGGGCGAGATAGACGGCGGAGAGGGCCAGCGAGCCATTGGCGATGGCGATGGCGTGTTTGCTGCCGCACCAGGCGGCAAACTCCAGCTCAAAGGCCTTTGTTTCCTCGCCCGTCCAAGCGTTCACCTGGCCGGAAGCAAGCACGCGGGTGGCGGCGTCGATTTGGTCAGCTTCGAACTGAGGCCAGGAGGCGAGGGTCACGAACGAGAAACGGGAATCAGGAGGGCGACAAGATGCTCGCAGGCACGCCTACAGCGGTGACGCCATCGGGCAGATCGCTCAGCACAGCAGCGCCGGCGCCAACGGTGACATCGGAGCCGATGCGCACCTGCTGGATCACGGAGGCGCCGATGCCGATCAAGCTCCGGGGGCCCACCAGCACTTCACCGGCTAGGCGGGCGCCTGGACAGATGTGCACGCCATCGGCGAGCTGGGCGTCGTGATCAACGCTGCAGCCGGTGTTGAGGATGGCTCCGATGCCGATGGTGGCCTGGGCCTGCACCGCTGCCTGGGCGAACACCACAGACGCCGGGCCGATCTGGGCAGAAGGAGAAATCCAGGCTGTTGGGTGAACCAGCACCGGCAGGCCATAGCCGGCGGACTGCAGCTGCTGGATCCAGTGCAGGCGGGTAGCGGCATGGCCGATGGCCACCACGGCCGCATCAAATTGAGCCGGGGTGCCTGCCTGCCGCGAGAAAGCAAGCGGGCCGATCACGGGCCAACCCAGCACAGGTGGGGATCCATCAGAGCCGGTGCAGCGGTCGTCGAGAAAGGCGACCCGGGAGGCAGCACCACTGGCAAGGGCCGTTTCGGCGACAACCTTGCCGTGGCCGCCGGCACCGAGGATAAGCAAATCGCTCATCGGCTCACAGCACTACCAGTAAAGGGCGCCATGGTGTCTTCACCAGCGGCGCTGATGCCCTCGCGGCGAATTACCTTCCAAATGGTGAGAAGAAAGATGCGCAGATCCAGCCAGTAGCTCTGGTGATCCACATACCAGACATCTAGACGAAATTTTTCCTCCCAGGAGATGGCATTGCGGCCATTGATCTGGGCCCAGCCGGTGATGCCGGGGCGCACCTCGTGGCGGCGGGCCTGCTCCACGCTGTAGAGCGGCAGGTACTCCATCAACAGCGGGCGCGGGCCGACCAGGCTCATCTCGCCCTTGAGCACGTTCCACAGCTCGGGGAGTTCATCCAGGCTGGTGGAACGCAAAAAGCGCCCAAGGGGCGTGAGACGCACGGCATCGGGCAGAAGATGGCCGTCGAGGCCGCGTTCGACCGTCATGGTGCGAAACTTCACCATTTTGAAGGGCCTACCACGAATGCCTGATCGCACTTGGGTAAACAACACTGGCATGCCGAGTTCGCGGTGGATTAACCAGATGAGCGCCAGCAAGGGGATTGCCAAGCCAAGCAGGGCGAAGATTGAAAGCAACAAGTCAAAGAGGCGCTTCACAACAAACCCATCTCGCGCAGCATGACCGAATTCACCTTGTTCACGTCATATTTCTGTTCAGCCAGAACCCTGCTATGTCGCCCCATTAACCGGGCCAATTCAGGTACTTGGATGAACCGATTCATGGCGCCGATCAAGTCATCTACCGACTTTATTGGCACCAAGAGTCCATTGCCGCCATCCACAATCGTTTCGCGGCAACCTGGGGCATCGGTGGTGATGACGGCACGGCCCATGGCCATGGCCTCAAGCACGGTGCGTGGCATGCCTTCGCGGTAGCTAGGCAACACATAAACACTGCATTGAGCAATCGCCGGGCGCACATCCTCCAGATAGCCCAGGTAGTGGAGCGTGCCGCTCTCCAGCCAGGTATCCAATTCAGCTTGGTGTATGGCGTCGGGATTTTCGTCTAACCAACCCACCAGCGAAAACTGCACATTTGGGTGAGTGATTTTTATACATTGGGCAGCCCTCGCGTATTCACGCACACCTTTGTCACCCAATAGACGTGCAATCAACAAAAAGTGCGGTGTACCCGAAGGTAGCGGCGCCACGGAAAAGCGCTCCAAATCCACACCCGAACCATTGACCACAACGCTAGGGGTGCCAGCGGGCAACAAACCCATGTCGCGGAACAGGGCTTGATCGTCCGGATTTTGAAAGAAAACCTTATGTGATCGACACAAGGCCTGCCTGTAGAGGGGCTGTATCACCTCATTGACCTTGCGCCGCTTTCCACTGGCCTGCCCAGTGAAGGCGTAGCCCAGCCCAGTGATGAGCGCATAGCGGCGGGGAACACCGGCCAGCCACGCCGCCAGGATGCCGTAGATAACGGGCTTGATGGTGTAGCCCAACATCACATCTGGCTGAATGCGCCGCATCAAACCCCACAGCGCCCACAGGGCGTACAAATCTGCCAGTGGGTTGGTACCAGTTCGGCGCAGGGGGATGTCGTGCACCTTCATGCCGCGCATTACCAGCTGCTGCCGTAGTGCGCAAACTTCGGGCAAATCGGGAGAAGCCACATGAACCTCAAGGCCGCAGTCCACCATGGCGGCCAGCAGAGGGCCTCTGAAATTGAGTAAGGATTCTGCGAAACCCGCGATGACAAGCACCTTCATAGCTACCTAGTTCATACTGATTTCTGTTCCTCGAGCCACGCCTGGAACATCAGTACATCCCATAAATGATGTTGCCAGTTGCGCTTCCCGCTTAGATGCTCGGCCCACTGCTGTCGAATCGGGGCAGGGTTGAAAAACCCTTCCTGGCGCAGGCGCGACTCACTCAACAAGTCTTCTGCCCATTCACGAAGCGGACCGCGCAACCAGCTGTCGATAGGCACGCCAAAGCCCATTTTGGGCCGGTCGATCAAGGCCTTGGGTACATGGCGGTAAAGTATTTGACGTAGTACCCACTTTCCCACCCCGTCGCGCAGCTTATAGTGCTGAGGTAATTGCCAGGCGAACTCCACCACACGGTGGTCCACGAAGGGCACACGCGTTTCCAGCGACACGCCCATGGCGGCTCGGTCCATCTTCACCAGAATGTCGTCGGTCAGGTAGGTTATTGAGTCCAGCGCCATCATGCGTTGCACCTCGTTTAGGCCTGTCAGCGGCAAAGGCTTGCAGTGCAAATGAGTCGAGAGTTCTTGAGGCTCCAGCAACAAGGAATCGGGCTGCCAATGGGTGACCAAGCCCACATAGAGCTGATCCACGCTGGGGGAAGCCAGCACCCCTGCTCCCTTGTACAACTTGTCGCCCACACCGACCTGCCGCTGCGATGCAGGTATCAGCTGCTGAAGAGGTCTCAGCACCGTATCCCACGCCGAGGGGGTCAAGCCATAAATGCCAGCGAGCATGAGCCGACGCACAGACATGGGTAGGCGTCCGATCCACTGCCACAGCTTGCGCGTGAGGACATAGCGGTTGTAACCGCCAAACAATTCATCTCCCCCATCGCCCGACAACGACACCGACACATGCTGGCGTGCCAGCTGACAGACCAGAAAGGTGGGTATTTGCGACGAATCAGCAAAGGGCTCGCTGTAGAGCGCAGGTAGTTTGGGAATCACGTCAAGCGCCTGCTGAGGGGTGACGTACAGCTCGGTGTGCTCCGTTGCCAGATGACGCGCCACCGCCTTGGCGTGCACTGCCTCGTTGTAGCTCTCTTCGCTGAAACCAATAGTGAAGGTTTTGACAGGCCGTCTGGACTGCGCCTGCATCAGCGCCACCACTGTGGACGAATCAATACCGCCCGACAGAAATGCGCCCAGGGGGACATCGGCCACCATCTGTTGGCGCACCGCATCCATAAGCAAGGCTTCCAACGCATCCACCGCTTCGGCATCAGTTCCCTCAAATGGGTAGGCCACACCATGCTCGGCCACCAGCGGCAGCGACCAATAGGGCACCACTTTGGGCTCCCGCGATGCAACCGAGACGGTCAGCAAGCAGCCCGGTGGCAGCTTATAAATACCTTGGAAAATAGAGTGAGGCGACCCAATGACGCTGTGACGCATGTACAGCGCCAATGCATCACGGTTGATGGCTACAGCGAAGGCTGGGTGCGCCTTGAGTGCTGCTAGGTCAGAACTGAAAAGAAAGCAGCTGTGCTCGCCCTGGCCCTGCCAACCGTAATAAAGCGGCTTTTCGCCCATGCGATCGCGTGCCAGGATCAATTTGCGCTCATGCTTGTCCCACAAAGCGATAGCGAACATACCGATACAACGGGCCAGCGTGGCTGACACGCCCCAAGCGCTGATACCCGCCAGAAGCGACTCGGTGTCTGAATAGCCGCGCCAAGGCAGATTACCGAGTGCTTTGCGCAAATCTTGGTGATTGTAAATCTCCCCATTGAAAGCCAACACATAACGCCCACAGGTCGACTGCATGGGCTGGGCTCCTTCGGGCGACAAATCCACAATGGCCAGCCGTCGATGCCCTAGCGCGATGCCACTGTCCGAGTCGTGCCAATAACCTGCACTATCAGGCCCGCGGTGCACGATGGTTTCGACCATGCGGGTCAAAAGATCTTGAGTGACGCCAGCACAAGTACAAACAGGCATCAAGAAGCCAGCAAAGCCGCACATTTATTTTAGAAATTCGAGAATAATCAAGTGTTTAACCGGGGAATAGCCCAAAAAACAGCCCTAGCAAAGCACCACAGCGGCGAGGCTGGTTCAAACCATGAGATAGTAGGTCGCTCTGAGCTGTCGTCATTGAACTGGTTGGAGGCGGTCATTCACTGCCTGTGCCCGAAACTGGCCCTGCCGCAATTGATTTCGAGCCTATCAGCTTTCTCAATTCGATCCCCGAGGGGCACATGCGCACAAGTAAAATGGGTGCCTTTAATTGGACAGTTCTGACCCCTGACATCGTTAACTCCGGGCGGGAGGAACACGGTTCGATCTCAGTGTAGACCTCATGTGGAGTTCTACCTCCCAGAGAGCTGTGTGGCCTTACATGGCAGTACCTCCATAGGAATGGAGCCAGACTGTTCTCAGCCTCCCAGCCATCGCTGTAGGCATGCAGGTACACCTCCTCGTATTTGACCGTGCGCCACAGCCTCTCCACCAGGATGTTGTCGTAGCAGCGCTTCCGGCCTGACCAGCTGACCTTGATCACCTCTGCCTGGAGCCTGGCCACGAAGTCGCCGGAAGTGAACTGACAGCCCTGTTCGGAATGGAAGATCTCCGGCTTTCACCCACCTTCCAGCGCCATCTCCAGTGCCTTGAGACAGAACTCTGTGTCCAGGCTGTTCGAGAGCTTCCAGCTGAGGACGTTTCTCGAGAACAGATCAACGACTGCCGCCAGGTAGAGAAATCCCTTCTGCAGCGGGATATAGGTGATGTAGGTCGCCCAGACCTGATACATACTCGTGAACAGCCGGAGATCCACCAGGCAGGGGAATCGCTCCGATGGGTGTCCGGGAAGCGTCGTGCGTGGCTTCTGGTAGATCGCCCGTAAACCCATGCGGCGCATGAGGTTTCGTACCCGGTCACGGCTGATTGGAATGCCTCCTCTGGCCAGATAGTCCACCATCCGGCGACTGCCGCTGCAGAGATGCTCCAGGTAGAGAGCGTCGATCCTCGCCATGATCTGCAGGGTCGATTCGCGCACCGGCATCGGCCGGTAGTAGAACGTGGACCTGGGCAGGCCCAAAAGCGCACATTGGCTGATGACGCTGAACTCGGGGTGGTCGTGATCGGCCAGCTTTCGCAGTTCACGGACATCAGAGCAGCTGAGATTTTTTTTGAGCCACTCCAGCTCCATCTGCAGCAGCCCGATGAGCTGGAACAGCTCTGCCTCCTTGGCCTGGCTCTCCTCCTTGTCCTTGGTGTTCTTGCCCCTTGCGAACAGCTCGCTGGCTTCGTCCAGCAGCTGGCGCTTCCACTGGCTCACCTGGATGGGGTGGATGGCGTGGTCGGCGGCGATCTCTTGGATCGTCTTGCGGCCACTGATCGCCTACATGGCGACCCTGGCCTTGAACTCGGGGCTGTGGGTGCGGCGCTTGGTCATTGGTGGGAGCCCCGGTCAGCGGCAGTGCCCAGCCTAAGTGTGTTTTCTCACCAGTTCATTCAGTAGATCGCAACACTCCGAGCTGCTGAATGGGGGTGCGGCCAGCCAGCGCCATATGACACCTGCGACCGTTATAGATCGCCAGATAGCGCGGCATCCAGCGGTTCCACTCTTCTGAGTTGTGGAAGGCCATCGAATACGCCCACACCGCCAGCCGGGTCTTGATGAACCGCTCGGCTTTGCCGTTGGTTCGTGGGGTGTACGGCCTGGTGCGTTTTGGTGTGAGCCCAAGTGCTGAGCTGGCTTCTCGCCAGGTTTTGGAGCGATAGGCGCTGCCGTTATCGGAACCAACCCTCTTGCAGCTGATGCCCTGGCCAACGAACCAAGCCACAGCCCGCAGCAGAAACCCCACCGTGGTTGCCTGCTTCTCGTCCGGCAGCACCTCGACGTAGGCCAACCGTGTCGCGTCTTCGATGGCTACATGAGCCTTCTCGTAGCCCGCACCACGGTATGAGCCCAGGCGCCGATCAACGGTGATCCGGTGACCCACTCGCTCAATGCGAGCCAGCTGTTTGGTATCGACGTGGATCATGTCGCCGGGTCGGGCCCACTGGTAGCGGCGCACCGGCTCGGCTGGCAACAGGTTCTTGAGCCGGCCAAGCCCTATGGCCTTGAGCACTCGGCCAACAATGGAGAGCGGCGCTGCCAATACTTTGGCGACGCGACGGAGAGTGCAGCGCTCATGGCGCATGTCCACAGCGCGTTGGAGTTGCAGTGAATCGAGCGTCCGCCGCTGGGTGCGGCGAACACTTCGTCAATCCACCAGGGCCGAGGCACCACCGGAGCGGTAACGCACCAGCCACTTGTAGGCAGTCCGGACACTGATCCCCGCCTGAGCCGCCAGAACCAACAGCGGCAGGTGGTCCTCAATGTGTCGACGCAGCAACCGTTCACAGCCAAGGGGTGTCAGCCGAGCATTCGGGTGGGTATGCATGAGATGTGAGGTCAGTGGGTCGGTGGTGACACCCGGACCATGACGACCTCACATCCACTTGTCAGCTGAACAACCTGGTGGGACTACACACCTAAGGGGTTAACGATGGAGCTTGTCCTGAAAAGCCCCTGCACCTCAGTTCACTCTTTAATCAGGGCTCTCAGATCTCAGATTACACACCTCGAAAGACGACAGGCTTGAAAAGACGTAGAGCGCGAAGAATGGCAATGTGGGATTGCAAGAAATGAAGTGGACCATTGGCACTGATAAATGCACCTGCAGACCACGCAAAAAAGAAGAGTTTAACAAATTTCCAAGAAGCACGTTGAACAAAGCGAGGCCAAAATCTGGAGGTTGGCTCAACCCCAATACAGTGTAGAAGTGATGAAGTATGGTTATCCCAAAATTCAACTGCTAGAAGTGACACCTCTTGCCGGTTGAAAGGAACCGAACCCGAGGAAATGCAGGACTTAGAAGGCAGACTCGACACACCCTCGAGCTTTGAATATTGGTAAACAAATGGACAATGGATAATATTTGAATTCTCTTCGACATAAAGGACACATCCATTTATAGGAGATAGCCAGAATCTTGTATTAAGAGTCTTGTATCGCTGTATATCCCATAACACTCCTATGCTTTGGCGGGAGCAAGAATAAAGAAATGGGACAAGATGCAGGGGAACAGATCGAGCATTCACACCAATAGAGTGCCAGCCATCTCCATAGACAAAAGCGCTCGGGCCTGGCAGAAGATGATTTAAAAGAATATCCTCGAATTGCATATAGACTGGATCTTTCTGATCGCGGATTGAAGACTTCCTGTTACCAATATGGACAGACAAGGAAGGGGTTTGAAAGAATGCTCTAAGTCTTCCGGGAAATAACCAGTCTCGCGGATAAACAGGGTGATAAAAGGGAGCATACTTATACATAGATATAGGAGTTGTGCATTGAGCTGGGGGGCGCTGCAAAGAGATATAAGTGCAAGTAAAACGTGACATAAGAAGATCAAGCGTAGCATGACTTATTGTCCTTGAGTAGTCATATATATGACAGATCTTCGCATCAATAGAGTGTATAAGATCAGTTGAGACATCTCCTCTTAGATATACCAGAATGCCTGTTCTGTAGACACTGGCCAATGGCTCTCCTTGAAGGAAAGAGCAGGAATAACCACTCTCCCAATATGCACGAAGAACATTTTGAAGCACCTCAAGATCGAAACAGTCTCCGGCAACAAATAAAGCCGATTTGCGATTATGCACTTGCAACAAACAGAGGAAATTCAAACAATGCTGACGCAGTGATAAAAAGAGGTCATGCATGGGATGAAGAGTGATTGCAGAAATAAGAAAAAGACACAAGGGTAAATATCATGAACCAAGATAGACATTTACGCAAGGAGTTACCTAGTTAGTACCTTTTTAATATTTGGATGGCACCGCCACGTAGAGATGCCAAAAAGCTTCAACATGTTTCTGAAGGGCTGTGCGATCTTAATTTGAAAGTCAATAGATAGCTTGGTGCAAAGCTTGGATTTATTGACAAAGCTTGAGTTGGATACAGATTGCATCATTGGTTGAGATAGATTTCCAGAGGAGTTGCTATGTTTACTCCATATATGATCATAATTAGATTGAAATACAACAAACGATTTGGATGCAGATTCCTTGACAGCCCGGACGAGAACGGAAAAGAGTGGTAAAGAAGGAATGGTTAGTTCAATTCTCATGCCAGGAAAAGGCTTGGAGAGATGGTACCAATGCCGGCTGTCAGATATGTCGACAAGGAACACTTCAACCGAAGAAAAGCCATTCTAGACTGCTTATAGTGAAAAAAATAGTTCAGGACTGAATTACCAAAAACCGTGACCACAGAAGCCATCTGAAGGCATTACGTGAATAAATTGGCCGTCATTACGTAGCATACTTGCCAAATTAGAAAAGGCTTGAGGCAGATTGAAAATATGCTCAAGTGTTCCAATGTCGAGTATCGTAGCGTAACGTGCAGAGGAAAGGTTGCTGTCCAAGGGAAGATTAAGATCATGTATAAATTTTGCGCCTTCATAAGATGAGGCGTCGACAGAATCTACAGAAACTGCATTCAGCCACTTAACAATGAAGGATTCGCAAGGCTTGTGACAATCTCTAGGCATAGTCTGGTGATAAAGGTACTGTCTACCAAGTGTCATAACAGTCCCCAAAGGCTTAAGATAGGGACAATACTTAAGAAATCTATTTGCATGAATGTCAATACCCATTTTTAATAGAAGGAGAGAACATAAAGTGATGATGCCAGGAATTTAAGGAGAAAAAGGTGAAGATGAAAGAAGGGATCATGAATTACGTTAAGCAGTTGATGTATATTGGGTGGGCCGAGTACGGCAACGACCAAGAAGAAAGAGAAGCGGAATTACAAAATAGAAAACATGTTGCGATATTGCCGCAATAGATAAAAATGGGAATGGCAAAAGAAAGATGCCAGCTGATCTTGCTCCGACGACGCTTGAGCGAATTAAAAGAAGGTTGAGGTACATTAGGAGTGACATAGCAAATATTCCTAGAATCCCAAAGTGATAAAAAAGCTCTGATTGAATACTCAGGATTTGATCATACACGCCTCCGCCGTAGATAATGTCGTTATAGGTATTCGACAAAGTGGGATAGAGCCAAGAGCGCAGATCCGTTCCAATTGGGAGAGGGGATATCAAAGCAGCGAATATACTCTCAAACGAAGAAAATATATCAAACAAAGGCTTCTGAACAGAAAAGATTGCAGACTGAAGACGTGGACTAGATATATAAAGCTCAAGAATAGATAGAGACGAAGAGGAAGAAAAATAAGCTTCAACATAATCTACAAAGCTAAGCTCCCCAATTAATTTAGATGAGTGAAAATAAGAACGATAAAGAAAAAGAGAGGGTGAGAGCAAGATAGAGGCTAATGTTACAAGAAGGATTAGGATCTGTTTTCTAAGACTAATAACCCTAAAAGATTGGAAAGCAACAATCATAGCAGACATCGCAATGGTATAACGAGAAACTCCTAGTTGAGAGGCTATTGTTAATCCTAGCAACAATATCTTACACAAGGTATTGCAAAAAGGAGTGACTGTAATTATTAGCGCTAAAGCGAATAAGCCAGAATACCTGGAAATAAGCAGGAGAAGAAGGTTTGAAGACTCTGATTGTCCTGAAACTATATTCAGAAGACTCCAATCATTGATAGAGAGCTTTATAATTAAAGATAGGGCGCACAAAAGCACTGAGCCCAATAAATAATTGTATACGAATCTTGGTCTTTTACTGATATATAATTCTTGACTAGAGAGGGCCGGAAGCATCTTGGCTGGACAAGTAAATCGCAATGACTTGCAACTAATGATATAGAATAAAGCCAATGTTACTACTTGGCAAAAATATAGATAGAGGGCGTTGTCTGAAAAGACTATGGGAAAGAACTTAGGCTGTGGGGGCGGATAGTTCCATATGAGCAAAAGCGTTATAGAGCTAGTGGAATAAAAGAGCTTGGTGGGCCAAGGCAAGCTACGAGATCCAATGAAAAAGTACAGGAATAATGTAAGTACTATAGACAAGAGAAGTGAAAATAAATTATACATAGTTGCGCTTTATCATTTTTGCAAGTGCAATGTATCCAAGCAGAAGATGAAGCAGATTCAGAATGCTTATGGTTGGAACGGGAATGAGCAGTAATCGTGCGCAACATACGAATGCAATTGTTTTAAGAATGAAGTAGAAATTTTCCATTGAGGTGTTATGCTTGAATAAGCTAAAACACTGGGAGATGATGAGGCTTCGCCCAAATGCCATATCTGCGACTCTCTTCTTGGAGAAAATGGGGCGCGTTGAAATTCTTGACAAATTGCAAGAGTTATTATATTCTTGGCAGACTAGTGAGCTTATGTATGCGGTTTCAGAAAGGCTAGTCAAAATAGATGTATATAATACAGTAGGGTTCTCTGTGACTACGCCAGGAAACTCGGGATAGTGAAAGTAAGATAAAATTGAGCTATTGAAGCAAGGAGTATATTCGCCATTAACATCTGAAAGAAGCTGCTGAGTATCAATGTAAGTATCTATGCATTTACTTGAGCAAGTTGGATTTGGTGTGCTGCCAATGGTTGAGAGAAAGATGAGGGGAACAGGGTTATTGATCCCTCGACCCATATTAAGCCTATCAATGAGCTTACATAGCGTGGACAAAGAGTCGTTACGATTAAGTCTGTTATCAGCATCTAGAATAAGAGTATAGTCACGTAAGCATTGCTTAAGTCCTGAGTTCCTGGCATAAGCAAGACCTGAGACAGGCTCATAAACATATTTTAGGGGGAATCTGGAATATTTCATAAATGACATTACAATCTCATGAGTCGAGTCAGAACTAGCATTGTTAACAAAGACAACCTCAAAGTCAGCATTTACTTGGGCTGATATATTGTCAAATAGAGACTGAATCAATGAATCTGCGTTTTTAGCGCAGACAAGTAGAGATAAGCTAGCCATGGTAAACATTACGAAGAGATGAGAATCTAAAGGCCGTGAAAAGAATCTTGATACGAACTAGAAGCTGCCTAAGTACAGATTCAACGATTACTGGGCGACGGATATTCGGATAATATAAATTTTTTGAAATTAACTTGCTAAGGATATGCAAGCGTACATTACCTTTTTCAATAAGATGATCATTAGCGATCACTTTTTTTGAGCATGCGTGGTGCTTTCCTAAGATTAGATGCTCAAAGCTCCATATTGTGCCTTGATTATTGATTTCCAAAAGATTGATTAAATGAGAGACAGACCAAATTGAAGGTTGGAGAGAAGAGTAATATGGACTAATTGGTAGCGTGTAAATGCGGAATGGAGAGAAATAATCTACGATCAGTCGTATCAAGTGGTCCGGAAGAATAGTAAGACGCAAAGAGCTGAGATTATATTTGATAAAAAATTCCGAAGCAACTCGAAGCAGAGAGTAGTCACAATGATAAATGATAAAATCATCTAAAAGCATGACAATATGATCAACAGAGAAATCATGCTTAAGAATTTTAAGTTGATCAATTAGCTCTGAATTCCAGTTGGAGGTATTTGGTCTGCCAACAATAAAGTCAACATACTTAAGAACATATTTAGAGTCAAAAATTTGGCCATTTATGCCAACATAGATAGGCCCAGGGTAGTTAGTAAGGAAACTTTTATTTATGCGTAGCGTCTCACGGAATACATCAAATGTATTTTCTGAACTACATATAAGGAGGGGTATAAACTGAGATTTCATTATTAATCATGCCTAGAATTCAATGGAAGAGAATATATAGATGAGTGTTGATCTATAAATTCTTTATATTTAGTCAGGGAACGCGAGCTAGAAGCCATTGCCGCGAGCGTATGAGGGGAATTAATTAACTTAGATAGGATAGATGATATTAATGAAGGATCTCTACTGTAAAACATGATTGTTGATAAAGGATTGAAATAAGACTCGTAAGATCCACCTTTATAGGCATACGCAACGATTGGTAGACGATGACAGATAGCCTCTAAAAAAGTAATGGGTAACCCCTCTTGATGACTCACCGAAAATAAGATGGAAGCTTTTTTCATTAACAGCTGGACTGCGTTATTAGAAATAGATCCGTAAAATACTACATTGTCCATTGAGTTGTTTGAAGCATAGGTTTTTAAAGATTTAGATAAAATACCATCTCCACAAATCCACGCTTCCACACAAGTGCGAGCAGATGGAATAGATTGGTTAAGTTTTTCGAGCGTTTTAAGGAGTAGTAACGGATCTTTCCTGGAATCTAGGCTTCCAACAAATAAGATAATAAATTTCTTCGATTCGAAACTTTTCATGCAGGATCTAGCGTCAGAATCAGGCAAAGGAATAGCTGTATGAACTAGTCTAAACTTAGAAGAATAAAAAGGGAAGAGCTTTGTCCAAGTCCGAAGCTCTTCGAATGTTAAAGCTATAACTGTGTGTACACGCGCTAATATAATTAGATGAAGAACATAATAAAGAATTTCGGCCAGGGTGAATTTTGCCTTTGCCTGGATGCTAGTTTTCATATATGAAAAAGATGCATAAGAATGAGGCGTATAAATCACACGCACAAAGGGAATGAGCGCATAATGCGGGTAATGTATAAATGATGACAAGGTATGAAAGTGAGCAAGCTGATAAAAAGATGACTTGGTTGCTTTGTTTACCCCACCCTGAAAATATTGCAGCAGTTTAATGTATTGCTTAATGCCACCCGAAGGGTTTTTCGGAAGTTGAATTAAATCAGGACGAAGAGACATTAACGAATTTGAGGATTGATAAACTTGATAAATGGTTTCATTCTATCAGGCGCGAGAGCTGGAGCATCTATGCAAGATAGCAGAATTAATTTCTTTAATATGATTGACTGAACATCAGAAGCTACTGATCGAAACATGTTTTAAAGATCTGAAAGCAAGGCCCATATAAAGTCTGACCCAGTAGCGCTGGCTCGCCCCCGATCGCTTCAGTTCAGTGGGCAGGACCAGTTGTTCAACCTTGGCTTCCTCCTTCGAGCCCCTTGCTGGTGCAATCGATCTGATCAGCTTTCTCAAGACACTGCCCGGTTGCCGGAGATGGGCGCTACCGGCGCGGGGTGCGTTACCCGCAGTGGTTCCTGCTGTTGGTGGTAGTGGCGTGGTCCCCAGAAGTCGGTCCAGGGTGAATGAGAGTCCTCATCCGGCCAGACTGGGCCGGGAACTCCTCCATGAAACGAACCCGACACACACCCAAGCAGATCATCCGCAAGCTCAAAACGGCTGAGCAGTTGCAGGCCCAGGTCCAGACAGTTGCAGACACCTGCCGAGTTCTCGAGCTCTCCCAGCCCACCTACCACCGCTGGCAGCAGCTCTACGGCGGAATGAAGTCTAAAGAGGCCAAACGGCTCAGCCAGCTTGAGAAGGAGAACGCTTGGCTCAAAAGGCTTCTGGCGGAAGCAGAGCTCGATAAGGCGATGCTCAAGGATCTCGCCGAGGGAAACTTCTGAGCCCAGAGCGTCGTCGGCGGGCCGTCATAGTCCTGCAGGAGGGTTACCGGGCATCCAAGCGGAGGGTCTGCCGCGTGGTGGGCCAGCACCGCAGCAGCCAGCGCCATGTCGGCGAGGTCGTCGATCTTGAGGAGGCCAAGCTGAGGCATCGTCTCCGCGACATCGCAGCTAAGCACATCCGCTGGGGCTGGCGCATGGCCCACCGCCAGTTGGGGCGCGAAGGCTGGACGGTGAACCACAAGCGGGTGCACCGGCTCTGGCGCGAGGAGGGCCTGCAGCGGCCCACCCCCCGCAAGCAAAAGAGGGCACGCCCGGCTGACGGCTCTGTGCGACGTCACCAGGCTGAGCACCCGCACCAGCTCTGGGCATAGCCCTTGGGCTTCTGCGAAGCAGTTGGACTTCCAATTCGACGCCACCGCCGATGGCCGGCGGCTCAAGTTCCTCAACGTGATCGACGAGCACAGCCGTCTCTGCCTGGTCATCCGGCTGGGCATGCGCTGCAAGTCCAAAGCCGTCGTGGCGCTGTTAGAGCAGCTCACCAGCCTCTACCCAGCCCCAGCGTTCTTCCGCAGCGACAACGGGCCCGAATTCATCGCTCACGCCCTCAAGCGGTGGAGCGATAACAGCGGCACCACCACGGCCTACATCGAACCAGGATCACCGTGGCAGAACGGCTTTACCGAGTCGTTCAACAGCCGGTTCAGGGATGAGTTCCTGAACACCGAACGGTTCGCCACCGTGGCCGAGGCCAAAGCCTTGGCTGATCGCTGGCGGTGGGAGTACAACAACTTGAGGCCTCATTCGGCCCTCCAGGGGCTTACGCCCCTGGAGGCAGCTAATCTCATTGCGCCTGGACCAATGAATGGGGTCACGTCAGCGGTGCTTGGGATCCTGAGCTGCTGTAGGAGCTCCCCTGATCTGGAGGCGTTCGCCATGCGGCACCGGGAAGCACTGAACCATTCCCTGGAGCTCGATTTCAAGCGCTGGCCATCAGACGCCACGTTCCTCTACCTGTTCAACAAGGCCCACCTACAGGAATTACGCGAGGCGCTGCAGGCCTGGATGATCAGCCATAGCCCAGGTGGGGCAGAGCGTTAGGACTAGTTGATGTTTGATGGCAAGACCCTTCGAGGCTCGGCCATCGAGCGCACGGCCCGCAAGAAGCTGCTGAGCACGTTGGATTTTGAGGGGGTGTTGATCCAGGCCGTAAGCGCAGCCTTCTCCGAAGGAATTGCGCTGCATATGACGCAGGCATTTTTCGATGGTGCCTGGAGCGGGGGCCGACGTACTCCTGAGCGTCAAATCCATCCAGAGGATCCGCTACCCCCAGATCGGTGCCCAGTTCCAGGGAAACGCTACATCCCTTTTGCTGCAAAGGATCACGAGAAACGGCACTGCCGCCACACCACCTGGTATACCAGTACCA
>Ga0194129_10005634_pt1 | contig 15857 bp, 8 predicted proteins | sample TA2KigCa35mmetaG_FD_150862 | JGI IMG/M metagenome (GOLD analysis project Ga0194129, IMG submission 150862) | Freshwater microbial communities from Lake Tanganyika, Tanzania - TA2015038 Kigoma Deep Cast 35m | ecosystem: Environmental > Aquatic > Freshwater > Lake | place: Tanzania: Lake... | reverse complement strand
CTGGGTGTCGTTCGGGGTGTCGTTCTGGGTGTCGTTCTGGGCGTCGTTCTGGGCGTCGGGCGGCGACGCAATGGTCGACGCGAGCAGCGCGTCGAGCTCGGCGCGGAGCGTGTCGATGCTGGTGAGGCCGAGGTGCAGGTGGCGGATGCGGCCGTCGTGGTCGACGACGTACGACGACGGCAGGCTGGTGAGTCCGAGCTGCTCGCCGAGGCCGCGGTCGTCGACCAGTGTGAGGAGCCCGGGGGCCAGCGCGCGCCACGCCTGCTGCGCCGCTGGCAGGTCGCCGGGCTCGCGGTTGACGCCGACGATGACGACGCCGCGGGCGGCGTAGCGTGCGGCGAGAGCGGCGAGGTCGGGCAGGCTCTTGCGGCACGGCCCGCACCACGAGGCCCAGAAGTCGACGACGAGCACCTTCGTCGCCGGCGCGCGGGCGATGGCGGCGAGGTCGATGCGCCCCCTGGCGGGCGCGCCGGGCAGGGGTGGCGCGTCGACGCCGGGCAAGAGGCGCAGCGGCACCGACGGCAGCGCATCGCCGACGAGGCGCGGGCGCAGCTGCTCGGCGTGGCGCACGACTCTGTTCGCCGACAGGCCGACGACGGCGACGACCGCAGCAAGGACGACGGCCAGGCCGCGGCGCGCGATCACGGCGCGGGGCAGCAGCGTCGTCACGGCGGTGCGGACGCGCCACAGCCAGTCGGCGATCAGGACGAGCCCGGGGCCGTAGGCGACGACGCACTTGGCGGTGAAGCGCGCCCACGAAACCTGCCCCTGCACGAGCACCGCCGCCGAGTCGACGGCGGTGTGGGGCAGCCACCACAGCTTCACGTCGAGCAGGGCCAGCGCGCCGCCTGCCGCCTTGCAGACCGCGAGAGGCACGAGCAGGTACGCCGTCGCCAGCGCGGCCCCGCGCGCGCGTCGCCCGACGGCACGCGCGACGGCGGCGACAACGACAGCGGCGCCGGCGACGACGGCGAGATCGGCGCTGCCGGCGCGCACGATCAGGTCGAGCAGGCGGCGCACGACGACGAGGGGCGCCTCGCCCGCGAGGGCCAGCAGCCGGAACGTGTCGGAGGCGTTCAGGGCAAGGACGACCACGGCGTAGACCAGCAGCGGCTCGAAGAGGCCGACGCGCTCGTCGTCGATGAGCGCCGCGAACGCCCGTCGCGGCTGCGCCACGATCCCGCCGAGCCGGTCCACGAGGGTGGACGCCGCGTCGTCGTCGGCGCGGCGCGGCAGCGTCGTCGGCGCGTCGTCGGCGGCGGGCGCGGGGGCGCGGTGGTCGGGCGAGGTCATGGGCCGTCCTCTGGGGCGACGGTCTTCGCCTTGTCGCGGCGGGCGCGAAAGAACCGCCGCAGCATGTCGCCACAGGGATCGGCGAGCACGCCGCTGTGGACGACGAGGCGGTGGTTCAGCCGGCTGTCGCGGCACACGTCGGCGAGGGAGCCCACGGCGCCGGCCTTCGGATCGAAGGCGCCGAAGACGACGCGGTCGACGCGGGCGTTCACCAACGCGCCGGCGCACATGAAGCAGGGCTCGAGCGTGACGTAGAGCGTTGCGCCCGACAGGCGCCAGCGCCCGAGCGTCTTCGCGGCCTGCCGCAGCGCGAGGAGCTCGGCGTGGGCGAGAGGGTCATGGTCGGCCTCGCGGCGGTTGCGGCCACGACCGACGACGACGCCGTCGTGGACGACGACGCAGCCCACCGGCACCTCGCCACAGGCGGCGGCCTCTTCGGCGAGCGCCAGCGCCTCGCGCAGGAAGCGCTCGTCGGCCTCGCCCGCGGGGGACGGGGGCGGAGTGGGCGTCGGCGTCGCCGGGATGCTCATCGTGGTGGCGCGGATCGTCATCGTGATTCGTCGTCGTGGTTCGTGCTCGTCAGCCCGGCGCGGTCGCCGCGTACAGCGGGTGCAGGTGGTGCAGCGGCCCGTGACCGTGGCCGAGGCCCGGCGCCTGCACGATGGCCTCGTGGACGTAGGCGACGCCCTGCTCGACAGCGTCGGGTAGCGCGTGGCCATGGGCGAGCAGGCAGGTGATGGCCGCTGACAGCGTGCAGCCGGTGCCGTGGGTGTGGCGCGTGTGCACGCGGGTCGAGCGGGCGCGCAGGACGCCGTCCTTCAGCACCAGCACGTCGGTGACGACGTCGCCGTCGGCGTGGCCGCCCTTCAGCAGCACCGCGCCGGCGCCGCGGGCGAGCAGCGCGCGGCCGGCGCGCACGACGTCGTCGTCGGTGGCAGCGGCGGGCAGGGCGACGCCGGTGAGGCGCGCGGCCTCGGGCCGGTTCGGCGTCAACAGCGTCGCGCGCGGCACGATCGCCTGCAGCATCGCCTCGACGGCGTCGTCCGCGAGCAGCGCGTGGCCGCTCTTGCTGACGAGCACCGGGTCGACCACCAGCGCACACGAGGTCGACGACAGCGCCCGGGCGACGGCGTCGATGGTGGGCTTGTCGACGAGCATGCCGGTCTTGGCCGCGGCCACGGGCAGATCGTCGAGCACGGCGGCGATCTGCGCCTGCACGATGTCGGGTGGGCACGGCGCCACCGCGCGCACGCCGGTGGTGTTCTGCGCTGTCAGCGCGGTGATGGCCGAGGTGCCAAAGCAGCGCAGCGCCGCGAACGTCTTCAGGTCGGCCTGGATGCCCGCGCCGCCCGACGAGTCCGAGCCGGCGATGGTCAGCACCACCGGCAGCGACGCGCCGGCCGGGGCGAGGGGTGCGGGGCGAGACGCGCCGACGGAAGCCATGGAACATTGCCTACCAGCTTGCGGCCGCCTCGTCTGTCCTCGTCCATCGTCGTCCGGCTGTTCGTCGCCGTCGGCCTGCCCGCTGCGCTGGTCGTCGTCGCGCTTGGCCGCCGCGACTCCGGCCACCGGCACGGTGAGGCTGGCGGCCCGCCGCGACGGCGAGCAGCCGGTGCTGGCCGCCGTCGACGACGTCCGGGGCGTCGACGCGGCGACGCAGAAGAAGCTGTTCACGCCGTTCCTCGCGACCATGGAGCGGGGTTCGGGGCTGGGGCTCGCGCTGGTGCGCCGCCTCGCCCGCGACCACGGTGGTAACGCGCGGCTGCACAGCGTCGTCGGGCAGGGCACGCGGACCGAGCTGCGGCTGCGCGCCGACTGGCGGCGATCGCGCGCGAGCGAGTCAGCGCGCGGCGGCGCGCTCGTAGACGACGCGGCCAGAAAAGACCGTCAGGTCGACGCGCGCACCGTTCACCGCCGCCGCCGGCATCGTCGTCAGGTCGCGGTCCACCACGACGACGTCGGCGATCTTGCCTGGCTGCAGCGTGCCGACCTCGTCTTCGTGGTGCAGCAGGAACGCGCCCGCCGTCGTGTAGGCGCGCAGCGCGGTGTCCACGTCGAGGCGCTCGGTCTCGTTCAACACCGGTGCCAACGTCGACGAAGCCCTGGCGTCGGCATTGGGATCCTGTCGGGTCCGCATGACCTCCATGGCGTCGAACGGCGACAGCGCGCTGACCGGCCAGTCGCTGCCGCCGACGACGACGGCGCCGGCAAGTCGCAGCGAGCCCCACGGGTACATGCGCTGCACGCGCGTCGGCCCCACCTGCGGCGTGTTGATGTCGCGGATGTACGTGTCGGGGTAGGCCCACAGGCTCTGCGCGTTGACGACGACGCCGAGGGCAGCGAAGCGCGGGTGGTCGGCGACGTCGACGAGCTGCAGGTGAGCCAGCGTAGGGCGCAGGTCGCGGTCGCCGTTGCGGGCGCGGCTCTTTGCGTAGGCGTCGAGCGCGGCGCGGGCGGCGGCGTCGCCGATCACGTGCATGTGCACCTGCACGCCGAGCGCCTCGAGGGCGGCGACGGCGTCGTCGAGCTGGGCCGGCGTCGCCGTGATGCTGCCCTTGTGCTCGGGGTGGTCGTCGTAGGGCGCGAGCAGCGCGGCGGTCTCGCCCTCGAGGACACCGTCCAGATAGATCTTCGCGCACGTCGGCCGCAGCAGCGGGTGGCCCGCGAAGCGCGCGCGCAGCCCGGTGACCAGCGCGGTGACGGCCTCGACGCCCTGCGCCGGGTCGACGACGGTACAGCCGACGACGCGTGCGGTCAGCTCGCCGCTGTCGGCGAGCGCCTTGTAGGCCTGCAGCCGTCGCTCGTCGGTGCCGGCGTCCATGATGCTCGTGATCCCCTGCTCGCGCAGGCGCAACAGCGCCAGCCGCAGCGACGCCAGGTCGTCGTCCAGCGTGGGCTCGGGGAGCAGGGCTTCGACGAGGTCCATGGCGCTCTCGCGCAGCGTGCCGGTGGGCTCGCCGCTGGCGTCGCGCTCGATGACGCCGTGGGCGGGGTTGGCCGTGGCCTTCGTGATGCCGGCGAGGCGCAGCGCCTTCGAGCTCGCCCAGCCCGAGTGGCCGTCCTCGCCGCGGAAGTACGCCGGCCGGTCGCCGACGACGTCGTCGAGCAGCTGCTTGTGCGGGTTCGCGTTCGCAAACAGGCTCAGGTTCCAGCCGCGGCCGTGGACGAACGCCTGGGTGTCCGTGGTCGCGGCGGCGCACGACCGCACCTTCTGCAGCAGCGCGTCGACGGTGCCGAGGCCGGCGAGCGTGCACCCCCGCTCCTGGCGCCCGCCGCCGAGCGGGTGCACGTGGCCGTCGTGCAGGCCGGGCACCACCATGCGGCCCCGCAGCTCGACGACGCGGGTGGCGTGACCGACGAGGGCGGCCACCGCGTTGTCGTCGCCGACAGCGACGATGCGGTCCCCGCGCAGCGCGAGGGCGCTGGCCGGCGGCGCGCCGGGCACGCCGGTCCAGACGACGCCGCCGCGCAGCACCAGATCGGCGGCTGAGGACGACGACGCGGTCCCCGAGGGCGACGTGGACGCGCACGCACCGCCGAGCAGGGACAGGAGAAGGAAGAGGCCAAGGGGGATGAGCCGTCGCGTCGTCATGGCAGCGGAGTGCCGCGCGTGTCGGCCGACCGCAACGCGGCAGGCGTGACCGGCTGCCGGTCACAGAACCAGGGGCCGCTCGTCGGCGCCCTGATCGCACGCCTCATCCATCGGCCGGGCCTCGCCGTCGAAGTCGAGGGGCGGGCAGGGCCCGTTGGCGGCATCGATGGCCGCCGCCGTGTCGAGCAGGTGGAAGCCGTCGGCCGCACACAGGTTGGTGGCGCCAACGGCGCTGCCCGCAGCGTTGCAGCCGGCGCCGGCGTCGGTGATGGCGTTGCCGGCGACCACCGGGCCCGGCCATTGTCGCGCGGTCCAGCGAATCCGGTGGCGCCGGCTCGCGCGATCGCGTCATCACCGCGACGGCGATCACCACGCCCACGCCCACCAGCGCCGCCACCGCCGCCGCGAACCATGCAGCGCGTGGGCGCTCGCCGGCCACCGGCACTGCCGCCGTCCCGGGCGCAGCCGCGGCTGCGCCCGGGAGAACCGTCGCCGTCGTCGCAGCCGCAGCGGTCGGGGACGGCGCGACGTCGGAGACGCCGCTGCCGGGCAGCGGGACGAGCGGACCACTGCCGGGCAAGGGCGCGAGGCTCGCGATGCCGGGCAGGGGCGCTGTGGCGACGGGGCACGGCGACGGCAGAGCGGGGACGGCTGGCGGAACGCCTTGCTCGGGGGACCGCTCCACGGCTTGCTGGACCTTGCGCTCGTGAAAGAGGTCCTCAGCGTCGTCGTCTTCAACCTCGGCGACGGCGGGGCGCTTGCCGGCCGGCGCGTCGATGGTAGCCGGCGGCGGTGTGGGAGCGGGGCCTGCTGTCGCGCGCGGCGCGTGGACGAAGTATTGCTCGTCGCCGCCGACGTCGTCGCTGTCACCGATATCGCCCGGCGCGAGGCGCGCGGGACGGCGGCTCCTCGAGCAGCTGCTGGCGGACGAGCTGGTCGACGGCGGCGGCGCTGAAGGGCTTGCCCGGTCACCAGCTCGAACAGCACGACGCCGAACGCGTAGGCGTTGACGCGGGCGTCGGTGGGTGTGCCACGTCGCAGCGACTCCGGCGCCATGCAGGCCGGCGTGCCGACGAGCCCGCCGGTGCGCAGGCGACCCTTGCCGTCCCGGTCCTCGCTGACGCTGTAGTCAAGCACCTCGACGAAGTCGCGGTCGCCCTCTGGTCCGACGAGGAGCACGTTCTGCAGCTTGAGGTTGCGGTGCATGACGCCCGCGCCGTGCCCGGCCTGCAGCGCAGGGGCAATCTGCCGGGCCACATGCACCGCGCGGGGCAGCGGCAGCGGCCCACGCTTCGATCTCTCCGTCAGCGGACGACCGCGCAGAGCAGCTCGGTGATCAGGATCGGTGCGGACCCTGCCCGACGATGCCCCGCACCGACAGCACGTGGGGGCTTGCGACGGTGCGCAGCGCCGTCGCCTCAGCGAAGAACGCCGCGCACGGGCCAGCGTCGGCGACCAGCTCGGGGCGCAGGAACTTCAGCGCGACGTAGCCGCCGCGCGCGGTGACGTCGGCGCCGTACGCCGCCCCATGCCGGACGGTCCGAGCTCAGCGTGGATGGCGAACGGAAGGCGCCGCTCCCCGGGCTTCGGCAGCGACGTCACCCGGACGGACCACCGCGGGTCGGCGAGCCAAAAGCGCGGGCGACAACATCCGACCGTGCAGAACCGGGTCGTGCGCCCGCCGCTCACGACGCCCGGGTCTTTAGGTCGGCGAGCCCCCCGTCGACGCCAAGGATCTGGCCGGTGAGGAACGACTGCGCCGGGTCGACGAGGAACGCGATGGCGCGGGCGACGTCACCGGGCTCGCCGACGCGGCCGAGCGGGTGCAACGCCAGCGACGCCGCCAGCGCCTTGTCATTGTTCACGATGCGCTCGGTCAGGCGCGAGCGCACGAGCCCTGGGGCCACCGCGTTCACGCGCACGGCGCGCGCCGCGTACGTCGCCGCCGCCGACCGCACGAGCCCCTCGATGGCGCCCTTCGCCGCGGCGATGGCCTCGTGGTTCGCGAGACCGATGCGCGCCGCCGCCGACGACACCAGCACGACGCTGCCGCCGCCCTCCTGCGTCTGCATCACCCGCACGGCGGCGCGTAGCACGTAGAAGCTGCTGGTCGCGTGCGTCGTGATCGTCTGGAGCCACTCGTCGTCGCGGGTGTGGTGCGCCGGCTTCAACAGCAGCGAGCCCACCGCGTTCACCACGCCGTCGAGGCGGCCGAAGCGCGCCACGGCGTCCTGCACGGCGGCGTCGATGGCGCTCGCGTCGGTGGCGTCGACGACGGCGGTGGGTGCATCGACCTCGGCGCCCAGCGCCGCGAGCCGCCCGGCGTCGCGGCCCGCGCACAGCACGGCGTCGCCGCGGTGACGAAGCACCCGCACCGTCTCGGAACCGATGGCGCCCGTGGCGCCTACGACGAGAACTGCCGCCATGCCTGCCTCCGCGCCTCATACGGATGCCGGGCGATGGGCCGGCGTCGCGGGTTACGGCGCACCTCCCTTCGGGCGCTGTCGCCAAAGTGCACGCGTGACGTCGCTGTCGTCGCCGGCATCTCACGCCGTGTCGGTAGGCGTCGTGTGGTTCAAGCGGGATCTGCGCGTGTCCGATCACGCGCCGCTGGTGCAGGCGGCTCACGCCGGCCCGGCGCTGCTGCTCTACGTCGTCGAGCCGTCGCTGCTCGCCCAGCCCGAGACCGACGCCAGCCACTTGCAGTTCATCGCCGAGAGCCTCGATGGCCTGCGCGCCCACGCCCGCGCGCTGGGCGCCCGGCTCTACGTGCGCACTGGCGAGGTCACCGACGTCCTTGGTCGGCTGCGTCGTCGCCTGCCGTTGACGCACCTGTACGCGCACCAGGAGACCGGCAACGCGCTCACCTACGCGCGGGACGCCGCCGTGGCGCGCTTCTGCCGCGAACACGGCATCGCCTTTATCGAGCACTGGCAGCACGGCGTGCAGCGGCCGCTGCGGTCACGCGATGGCTGGGCCCGCGCCTTCGTCGAGCGCATGACCACACCGACGCTGCCGCCGCCGGCGCACGTTCACGACGCGTCGGAGCTCGCCGACGGCGACCCCTTTGGCGACGACCACGGTGACGGGGCGCTGCCCACCCCCGCGGCGGTGGGGCTTGGATCGTCGACGAAGCCCGAGGCCCAGCGCGGCGGCGAGCGGGAGGCCCGCGCGACCCTGAAGAGCTTCCTGGCCGAGCGTTGCATCGACTACCGCACCGCGATGTCGTCGCCGTTGTCGGCGGCCCACGCCTGCTCGCGGATCAGCCCGCACCTCGCCTACGGCACGCTGTCGACGCGGCAGGCGTTCACCGCGACCGCGCGCGCGCTCGCGCACGCGCTGCCTCCTTTGCCGGGCGACCCGCGGTCTCCATCGTCGCCGGCGGTGCGTCGTGCCCTGTCGCTGCGCAGCTTCCAAAGCCGGCTCTTCTGGCAAAGCCACTTCATGCAGAAGCTCGAGAGCGACACGCGGCTCGAGTTCGTCGACCAGCACCCGGGCCTCGCTGGCCTGCGCGAGGCCGTCCCGTTCGACGAGCACCGGTTCTCATCGTGGTGTCGGGGCGAGACCGGGTATCCGCTCGTCGACGCCTGCATGCGCATGCTGTTGCGAACGGGGTGGTTGAACTTCCGCATGCGGGCCATGCTGGTCAGCGTGGCGTCGTACCATCTGTGGTTACCGTGGCGACGGCCGGCGCTGCACCTGGCGAAGCACTTCCTCGACTTCGAGCCGGGCATCCACTTTCCGCAGGTGCAGATGCAGTCGGGCACGACGGGGACGAACACGCTGCGCATCTACAGCCCGTCGCGGCAGGCGCGGGTGCAGGATTCGACGGGCGCGTTCATCCGCCGCTGGGTCCCCGCGCTCACCGCGGTGCCCGACGAATTCATCCACGCGCCGCACACGATGCCGCTCTTGCTGCAGCAGCAATGCGGCGTGTTCGTGGGGCGCCACTACCCTGCGCCGATCGTCGACGAAGCCGAGGGGCTGGCCTTCGCGCGCGAGCGGATCGGGGCGGCGCGCCGCGCGATCGGACAGAGCGCCGAGGGCCGGGCGCAGACGGCGGCGCTGCTCGCGCGCCACGGCTCGCGCAAGGCGCCGACCCGTGGTCGGCGACCCGCGCCGTCGTCGTCGGCGACGATCACTCCACAGCTGGCGCTGGCGCTGGCGTTCGGCGAGGGCGGCCCGGCCGACGGGCGCGAGGATGGCGGCGTCGTCGGCGACGAGGTCCAGGGGCAGGACGCGGGCGACGACGGCGTCAGCGACGAGCGCTTCGAGGACGAGGGCGTCGATGCCTGAAGGTGACACGCTGCACCGCATCGAGCAGGCGCTGGCGCCTTTGGTGGGGCACCGTGTCCTCGCCTTCAGCCTGCCGCGGCAGGGCGTGGGCTCGAGCGTCGTCGGCGACGTTGTCGTCGACGTCGAGGCGCTCGGCAAGAACCTGCTGGTGTCGTTCTCGGGCGGGCTCGTGCTGCACACGCACCTGAAGATGACCGGGCTTTGGCACCGCTATGTTCGCGGCGAGCCGTGGCGCCGGCGGCGCGAGCTCGCCGTCGTTGTCTTGTGCGCCGGGCCGTACGAGGCGGTGTGCTTTCAGGCGCCGCTCGTGCGGCTGGTCGAACAGCGGCGCATCGACCGCGAGCTGCGGCTGCCGCTGCGCGGGCTCGATCTGGTGCGCGAGGACGTCGACCTCGAGCGCGTGCTCGCCGGTCTGCGTGCGCTGCCGCCAGAGACGCCGCTCGGAGTGGCGTTGCTGGAGCAGGGCGTCGTGGCGGGGATCGGCAACGTCTACAAGTCCGAGGCGTGCTTTCGCGCCCGGCTGTCCCCGCTTTGGCCCCTCGGCGCCATCGACGACGACGCGCTGCGGGCGCTGCTCGCAGACACCGCGGCCGTGATGCGCGACAACGTCGCCGCGCGTGCTCCGGGCGCATCCGGCGACACCGGCGCGGCGGGCGACGCGGTGGCGCACTACCGCTACGAGCGCACGAGCCACACGACGCGTACGACGTCGACAGGGTGCGAGCGTGGCAAGGGACCCATCGCCGTCTACGGCCGGGCGGGCGAGCCGTGCTTCGCCTGCGGCGCTGCCATCGTGCTGTTCCGGCAGGGGTCGCTGCAGCGCTCGAGCTACGCCTGCCCGCGCTGCCAGCCCGCGCCTCAGACGACGTCGAAGCCGTCGTCGTCGTCGTCACCGTCGAAGAGCCCGCCGCCGCCGTCAAATGCACCGTCGTCCAATGCGGCATCGTCGAGCGCGCCGTCGTCGACTGCGCCATCGGCGTCGGCGGCGTGGAGCGGACCCGGCGACGACGGCGCGCCCGCCCCCGGGGTCGTCGTCGACGGCCCGCCGCGGTCGGTGCCCTGAGGGGGCAGCAGCCAGACGAAGCCGCCGGCGGTCTTCGCAAACCCCGCCGGTCCCAGGGCCGTGTGCAGCGGGTGGGCGGCGAAGTCGTCGCCGGTGGCGTCGAGGCCGTCGACGTCGGCGATCACCAGCCGCGCGCCGCGCCCGTCGCGCAGGCGGGTGACGGCGAGGTGGGCGAGCCCACGGGCCAGCGCCGCCGCCAGCCGTCGTCGGTCGGGCTCGGTGTCGGGCAGGAATGTCAGCAGCTTCTTGCCGTGGGCCGTGACGAGGCCGACCAGCCGCCCGGCGGCGATCACGGCGATGGCGTGGGCGGCGCGTTGCGGCGCGGCGACGTCGGGGCCGCGCGGCGACGTCGGGGCGGGCCACGGCACGTCGGCGCCGAACGGCTGCGCCGGGTCCACCGCCGCCAGCACGAAGACGGCGTCTTCGTCGGCGCCCGCCGCGCGCTGCGCGCGCAGCGCCTCCACCGCCTCGGGCGTGCCGTACTGCAGCCCCGCCGCGCCGTCGACGAAGTAGCCGCGTCGGATCAAGCCCTGGTCCTCCATGGCCCGCAGCGCCGCCTTCACGTCGGCGGCCGGCGCCAGCCCCCGCGACAGCAGCGTGACCAGCTCGTTGTCGAGCACGCCGCACGCCCAGAGGAGCTGCTCGGCCACGAAGACGGCCCGCTCCAGCGGCGACGGCGGCGGCCGCCCCGAGCGCAGCGTCGTCGTCAGCGTGAAGCGCCCCGCGAGCCCGACGTCGGCGCGCCCGCGCAGCACCGGTGCCCGCCGTCGCCGACCGTCGCCGCCGCGGCCGGCGCGCGCCCGCAGCGCGCCCACGCCGTCGTTGGTGACGAGCCCGCGCCAGACCAGCCGCCACAGCGCCGCTTCGACATCCTCGCTCACCAACGCCGGGCCCGGCCGGTGCTGGTGGCGCGCCGCCCGCCACGCGGCGAACGACGGCACCGTCGCGACCCTGCCGACCGCGCCGTCGCCGACCCCGCCGCCGCCGCGGGCGCCCGCCGCGGGCGTCGTCGTCGCCGTCGCCGCCACCGTCGCCACGATCGCGGCGAGGAACGACGCGCCCCGCGCCTGCAGCGCCCGCAGCACGGCCTCGTCGAGCGTGGCGGCCGCGCTGCCCTCTGTCGTCGTCGTGGGCGTCGTCACCGTGGGCGTCAACGTCGCGGGCGTCGCCGTCGTGGACGTCGTCGTCGTGGACGTCGTCGTCGTGGACATCGTCGTCGTCCCCGGCGCCTCTGCCTCGGGGGGCGACCACAGCGCGCCCACGGCGTCGGCGAGGAACAGCCGCACGTCGCCGTCGCGCTCGCCCCGCGCGCCGTCGCCGACCCACACGACCTCGCCGGCGGCGAGCAGCGCGTCAAGGTGCGCGGGGCGAAGGTCGGGCACGCGGGCGGGCAGCACAGTGCGCTCGACGACGCTCCACGGCAGCGGCAGGCCCTGCACGCGCGCCAGGGCATCCCGCAGGCGATCGAGGTCGGCGGCGGTGGGTACGAGGGCCGGCGCGCGCACCAGCGTCTGCGCCGCGGGGCGCACGGGGACGACGCCGGCGGCGCGCAGGCGCGCGGCAACGAAGGTGGCCTGATCGACGGGGGCAGCCTCGTGGCGCAGCGCCGCCAGCGTGCGGCGACGGAGCGCCTGCAGCGTCTCGGCGGTGGTGTAGTCGAGCTCGACGCCGCCGGGCCGGAACGCGCCGCGCTCGAGCTGACCGCGGCGCACCAGCGCGTCGAGCGCGCCCGCAGCGACGTCGACGGCGACGCCGACGCGGGCGGCGACCTCGGCCGCCGTCGACAGCGCGTGGGCCCGCACGTCGCGCCGCACCAGCGCCACCAGCGGGTCGCCCTCGACCACGAGATGGTGCGCGGGCACGCCGGGCGGCACGACGACGCCAAGCGCCTGCGCGTAGCGGCCGGCGTCCTCGACGGCGATCACGCGGGCGCGCCCCGCCACCCGCACCAACAGCGCGCGCTGCTGGTCGACGAGCTCGTCGACCAGCAGGCCGGCGAGCCGCGCCCGGCGCGCGTCGTCGTCGTCGCCCTGCCGGCCGTCACCGGGCGCCATGGCGACGGCGGGGCGGGTCGCGGGCAGCGCTGTCGACGGCGACAGGCGGGCGTCGGGGCGGACGCGGGCGGCGAGCTCGTTCAGGGTCAGCGCGCCCAGACGAATCAAGGCGTCGTGGACGTCGTCGGCGTGGCGACACCAGGTCGACGGCGCGGTGCGCGCGAGGATGGCCTCGACGCCTTCGATCACGTCGAGGTCGAGCAGCTCGCGCAGCGCGCCCTCGCCGAGCATCCCGCGCAGCTGCCCGAGGTCGAGAGACAGCGCGCGCGCCTTGCGCTCGGCGGCGGGCACATCGTCGTCGTACAGCGACGTGCGCGCCATCGCGTGGATGACGTCGGCCGCCAGCGGCGAGGGCTGATCGACATCGACGGTGACGACGCGGATGGCGCCCTGCTCGACGCTCTCGAGCAGCCCGGTCAGGCCGGGCAGGTCGAACTGGTCGTGCAGGACCTCGCGGGCGGCCTCGAGGATCAACGGAAAGTCGGGCCGCTCGCGCACAGCGTCGAAGAGCGCGCGGGCCCGCTGCCGTTGCTTCCACAGCGCGGCCCGGCGGTGCAGCGAGCCGCGCGGCAACACCAGCGCGCGCGCCGCCGCCTCGCGGAAGCGCGCCGCGAACAGCGGCGTGTCACCAAGCGCACCGACGACGGCTGCCTCGACCTCGCTCGCCCGGGGGAGCAGCGCCCGCAGGTCTGGCGGCGCGTCGCTCTCGGGAAAACGAAACAGCGCCCCGTCGTTGGTGACGGTGACCGCCAGCTCGAGCCCGAGGGTCTCGCGGGCGTTGCGCGCGATGGCAAGCGCGAGGGGCTGCCACACCGCGCCGCCCAGCGGCGACAGCACCACCACCTGCCAGTCCGACAGCTCGTCGCGGCTGCGCTCGATGACGATCTCGCGGTCGGTGGGCAGCACGCCGCCGTCGTGAAGTCGCTGCCGTTGCAGGAAGGCCACCAGCGCCGTCGCCGCTTCCTCGTCAAGGCCGTGGCGCTCCTGCAGGAGTCGGCGGGCCGCGTCGGCAGGGGCGTCGCCGAGCTGCCGGGCGAGCGCGCCGACGCACCGGCCGAGCTCCAAGGGTCGCAGCTGCTGCTCGCCGCGCCAGAACGGCAGCTTGCCCGGCAACCCGGGCGCAGGGGTCACGAGCACGCGGTCGGGCGTGATGCGCTCAATGCGCCACGACGACGAGCCGAGGCGGACGACCTCGCCGGGGCGCGACTCGAAGACCAGCTCTTCGTCAAGCTCCCCGACCTTCGGTCCCGGCTCGTCCTCGCCGTTGCCGACCAGGTGCACGCCGTACAGGCCGCGGTCGGGGATCGTGCCGACGTTCTGCACGGCCACGCGGTGGGCGCCGGCCAGCGGCACGAGCAGCCCGCTGCGCTCGTCGAGGCGCAGCCGCCCGCGCAGGCCGTCGTGCCCCTCGAGCCCCAGCTGCACGACGTCGCGCCCGCAGAGCATGCCGACGACGGCGTCGAAGAGCGAGCGCGGCAGCCTCGCCCACGGCGCGGCGCCCTTCGCCAGCGTGTACAGCTCGTCGGGCGCGCGCGGGGCCAGCGCGACGATGCCCACCAGCTGCTGGGCCAGCACGTCGACAGGGTTGTCGACGACGCGCGTCGCCTCGACGGCGCCGTCGCGCATGGCGGGGATGACGGCGGCGGTGACGAGCACGTCCAGGGGGAAGCGCGGGACGAACACGCCGCGGCTCGTGGCGCCGACCTGGTGGCCGGCGCGGCCGACGCGTTGCAGGCCGGCGGCCACCGACGGCGGTGCGTCGATCTGCACGACGACGTCGACGCTCGGCAGGTCGACGCCGAGCTCCATCGAGCTGGTCGCCACCAGCACGCGGACGTCGCCGCGCTTCACGGCCTCCTCGATCTGCTGTCGCTGCGGTCGGGCCAGCGAGCCGTGGTGGGCCACGGCGAGCGGGCCGTCGGGGGCGCGGCCGGCGGCGGTCTCCTCGGCGAGCCACAGGTCGTTCACCGTCGCGGCGAGGCGCTCGGCGAGGCGGCGCGCGTTGACGAAGACGAGGAGCGTCTTGTGCCGGCGGGCCAGCGCCGTGATCCGCGGCGGCACCACCGCCCATGTCCCTGTCGGCGCGCCGACGAGCAGCGTCGGCGAGGGCAGCAGCGCCGCCGGTGACGTCATCGTCATCTTCGATGTCGACGACGACGCCGACGATGACGATGGCGATGACGATGACGACGCCCCCGTCGCAAGCGTCTCCAGCCAGGGCGCGGACGCGTCGGCGGCAGGGGCGGGCAGCGCGTGCACGACGGCGAGCTCGAGGCTCTTGTCGGTGCGGGCGTCGACGATCGCGACGGGGCGCGACCGGCCGGCGGCGACGTCGACGCCGCCGAGGAAGCGCGCGACCTCGTCGAGGGGCCGCTGCGTCGCCGACAGGCCGATCCGCTGCAGCGAGTGCGGCGCGCGGGACCCGGCGGCGGTGTCGGGGCCGGCGTGATCGGCGCGGTGGCGCTGCACGAGCTCGTGCAGGCGCTCGAGGGTGAGGGCGAGGTGGGCGCCGCGCTTGGTCGGGACGAGGGCGTGGATCTCGTCGACGATCACGGTCTGTACCGACGCGAGGGCGCGGCTGGCCTGGCTGGTGAGCAGCAAAGCGAGGCTCTCGGGCGTCGTGATCAGGATGTCGGCGGGGTGCCGACGGAAGCGCGCCCGTTCGCGCGCGTCGGTGTCGCCGGTGCGCACGGCCACGGTGGGCAGCCGCGGCGGCAACCCGAGCAACGCGAGGCAGCGCCCGATGCCGGCGAGCGGCGCCCGCAGGTTGCGCTCGACGTCAGTGGCCAGCGCCTTCAGCGGCGAGACGTAGACGACCTTCGTGCCCGCTGGCGGCTCCGCAGGCGACGGGACTGACGCGAGGGCGTCCTGTACGAGGCGGTCGACGACAGCGAGGAACGCCGCCAGCGTCTTTCCGCTGCCGGTCTGGGCGAACACGAGCACGCTGTCGTGTCGCTGCACGAGCGGCCAAGCCCGCGCCTGTGGCAGCGTCGGGGCGCCAAAGGACTCGACGAACCAGCGCCGCGTCGCCGGGTGGAAGCCAGCGAGGGCCGCGTCGACGTCGAGGGGAGCAGGGACGCCGACCGCCATATCCCGAAGATGCCGCAGCGACGGGCGCCGTGACAGCGGCGACCTCGACGGCGCGCGGTCACCGCAGCCGGAAGATGATCGTGCCCTGCGTCCTGGCGCTCCGTGGTCGTCCGGCCGCCGAGGCTCGGGTGCTGCACGTCGCCGCGCACGTCGCCCGGCCCGGGCATCGGCGCAAGGACCTGCAGCGGGCCATCCGCCGTGTTCGACAGGAAACCCACGCCCACCGCGTCGACGTCAGCGACGGCGGCGTTGCGTGCGCTGCCGGTAGCGACCCGCGCCACCGTGGTCCGCGGGTCGCGGAGCACCAGCGCTCCGTCGAATTCGGCGCCGCCCTCGCCCGTGATCGCGAAGCTGATCTTGTGCGTCGGCGACGGCGGCGTGCGGTCGAAGGCGACGGCGGTGCTCGCCACCGTCGAGCAGCCTCCGGCGGCGTCGCACGCGAAGGCGTGGATGCGGTGCGCCTGCTCGA
>Ga0194129_10005633_pt1 | contig 15857 bp, 10 predicted proteins | sample TA2KigCa35mmetaG_FD_150862 | JGI IMG/M metagenome (GOLD analysis project Ga0194129, IMG submission 150862) | Freshwater microbial communities from Lake Tanganyika, Tanzania - TA2015038 Kigoma Deep Cast 35m | ecosystem: Environmental > Aquatic > Freshwater > Lake | place: Tanzania: Lake... | reverse complement strand
CAATTGCTTCTGCAATAGATTTTCCTAAAGACGTTTTACCTACTCCCGGAGGTCCGTAAAAACACAAGATAGGGGATTTCATATTGCCTTTAAGTTTCAAAACCGCAAGGTATTCTAATATGCGTTCTTTGACTTTTTCTAATCCAAAGTGATCGCGTTCTAGAATTTTTTTTGCTCTATTGAGATCTAAGTTGTCTTTCGTAAAATCTGACCAAGGCAAATCAAGAAGTAAGTCAAGGTAGTTCAATTGAACGGTATATTCTGCGCCTTGAGGATTCATTCTTTGCAATTTCTCAAGCTCTTTGTAAAAGGATTTTTCAACGGCGTCAACCCATTTTTTATTTTTAGCTCGCTCCTCTAATTCTCGAATATCTTGAGTTTGAGGGTTGTCCCCAAGCTCATCTTGGATCGTTCGCATTTGCTGGTGCAAGAAATATTCGCGTTGTTGTTTGTCTAAATCTTTTTTGACTTTATTTTGAATTTCATTACGCATCTCCAAAAGTTGCACTTCCATCGTAAGGTGCTCCAAGACCATTAAAACACGTTTTTTCATATCCATTTCTTCGAGCATCTGCTGTTTTTTAGATACATCAGCATTCATGTTTGAAGAAATAAAATTCACCAAAAATGTTGGGCTATCGATATTCCCAATGGCAAATTGAGCTTCTGATGGAATATTTGGGCTTTCCTTTATAATTTGTAAGGCAAGGTCCTTTATGGTTTTGAACATTACATCAAGTTCTTTATCTTTTTTGTCGATGCGCGATTCATGCAGTATTTCTACAGCGGCTCGCATGTATGGTTCTGTTTGCAGTGGCGATGTAATTTGAAACCTTCTTTTTCCTTGAATGATAATTGTGGAGCTGCCGTCAGGCATTTTCAACATCCTTATGATTTGGGCTACTGTTCCTATCTTGTGAAGGTCATTAAATTCTGGAGACTCTTGTTCTTGGTCTCGCTGTGAAACCACGCCGATAATTTTATTGCCTTTATTTGCCTCTTGAATCAATTTAATCGATTTGTCACGACCAACAGTTATCGGAATTACGACACCGGGGAAGAGAACATTGTTCCGAAGTGGTAAAATTGGCAATTCTGTCGGAAATTTTTGTTTATTGATGTTTTCTTCCTCCTCGGCAGTAATCAAAGGGATAAATTCTGCATCTGAATCCATTGCGTGTACATTTAAAAATGCAGCATCAAAAAGTTCGCTCATAAATTATTTTTTTTGCGTCAAATTGTCAGTGAATTATTTCATAGACGAAATAAATTCAGTTTAATTTAAGGATTATGTATTGTGCCAATTGTTATGCCATAAGTCAGGATAAGAAATTTTGTCTTCAAATATAAATTATGAAACAAAAGCTTTTAATTTAATGACTTATAAAAAAAATAAATCTTCAATTTAAGGAAATAGTTTATTATGCATTATTTTCGCAAATATTTTTCAATATATTAGATTAAATTATGACAGAAATCACAAATTCCTATTCAATTAAAAAACATTTATGGATTTATATTGTGTTTTTTATTTCGGGTTGGGCTGCCATTCTTTACCAACTTTTGTGGCAAAGATATCTATTTACTATTTTTGGAAGTAATATTGAATCCACAACCATAATTGTTTCTGCATTCATGTTTGGTCTTGGAGTTGGTAGCATAATCGGTGGTAAATTGTCTAAAAAAAACAATAATTCGCTACTACTTATTTTTGCAATGGTGGAATTATTTATTGGGCTCTTTGGTTTTTTTTCTTTACAAATATTTGATTTTGTTGGTGAGGCAACAATGAATTTGAATGCTTTTGGGACGAGTATTGTATCTTTAGGTCTGGTGATAATTCCAACGATGCTCATGGGTTCTACCTTGCCTTTACTGGTTCAATATTTTATTCAGTATAATAACAATGTAGGAGAAACTTTAGGTAAGTTTTATTTTGTCAATACCTTGGGTTCAGCAATCGGAGCATTGGTAGCAACGGAATTTATATTCAAGTTGTTTTTCATGGATGGGACAATTTATTTTTCAGTTTCTTTGAACCTCATAGCTGCAATTGTGGTAATTTATAAGTATACAAAAACAAGAAACTAATGAAATCAGAAAAGTTTATAATTTGGTGTGTGGTCGCTGCTTTATCAGGATTCTTGGCTTTGTCCTATGAAATGTTGTGGTTTCGAGTGTATTTATATTCAGAGAGTGGTTCTGCACAATCGTTTGGTAAATTAATTGGTTTTTATCTCCTTGGAATTGCATTTGGATCTTATTTTTCTCGAAAATTTTGTTTTTCAGAAGATTCAAATAAATTCATTTTAGGAAAAAAATACCTAGTTGTCACCCTAATTTTAACATCGGTCATTTCTTTTTTAGTTGTTCCTGTGGGATTGAGTTTAGCAACAAACTTTGAATACTGGTATATTCTTTTTGCGATTTGTTTGGCTACATTTTTTATGGGAATGACATTTCCTATGATTACACATTACGGTATTAATGGAACTAAAAACATAGGAGAAAAGATTTCCTATTTTTATTTATCTAATATAATTGGTTCTTCTTTAGGTAGTTTAATAACAGGAATTATTTTTATGGATTTTTTCTCCTCTCAAGAGATTTCCTTGATAATTCTTTTGTTAAACACAGTACTTTTAATAGGCGTTGGTTTGTTACTTTTAGAAAAAAAATGGATTATTTGGAATGTGATTTTTGTGACTTTTTTTTTCTTGCTTATGTATTCTTTTAGTTCCGATTTCTTTTATGAAATGTATAGTAAACTTTCATTTAAAAAGGAGTTTAAAGAATCTAACAAATTCAAATATGTTATTGAGAATAAACACGGAGTAATAACCGTTACAGAGGATGGTATAATCTACGGTGGTGGAATTTACGATGGTCGGTACAATCTGAACTTAATGGACGATAAAAATATTCTGCGAAGGGCGTTTGCTTTCGGGGGAATTCACAAAAGTCCAAAAAGAATTTTATTAATTGGTTTAGGTTCTGGATCCTGGTCTCAAGTAGTAGTAAATCATCCTGATGTCGAAGAAGTTGTATGTGTTGAAATTAATGATGGTTACAAAGAATTATTGAAGAATTTTCCAACTGTTAAGTCTTTGGAGTTTAACCAAAAATTTAAGTTGATTATTGATGACGGTCGAAGATGGTTGAATAAAAATCCCGATGAAAAATTTGACTTAATCATCGCGAATACGACATATCATTATCGACTAATGGCAACTAATTTATTATCCGTAGAGTTCATGCAGATCATTAAATCTCATCTGAATAAAAATGGAATATATCAATACAATACAACCTATTCTGAGAGAGCATTTTTGACAGGTGCCAAGAATTTTAATCATGTTGTGAGTTATCATAACAATTTAATTTGCAGTGATTACCCCTTTAAATTAGATAAAGAATTTTGGAAACAAAATTTATTAAGATGGAAAATTGACGGCAAACATGTTATTGATACCCTAAGTCTTGAGCGTAAATTGAAATTAACCGAAATTATTAATACGTTCGATAATGATGTAAATTCTCGTGAAGAGTTGATTAAGAAATTCGGACATTTAAAAGAAATTACGGATAATAATATGGGTACTGAATGGGAATGGAATAATTAAATACCTAAATCAGATCTCTCCATTGGAAATCTATGATTTTCTGGCAATGGGTGAACATATCTCGGGTGAAAGGCAATCATATAAGTTTCTGTACAATTCGAGAGACAGCCGGACAAATCTTTGTATTTTGTAATGTTAAGTCTAAAATTTGCACCATATTTTTTCTGTCAGTGTGGGGGTATTCGCGACATGCAAGTGGTCTCACTTCGTAAATGTTACAATAGTTATCTTCGCCCAAAAAATAACAAGGTGAAGATTTAAGGACGTAATCTTGATCTTCATCGATTTTCAGAAAATTAGATATGAATTGCGTTTCTTTCATTTTTAGATGTTTCGAAATTCTTCGAATGTCGGCGTCACGAAATATCGGACTCGTGGTTTTACAACAATTAGCACAGGTGAGGCAATCCATTTTCTTAAAGATCTCCTTGTGTTCAGAATGGAATATAGCATCTAGATTTTTCGGTTTTGATTTACTCCATTTTCTAAAATGACGCTTTATTTCCTCCTCCCTCTGTTTCGCCCACAGAAGTTGATTTTTGTCCTCTTGATTCAATATTTGTTTATTTATTATATCAAAAATTAGTCACCGACGATAAAAAGAATCTCTATCAAAATGTTTGCAAAGATTGTACTTTTTGTTGATTTATCTTCCTAGATTTCACAATATATTTCTCATGAACCTTCGGCTTTGTAGAAAATCAAATCTGACTATCTTTGCGGCCAACAACTCATATGGAAAGGTTTGATTTAATTGTAATAGGGGGCGGGCCTGCAGGTTATGCCGCGGCGATGCGAAGTATTGATTTTGGTAAAAGCGTGTGCCTAATTGAACGCGATAAAGTAGGGGGTGCTGGAGTGTACAATGGCGCTTTGTCTTCAAAAACCTTATGGGAACTTTCTACCCGTGTTGCAGATATCAATGAGATGATTGTCTCAAAAGGAAGAAGTAAATTCGAATTGACTTGGGAAGATGTGAAACAGAATTTATCTGAGGCTATTTTCGAACGAAAATTTCAATATGCTGCTCACATGAAACTTCTACAAACCGAAACCGTGGATAAGCTACTCAGTTATGAGCGTGGACACGGAAAATTAATAGATAACCACAGGGTTGAAATAACAAACGAAGGTGAGAAAAAAGAGATTTGGGGAGAAAATATCGTGCTGGCAACAGGCAGTAGGCCGCGGAAATTACCCAATATTGAAGTGGACGAAGAAACCATTCTAACGAGTGATGGAATCGACAATATTTCAAACTTTCCGAAGAGTTTGGTGATTGTGGGTGCTGGAGTAATTGGCTGTGAATATGCCACCATTTTTAGTAATTTTGGTAAAACTAAAGTTTATATAATTGATAGGCAAGAACGAATTTTACCCTTCGAGGACCAAGATATCTCCGAGCTAGTTGCACAAAATTTGAGTGATCGTGGTGTTACAATTCATTCAAATGCCTCACTGGAGAGACTCGAAAATATAGGTGGTGAAGTGGAATATGAATTATCCTATCCCGATGGAAAAAGAGAAGTGATACGCGTTGAGAAAGCGTTGCTATCCATTGGAAGACAACCCAATATTGAGGACTTAGGTATTGAAAATGCAGGCGTTGAAATGTCCAAACGCGGTGTACATATCGGTGATGACGATACCCGAACGAGTATTCCAAATATCTATGCTGTTGGCGATGCCTCCGGAAGAATCGCGCTGGTAAATATGGGGGAATTGGAAGCAAGACACGCCGTTGAGAAAGCATTTGGAAACAAACCAAAGCGTCTCAATTACGATAACGTCTGTACAATAATGTTTTTAAATCCAGAGGTCGCGTCTGTTGGAGTAAATGAGCAACAGTGCATTGAACAGAACATTCCTGTTAAGGTCGTAAAAATGGATTATTCATTAATTGCGCGCGCCATTGCGATGCGCAAAACAGAGGGCTTCCTAAAAATAATTGTCACCAATGACAATGAAATGAGAATTTTGGGTATGCGTGTTGTTGGCGCTCATGCTTCTTCGGCTATACAGGCTGTTGGTCTTCTCATCAAGTTACAAATGCCGATAGAGGTTGTTTCAGAATTAATCCATCCACATCCATCCATTGTGGAAGGAATCCAAGAATGTGTCCGTATGCTATTAAATAGATCGATTTTTAAATCTTCTGTTTTTACAGATAAATTGTCGTGTTATTCGCTCGTCAACGGCAAAAAGACCCCACTCGAGCGTTTGTAAATGGAATATCCAATGTACAGAAAAATGGCAAATGGAAAATCTTTATACAAGATTATTTCTGATAATCAATTTATTGAAATACAGTATATTGGTAGTAAATACTTTGTAAAATACTTTAAAATAAGTCAATACCCTGATATGCTGTTTTTAAAAGAGGTGGTTTCTGCAAATTCACCTTATGAACTTGCTAAAAAAGAAGAGGTTGAAAAACTTCTTCGAGTTTAGTTTTTGCTTGCTTATAATTTTGTTTATAACTCGGTATGATAAGGTGTTTGATGCGTTTAAAACACTGTTATTTTTGTATCTCTTCACTGTAAAATATGGTTGAAAGTCAATATACGGAAGATAATATACGTTCTTTAGATTGGAAGGAACATATCCGTTTACGACCAGGAATGTATATCGGAAAGTTGGGCGATGGCGCCGCTGCTGACGACGGTATCTATATACTGGTAAAAGAAGTGATCGATAACTGTATTGATGAGTTTGTAATGGGAAATGGGCGTAAGGTTGAAATCAAAGTGAAAGATGGAAAAGTCTCTATTCGAGATTTTGGCCGCGGTATTCCGCTCGGAAAAGTTGTAGAGGTTGTTTCAAAAATGAATACTGGAGGTAAATATGACTCAAAAGCTTTCAAGAAATCGGTAGGGTTAAATGGCGTAGGAACAAAGGCTGTGAACGCGCTTTCTTCACATTTTTTAGTTTACTCTGTTCGAGAAGGGGAAAAGAAGGCTGCGTCATTCGGTCAAGGCAATTTGTTGGAAGATTATCCGATGGAAAAAACTGACGAAACAAATGGCACGTATGTCGAATTTATTCCAGACGAAAGTATTTTCAAAAAATTTGCCTACAAAACGGCATATCTCGATAAAATGATGTGGAATTATTGTTACCTCAACAGAGGCTTGACAATTAATTTCAATGGTGAGCGCTACAATTCTAAAGATGGTTTAAAAGATTTGTTGGAGAATAATATGGATGGCGACCCACTGTATCCCATTATTCACATTGAGGATGAAGATATTGAGGTGGCATTTACACACGGTAGAACCTATGGAGAGGACTATTATTCGTTTGTCAATGGCCAACATACTACGCAGGGAGGAACTCATGCTACGGCATTTAGAGAGTCTGTAGCTAAAGTTATACGCGATTTTTACAACAAGAATTACGAAGGTTCTGATATACGTCAATCTATCGTTGCAGCAATATCTGTGAAAGTTATGGAGCCCGTTTTTGAGTCCCAAACGAAAACAAAATTGGGGTCACAGGAAATTGAACCAGGAGGAAAATCAATGAGGGCTTTTATCAATGATTTTCTGAAAGAAAAACTAGACAATTACCTGCATAGGAATCCAGACGTTGCCGAGACAATCGAGAAGAAAATTAAGCAATCAGAGCGTGAAAGAAAGGAGTTGGCAGGTATTCGAAAAATTGCGCGCGACAGGTCGAAAAAAGCAAACTTACACAATAAAAAACTTCGCGATTGTCGGATTCACTTAACGGATTTAAAAGATGAAAAAAGAGAAGAAACGACTTTATTTATTACGGAAGGTGATTCGGCAAGCGGTTCAATCACCAAATCTCGAGATGTCAATACACAAGCTGTTTTTTCATTGAGAGGTAAACCGCTAAATTGTTACGGGTTGACAAAAAAAGTGGTATATGAAAATGAGGAGTTTAACCTTATACAAGCTGCATTAGACATTGAGGAGGAAATGGATAATCTGCGCTATAACCGCATAGTAATTGCCACAGATGCGGATGTTGACGGCATGCACATTAGGATGCTGTTGTTGACTTTCTTTCTTCAATTTTTTCCAGATTTAGTGAAAAGAAATCACGTGTATGTTCTTCAAACGCCCCTATTTAGGGTACGGAATAAAAAGAAAACGATTTATTGTTACTCAGAGGAGGAGAAAAGGAGTGCTATTGTAGAATTGGGTAAAAATCCTGAAATTACCCGCTTTAAAGGATTAGGAGAGATTTCGCCGGATGAGTTCATTCACTTTATCGGAGAAGACATACGTCTAGAACCGGTTTTACTCACAAAAGACGCATCCATAGACTCTATACTATCTTATTTTATGGGAAAAAATACCCAGGAAAGGCAAGATTTTATTATCGATAATTTACGGGTTGAAAAAGATTTGGCAGAGACCACTGCGTCGGAGCAGTCCGATGAATTAGAAATTGCATCATAAGGTATGGCAGAGGAGGATATCGAAGACAGTTTACAAAACCAGGGAGACGAGCACAATCCTTTTGAAAATAAAAAAGTGGATGAAAATATCATTCCTTTAAGTGGCTTGTACGAGAATTGGTTTTTGGATTACGCAAGTTATGTAATTCTCGAACGAGCTGTACCATCATTATTCGATGGTTTAAAACCCGTGCAAAGAAGGATATTACACTCCATGAAAGAGATGGAGGATGGCCGTTATAATAAGGTTGCGAATATCATTGGGAATACCATGAAATATCATCCGCATGGCGATGCTTCAATTGGCGATGCCCTTGTTCAATTAGGACAGAAAGAATTACTCATTGATTGTCAGGGGAATTGGGGTAATACCTTAACAGGAGATGGAGCTGCAGCTCCGAGGTATATTGAAGCAAGGCTTTCAAAATTTGCCTTACACGTGGCTTTCAATGCCAAAACCACTAATTGGTTGGCGAGCTACGATGGAAGAAACAAGGAACCCGATCAACTCCCTGTTAAATTTCCTCTTCTACTTGCGCAAGGCGCCGAAGGAATTGCAGTTGGAATGGCTTGCAAATACTTACCACACAATTTCATTGAATTAATTGACCAATCCATTAACCACCTGAGAGGGAAAAAAGTAGAGATTCTTCCTGACTTTCTCAATGGAGGTATGGCCGATTTTACAGCTTACAACGACGGATTGCGTGGTGGAAGGGTGCGTGTTAGGGCAAAAATTAAGAAAGCTGATAATAAAACCCTTGTAATTAACGAAATTCCCTTTGGCACTACCACTGGCTCTCTCATTGAATCGGTCATTAAAGCCAATGATAAAGGCAAGATAAAAATTAAGAAAATCGAGGACAACACGTCAAGCGAGGCAGAAATTATTGTTCACCTTGCGCCAGGGGTTTCTCCTGATAAAACGATTGATGCGCTCTATGCCTTTACAGATTGCGAGGTTTCTATATCGCCAAACTCTTCGATTATTGATGGCGAAAAACCTCGGTTTATTGGCGTTTCAGAAATTTTGAAAGTCAATACGGACAATACCGTTCGCTTACTTAAATTGGAGTTAGAAATCCGTCTAGATGAATTGGAGCGACAGTGGCATTTTTCAACTCTGGAAAAGTTATTCATCAATAACGAGATGTATATTGATTTCAAATTATACAACGATAAGGAAGCTTTGTTTGACTACTTATACAAACGTTTTGAACCATTCAAAAAACAACTTATTAGAGAAATTATTGACGATGATTTACACCGCCTAACGCAAATCCCAATGATTCGCATTACCCGTTTTGATTCATCTAAAGCCGATGATATCCTCGTAAAAATTGAGGAGGATATAAAAGAGGTAAAGGCAAATTTGGCGAATATTGTTGAATATGCCATCGAGTACTTTAAAGATTTGAAAAAACGATTCGGTCCTGGAAAAGAACGAAAGACGGAGATAAAAACATTTGACACTATTTCTGCTACGAAGGTAATTATTGCAAATAGGAAACTTTATGTAGATTTTGATGAAGGCTTCATAGGTTATGGATTAAAGAAAAATGAGTCGGTGTGTGACTGTTCTGAAATTGACGACATTATATGTTTCTTCTCGAGCGGTAAAATGCTTGTGACAAAGGTAACCGATAAAAAGTTTGTCGGTAAAGACCTTATTTATGCAAGTGTTTGGAAAAAAGGAGACACCCGAACCATTTATCATCTTTTCTATCAGGACGGTGTTGGGCGCGCAACGTTAATGAAACGATTTTATGTCAATTCAATCACGCGAGATACTGAATACGACTTAACAAAGGGAACGAAAGGTTCGAAAATGCTTTATTTTTCAGTGCATCCTAACGGTGAGAGAGAGGTTGTAACCATTCTTTTACGACCCCGTCCGCATTTGAAAAGGTTACGCTTCGATATAGATCTTGGTGAACAACTGATTAAAGGGAGAAATTCGGCTGGAAATCGTGTGACTAAAGAAATCATTCAAAAAATTGTTCAGAAAGAAGTCGGTGGGTCCACGCTAGCTGCGAGAAAAATCTGGTATGATACAATTGTCGGGCGGCTCAACGATGAGGAAAGAGGAAAATTTTTGGGTTCCTTTAAGGGTGACGATAAAATCTTAACGCTGTATAAAAATGGTGAATACCGCTTAAGTTCTTTTGATCTAGCCACCCATTTTGACGAAGATATGATTCATATCGAGAAGTGGAACCAGAATAGACCAATAACCACTGTATATTTCGATGCTGAAAAAGACTTGCACTATGTGAAACGATTTATGTGTGAAGTGACAAGCGATAAGCGTGTTTTATTCATTTCAGAGAGCAGTGGTTCGTTTATGGACTTGGTGTCAACAGCTTTTAGACCGGAAGCACGAATTGTATACAATAAACTTTTAAAAGAAACTAAAAATTTACCTGACAATATTTTAAATTTGGCGGACATGATTGACGTCAAAGGAATAAAAGCTCAAGGAAATCAACTGACGAAATTGAAAGTTAAAGAGATTTTATTGACACATCCAATAGACCAAGGAAAAGAACCATGGCCAGAGGAATTGCAAGAAACTGAGTTGACAATTTCAGATAATGAAACAAGTGAAGAGTCCCCAACAATGGAGTGGGATATTACAACGGATGACGAAGATGATGGACAAGCTACCTTATTCTAATTTATGTTATTGACGAAAGAGGATAAAATTAATTATGTAAATATTGGTCTTATGCTTTTGAGCATGATGGCTGCCTTCATACTTCCTTTCGAGACGTTTCTATTTGCATACGCTTTCCTTGGGCCACTTCACTACCTAACAGAAATAAGCTGGTTACACGATCGTCAGTATTTTACAAAAGGAAAGTATGATTTTCTTGTGTTGTTGATCATCTCAATTGTGATATCATATGATTATTTCGCAATGAAATATGAATTTCATCCCAGTTTTGTAAAGCAATACAGTGAGTTGAACCTGTATGGTAAATTGCTCGCACTTGCCATAATTGCAAGTATACTTTTTGCACTAGTGCAGAATTTGTGGGTCAAACTTATCAGTATATTATTAATCTATGCATTCGTAGATCAATGGTTTTCTCCAAATTATATAAACGCGGTCGGTCAAGAGGTCTTTAAACCCTCTTTTACAACATTTACCGTTACTTCGCTGGTTCCTACATTAATACACGTTTATCTTTTTACAGGTCTATTTATGTTATATGGCGCCTTGAAGTCCAGAAGTTATTCAGGTTTAATTCAAGTTGTCTTTTTCGTTTTGGCTCCATTTATACTCTTTAATTTTTTGAGTGAGTCCAACTTTTTTGAGGTTTCATCCTATGGTAAGCAAGCATACGATGGAGACGGTCAAGGATTTTTAGGATTAAATATTGAAGTTTTAAAGGAATTCAATTTAATGGAGCTTCCACCGCTTTTAGATGCTAATGGCCAACAACTATTCTATGTTAATGGCACCAAAGCAATTGATATGGAGGCTTCCAAAGAGCTCGTATTTTACTCTCAAACAGGAATTCTTTTGATGCGTTTTATCGCCTTCGCTTATCTGTATCATTATTTAAACTGGTTTAGTAAAACCGAAATTATCAGATGGCATAAGGTTCCAAAAGTTCGGTTTATAGCAGTTATCGGTCTTTGGATAGCTGCGTGCGGAATATATTTATATGATTATGCTTTGGGGCTTACTTTCTTGTTTTTCTTAAGTTTTTGCCATGTTTTACTCGAATTTCCTTTGAATATGGTTTCCATTACTGGAATAGGGAAGGAAGTCCTGGCGATCTCAAAACAAGGTTTTCGCCCTAAATTGAAGTCTTAATTAATAAGAATTACGAATAAATCTCTTTTTCTAGTATCTCTGCCTATAATATTCTAATAATAAATGAGATGAAGATGCCGAGCCATTAAGGAATTAAGGCACAGGTTTAACCTTATTTATATTCCTGAAAAATTTGATTTAACCATTTTAGCATGGTAAACATCAGCAAGGCAGCAGCACCCAATAATAAAGCATTTACATAGAAAAAATTTGCTTTATCATCGTAGCCATCCCAGAGAGAACTTAGTACTCCTGATAATTTGTTACCTATTGATGTCGCTAAAAACCAACCCCCCATCATTAATGAGGTCAAACGAGGAGGACTCAACTTAGAAACCAGCGATAATCCCATTGGGCTAAGAAAAAGTTCTCCAATCGTTATTACAGCATAAGAAGAAATAAACCACCAAGCAGAGGATTTCTCCATACCATTATTACTAGCATAAACTGCTCCGACCATTACGAAGCATGAAAGCGCAGAAATGAGCAATCCAAAAGCAATTTTAGTAGGGGTAGAGGGTTCTTTTCTTTTTCGGTTAAGGAAACTGAAAAAAGCAATAACTAAAGGCGTAAGAGCAATTACCCAAAATGGATTTACGGATTGAAAAAGGTTCGTATTATATGCATATATCTCAGCTCCATCTATAGGAAGTTTGTCTTTCGCTTGATTTTTAAAGTAAAGAGGATAATCAAAAGATTTGAGTTTCTTATCATTCTTTTCGAGTGGTAATGAATCTTTTCCGATTGGACGAAATTGCTTATCTATCAATGTTACAGAGTCTTTTTTAAAGGTGATTTTTTCAGCTAATTGAAGTTGATTTGTAACATCCAATAGAGCTGCAGGTACTTCTCTATCTGTATAGTTATTCGCCCATGTATTCAGGGTAGACCCATTTTGTTTGAATACCGCCCAAAAAGCGATTACCACTGCAAAAATGGATAACATAGCCGCAATTGGTCTTTTTTCGTTTGAAGGAGATTTAACCCACAACCGTGCGTAAAAGAAAATCACAGGGATACAACCAAACAAGAAGGCATCTGTTGAAACAGAGCCAACGAGAGGGGAGGGAAAAAGTAAAGGTATTAGTCCAAAAACTATTGAAGGTATTAGAACAAGACCAAAAATTTTGACTAATGACATATCGGAATCAGCTTTCGGCTTAATCACGTCTGCGTGCTCATAGTGTTTGGTTCCGAACCAAAAAATAATAATACCGATAAACATACCTGCACCCGCTGCAAGGAAGGCGGCATACCATCCGTAAATATTATAGAGTGCAGCACCGAAAAAATTACAAACAAATGCTCCTATATTAATCCCCATGTAAAAGATATTATACCCGGCGTCTTTCTGAGATTTGTATTCTGGTGAATTATATACATTTCCTAATAGCGTGGAAATATTTGGCTTAAAAAAGCCATTTCCCAAGATAATAAAGGTCATGGCAATGTAGAGCGCAGTAATATCGTGAATAGCCATCAAGCAATAGCCAACTCCCATCATAATACCACCAATTGCAATGGCTTTTCGATAGCCCAAGATTCTATCGGCAAGTAATCCGCCAATAAATGGAGTAAGAAAAACAAGGGCTATAAAGGTTCCATATAAATCTGACGCTTCCTTTTCATTTAATCCAAACCCTTTTTCAGCATCTTTGAGGTACAACGTGAAAATTCCGATCATTAAATAGTATCCAAATCTTTCCCACATTTCTGAGAAAAATAAAAATGGCAGTGCTTTTGGGTGCTTCGAATTCATTTCTTTTTTGTGATAAAAAAAACGGGACAAGCCCGTTTTTGTGTTTTTAAATGAGTAATAGAATTAATTGATGCCGTGCATCCATTTTTTAAATTGACCTCCCATTAGAAAGAGTAATGCGCCACAGCCGACAGCAACCCAACCAAGTAAGCCAAATACTGATAGCCCTTTATTTAAAGATTCATTTTTGATAACGTTAACTACTTTGTTTGCAGGAGATTTCTCTTTTAATTTGTTCAATTCACCAGCGGTTGCAACGGTATCAGGATGAGTTGCTTCTGTGGAAATAAACTTGACTGTTGCTTTTTTAGTCATTTTCGCTTTTTTCGTACCACTGAATTTATTCGCTTCGTCAATAAGCTCTTTCACCGTTACTTTCGCAACATAAAGTTCCTCATCAGTCGTTGACGCAGCATTTAATTGAGCCACAAAAGCAGAATCTACCATAACATCTTCCACAGAACCTTCCTCTAACCGGGATTTAAAATCTTCTTTGGAAATTATTTTTTTGATGTTCGGATCAATATCGGAAGTTTGAAATTCATTGCTTTCTACAATTGTTTTTTCATTAACGGTGGTTAATTTTGCAATGTGTTTTCCACCTTGATGAGCAATAGAGGAGGATAGAAACCAAATTCCCATTAAAAAACCTACCATTTGTCGAGGTGATAATTTTGTCACTAGAGAAAGTCCAACAGGAGATAATGCTAATTCACCGATAGTGTGCAACAAATAAAGCATTACCATAAAAAGTGCGGGAACCATTCCTGCAGAGGCCGAAGCTCCTCCCATTTGTAGGGCAAGAAAACCAGCACCTAAAAGCACTAACCCAAAACCAAACTTATAGGGTGCTGAAGGTTCTTTGTTTGATTTTGCCAAAGTTATCCAGATCCAAGAGAACACTGGTGCTAGGGCCATGATGAAAAGAGGATTAAATGATTGGAAGAATGTTGTGTTAATTTCAACACCAAATAAAGCTCTGTCTACATTTCTTGCAGTGAACAAACTCAATGCTGAACCTGCTAATTCGAAGAATGTCCAGAAAATTGTGGTAAAAAGAAGTAATATTACAATGACCCATATGCGTTGTTTGGCCGAAACCTCCATTTTTCTCGCTTGGTACAGCAGGTAACCAATAACCGCCACTGCTAATATGACCAATATGATATCAACAATATCGTTGTATGTAATTAAAACCATTGCTAAAACAATCATAATAATTGAAGTCACGTATGGAAGTATGCTATTCGGTATTACTGAAACTACATTTCCTTCAAATTTTGAATCCGGTTCTTTTCCAACATCCTGATAAACCCCTGACGATTGCCCCCAAATAAATACAAGATAACCGATTACCATCCCTAACCCAGCCGTTAAAAAACCGTACTGCCAACCCTCATTTTCGCCGATTGCACCGCAGGTTAATGGCGCTAAAAAAGCTCCCATATTTATCCCCATATAGAAAAGCGTAAAAGCCGCATCTCTTCGGTTATCCCCATCAATATAAAATCTGCCAACCATACTTGAAATATTCGGTTTAAAAAATCCGTTGCCAACAACTAAAATGGCAAGCCCGAGAAAAAAAGTAACATCATTTTTCATGAATAACGTAAACTGACCCATTGCCATCAGAATTGCACCAATAGTGATAGCTTTTCTAAAGCCAATTAATTTGTCTGCAAAGTAACCTCCAATCAATGGTGTAAGATAAACTAAAGCGCCGTATGCACCGTAGATCCCGTATGCCTCCGCGTCGGTAAGAGCAAATCCACCGTCAACAACACGAGCTGTCATGTATAGGATGAGAAGAGCCCTCATTCCATAATAGCTAAAACGTTCCCACAATTCCACCATAAATAATGTAAACAAAGCACGGGGATGAACCTTGCGGTTTGAGAATATCACAATGGAAACCCAAGCGGCAACTCCTATCCAAGCATATAGCATTATTTGATAATCCGGATTCATACAATTAATTTTTGGTTAATATTTAGTTTAGTGTGGCCGAATTTAGTAAAAAATGTTTACTGAAAACGTATTTCATTTTAATTTCGAATTAAACCATCTTATTCTTGAAACCTCAGGTAAGGTAGAATTCCACTTTTAGAAGTATAAACTTTATTGACTTTCGATACATATCATTTCTGTGTAAAAGAGCGCTTGGTTGATTATTGTTTAACTGAATTTATTGCAGGGGCTTTTAACTTATAAAATAAATTA
>Ga0194129_10005631_pt1 | contig 15858 bp, 21 predicted proteins | sample TA2KigCa35mmetaG_FD_150862 | JGI IMG/M metagenome (GOLD analysis project Ga0194129, IMG submission 150862) | Freshwater microbial communities from Lake Tanganyika, Tanzania - TA2015038 Kigoma Deep Cast 35m | ecosystem: Environmental > Aquatic > Freshwater > Lake | place: Tanzania: Lake... | reverse complement strand
CCAGCGGTCACGTTTCGCGTGTTGTGCTGGTCGATACAACAACCGTGAACAGTGACATGCGAGGCACTGACAACGCACTGCTGGCGGCAAGCTACACGGCACCACTGACCACCGCAGGAACAGCGGCAGCGGTCTGGAACTCACTGCTAACGACTTACACGACGGCTGGCAGTTTCGGGGCAAGGCTGGTCAGAAGCACGAACAGCAACAACGAACTGCAACTGACGGGCAGCCATCATGCGGCGGCTGTGCTGCACGACGCAGAGCCAGACAGCATACCAGCGGATGCACTGACCGCAGCGGCTATCACGGCGATTCAAGCTGGGCTGGCCACCAGTATTAATCTTGCGACGGCTCAGTCTGATCTCGACGACATCCAGATCAGACTTCCGGCAGCATTGGTTGGAGGCCGTATGGACTCCAATGTGACGGCAATGCAGGCCGGCGTGATCGCGTCGATTCAGTCGGGGTTGTCCACGCTGACGGCAGCGCAGGTGAATGCCGAGGTGCTGGACGTGATGGCGGTGGACCTGTTCAGCGAACTGGCGGCGGTCCCAGGGGCCAGTAGCACCCTGAAGGACAAGGTCACGTTCCTGTTCATGCTGGCGCGTAATAAAATGACTCAGGACTTGACGAATTTCCGACTGTTTGCGGACGACACTTCCACTCAGGTGGCAGTCGCAACGGTCAGCGATAACGGCACACTGTTCCAGCGTGGAGAGCTGGCGTGACCACCACTGTGAAAAAACGAGCAGCCGCGATCCAGTTTGGACGCCCTTTTCGGACACTGTTGCCTCGCGTCGGATCCTTGCTGTCGCCGTTAGCGCGTGCAAATTTGGTGGCCTGTTATGATTCAAGAGAGACAATTGGGATCCCGAGGTGCGGCTGGACTGCCAGTCGCAGGGGGCGGGTGTTTCATGCTGGTGATCGCATGCGGTTCTGGGCTGCTGGCCGAACGGTGCGAGTGTTCGACTCAAAGGGATGCCAATAATGACCTGCACAACTTCCGACAACGTCGTCTGCAAGCATCGAGGCGCGACTTTGACGTTCTATCTGGACCTGAACGACAGGCTGCCAGCGGGCGTTCTGGTCACGTCTGCGACGGCATCGACCGAGGATGACGATCTGGTGATCGATGCAGTGTCAGTGCTGAATGCGGATCTGGTGGTCCAGTCCTTCAACAATAGTTGTCAGGACCGCACACTCTATGAGGATCGGGCAGTCCTTCTGGTCCTGTCAGGGGGTGTGACATCAGATGATGAAGTCATTGTCACCGTCGCCTGGGTGCAGGATGACGGTGACACAGACGCACTGGATTGCCGAGTGCTGGTCAGTTAATCACTCAGCTACATGCAGTTTCGATCTCGGGTTTTTCTCCAGCCACTGTGCGATCGTGTAGATCTTGATCCGGCGAGCTTTCAGGCGTGAGGCAATTTCCTCCTCAGTCAGCTGAAACACCCGCTGTCGGCTGATCCCAAGATACCGGCCAATACCAGACCGAGAGTACACCCGGCCATCGGCCTTGATTCCCGTGCCGTATAGCACCCACAGATCCCCGGCATGATGAATCGGCTTTATGTGCCTTCTCATCTGCTTATCGCGTTGAGCCCGAACCATGTTCCGTGGGCCAATGACCTGTTCTGGATCAATCGCCAGCAGCAACTCACCCTCTGTGAGTCTGCCTACATCTCCGAGAAATGAATCGTAGTCGGCCCACTCCGGAATGTATTTATGTGGAACAGTCACAATGTACGTCTGCCAGTATCGGCGTGTAAGTTTCCAGCCATAAGCTGATTCCTTCCCATCAGTTCGAGGAGGACGACGAGGCCCACAACCACAATGCCGCCGAGTCTTCCATGTATTGCCCCAGACCCGATGAACCGCATGGCACAGAGGGCAACGAGCCTCATATACCGCGATATTTGAAATTGTTCCGTCCTGCTTTACACCCCGGCCCAGCACCCGGAGCAGCAACAATCCGTGGATGTTTGTCTGGCCACTCTCATCTCGAAACTTCAGACTTGTAAAGGTATTCTCAACGTACTCCATCACTGACTCCTGTAAAATCATAGAAAAACAGTCAAAACAAAAACGGCCAGCAATCCGAAGATTACTGGCCGCAACACAAGCACATTTGATCACAAAATCAAAAAGCACTGTGCAACGACATTACTCTATCATTCCGTGGCGGCAATGTCAATGCTGCCGGAGTTCCAAAGCGATTCAATGTTGGATTTGACAGTGTCAAACACGATGTCACCGGCATCTCTGCTAATTGTGCCGGCGAGCGTCAGGACAGGGACCGAGTAGGGGTTCTCGACCATTTTGCCAGGGTTGCTCAAATCTGGTGCAGTCGCCGTTTCCTTCTTCAGTCCGATCTTGACGACTGCACGCCAATATGGGACCGTCAGATTCAGCAAAAACGCTCGGATCGGCTTAATAGCTGACGCCGATGTCCGAATCATCAGAGGCATGATCCCATCCTTGCGTTGAATCACCAGGGTGTAACCCTCCTTGACAAATTTCCCCTGCCCATTTCGTCCCGATCCAAACTGAGAGTACGGCAAAGAGTCCCAATGGAAACACCCAGGATGATCTGCGAGTTCAAGATCTCGCAGTGTCTGAATCATTGTCTGATCCGACACACCCTGAATGTCAACAATTTTACCCTGATTGTCGCGAGTGGTTGGCAGCTGCAGCTTACCGATCCGCATGTCTCGCGTGACCAGAACTGGTTTATCACCAGTACCGCTCACCAAACTTGGCCACAAAATCCCGCCCCGAGCTTGAAATGCCAAAATGCCCTCGATCGATGTCGAAGCCTCGGCATCGCGACCCGGAGTCTCAATTGTCCATGCCAGACCACCGCCGGACGGAGTCTTGACGGTTGTCAGGTCCCCAAAATTCAGGTCAGCACCGCCACCAGTGTTCGCCACGAACGCCTGCAGGGCGTCAGAGTCGGGGTTGAACCTCGCAAACGGCAGCAATTCCGGGACAGTTCGGATGATCTGGCCAGCACCACCACTCACAATCACTTCACTCATTGAAACAATCCTTCAAAGAAACATGAAACATGAAACACACAGTCATCAAACACACAGTCATCAAACACACAGTCATCAAACAATCATTGTGGCATCACGCAATGCGTGTCACCTTGAGTACCGAAACACCGTTTCGCTTGAACCAGCGGTTAATCTGAAACTCGCGACACTTTGTTTCGCTGCACTCTGTGCGGACGAAATACCGAATACATGTATGCAACACCTGATACAGGTTACTGCCCGGAGTTTCCTCGACATCAAAGAAGTCCCCGACTTCCATAGTGTCGAGCGGATACTTCCGAGGACGCCCACGAATCGGGCGGTCTGGTATGTTGCCACGATGGACCTGAATCACTTCCGCACTCCCAGTTTCGGCACTTCAGAAACCTTCACGACAGCTTTGAAAGCATCCGGAAGATCCCCGTCATTGTCGATAATTTCCTTGCACCGGCTCCGCAGCCGCTGCGCGTTGTAATTCCTTTCCAGCATTCCCGCAAACTGCGGATACACCGGCTGGCCGTCAGCATCCACCTGATCCAGCAGCAAAATGAACTGTTCTTTCTGTTCAGCAGGAACCGAATAGAACCGCTCAATCCGCTTAAAAAATGATCGACCAGTTTCAGCGGACTTCACAAGTTGATGGCCACTGTTGACCAGTTCATCAAGGATCTTCTGCTCAATCATGTCCCTCGCTGTCTTGGCTGCGTCAGCAATAATCATCGCGTTTTTTTCACGTTCAACGCACTCTTCATAGGCGACCATCAGATCCGCCATTGTTTGCGGTAATGTCATTTCATTCTCTTTCACCACGGCGCATCCTCCCACGACATTCCATCGCCACCACCAATCTGCAGCGACTCAGACTCATACCCCAGTTCCTGCACTGCCCCACGCAGGGCAGCCTCAATCACGGCGACTTTCTTCTCTCTGGCTTTGATCACCAGTTCGTCGATCGTCCCCTTACATACCAAATGGTAATACACACAATTCTGTGTCTGTCCGGGCCGATACTGCCGAGCCATCAGTTGATCAAATGACCCTGGGCTGATAAACCCTGTCGTCATAATGATTCCGATCCGGGCTGCCGTCAGGTCAATCCCCACAGACCCTGACTTCACCTGCACGGCCATCACATCGATGTCCTCTGGAAACTTGCCTGCCGCAGTTAAATCCTTTCGACTGCCCGAAATTTCCCCGAAACGCCTGCCCAGTGCTTCCACACATGTCCGAATGATCCGGATGTCCTCTTTGAAATACCCGTACACACAGACCTTTTCATCAGTCTGCTGCAACAATTCCATCAGCATATGTCTTTTGGCAGAGCAGATAGTCGCAGCCTCGCCATTCTCAGCGTAGACATACCCCTGAGCAAGTTGCAGCAACCGCAAAAACAAGATCGCTCCGTTCCCGGCAAAAGCCCGAGTCCACTCGATGTTCGTCACCGCACCGGCTTGCTCTATCGCTCGACTGATCTGCAGCAGGTTGTCCCTTTTCATCCTCAGGTAGGCACTTTTCCCCAACGCACTCAGTTCCACCGGGACCGTAATGTCCTGCCGCTCCGGAAGAACCAGCACCGACTTCGGAATGTGATACCGCACCTTCGCCAGTTTCCGGCTGAAGTCGTCCATGTTGATCCATTTGTCGATCTTGCCTGGGATGTGTTCGTTCCGAACCCCGTATTTCTGGACAAAGTGAGTCCAAAACTGGCCGAAAATCGTCGGATCCAGAAAACGCAACTGGGCAAATGCGTCCCCTGGGCTGTTGTCCAATGGCGTCCCCGTGAGTGCTATTCGCCGTTGTGTCTGAGCCCCCAATTTGGCCGCAAGACGACTGATCTGGCTGTCGTGCGCCTTGATTCTCTGGCTTTCGTCTACGATGACGACTCGCCACGTTGCAGCCAAGAGGGCTGCGGCCATCTTCTGGGGTCGTCGGTCCCTCTGCCCCGCTGGCGGAAGGCCCCGAATCGCTGTTTCGTAATTCACAATCACCAGTAGAGGCGTATGCGTCAAAGAGGCATTTCTGAGTGCGTCTGTGACCATCTGAGACTTCTGGTCTGCCGACTGACTGCCGTTCAACGCCAGTACACGCAACTGCCCAGCCAGGAATTTCTCGGTCTCGCCCTGCCACACCCCGATCACTGGTTGCGGACACAGGATCAGAGCCGCTCCGCCCCCCTGCAGATCGCTTTTTAGAACCTGCAGTGCCATATATGTCTTGCCCGTACCCATCCACGCCTCCAGCAAAGTGGCGGCGTGTGAGCGCATCCAATCGATCGCCGGCAGCTGATGCCCCCAAGTTTGCACCGGCAGCTTCGAGGTCTGCAAGTCGCAGGCGGGACCGTCTAGTATTGTGAGTGAATCCTTCATGCTGTAGCTCGTCCGAATCCAGTTCCTGTAGGATCCTGTCCGCATACTCAGAGTCGGACAGGTGACTGTAATCGTCATAATTCTCCTGATGAACAAGCGTCCACGAAAGCAGGAGAACCTGACCTGTTTTTGATTTACGAGTTTTCCAGCCGGTCCACGTCACCACGCCGAGGGATCGGCGGATAACTCCGCTCTTCCCCTCGTCCTCCGGCTTGTCGGTCAGTGCCCGGTCATATTCCACAATCAGCCAGCGTGTACCATGCAGACGCTCACTCAAAATAATGGCGACTCGCAGCAGGTTTCTTTTTCTTATTGGGGTGTACAAAAAAAATCTCCTGACGAGCAGCAGTGCAAAACTCGACCAACTGCAAGTCTGTGTGTTTACCTGTTCCCTATGTTCAGCGACTAGGAGAGGGACCCGGCACTCGGAGATGGAGGGCCAGGCTGACCGCTGCAGGATGAGCCAGTCACCATGCAACTACGACAACACACCAATCGGGAGCTTTGGCTATTCCAGTTTGCGTTTTAGCAAACTGGCGATTCACCCTCAGTGCGTGGCACTGTTGCAGACTCCGCACAAACGCTCTCGTTTGTATCACCATTCAAACTGTCAAGTTCACCGCGACAGACTGCCAAATGCCTCGGGCAGTCAATTCCAATTTTCACTTTGCTGCCTTGAATGCGTCTTACCGTAATCCGGATATCATCCCCAATCCGAATCACTTCATCTGCCCTCCGTGACAGTACCAGCATCATGCGTCTCCAAAATGACGACCTGAACAAAAAAACATGGTGATCTGCAATGGTGCAATCCATTTCAACCACATGCGAACAGTCAGTACCATTCTGCGAAATTATTTCGGCATTTCAAGAGCAGAGAAATAATATAGTATTGAAATGATAAAAAATTTAGACAGAATGCCGAACCCAAGTTTTTGGCGACAGGAGTGACTTATGGCAATGACATCTAGCCTTGACGCTGCGTTGGAGTTGGCGAGCCACGGTCTATATGTGGTGAAACTGCACTTCCCAATTTTTCAGGCGGATGGCAGGGTAGCCTGCAGTTGCGGGCAGGAGCGTTGTATTGAGACTCGGAGTCAGGGGAAGCACCCTGTCCTGAAGGCTTGGGGAAAAGCGGCAACAAATGACCCTGACGTGCTGCGGGAACAATTTGGCTCTGATCGTCCGTGGAATGTCGGTATTCTTCTAGGGACTGCTGGCGGCATTGATCCGTCTCGGGCGGTCATCGACATCGAGGATGACACCGAGGAGGGGCGGCATCTCGCTGAGTCGCTGTTCGGTGACTTTCCTACGGTGTCATGGCAATCTGGCAAGTCGATTCACCGTCTCTACCGCTGGAATGCTTTACTACCAAAGGTGGCCAGCTGCACAATCCACGGCATGGAGGTCCGCATCGGCGGGACCGACCTGCAGACTCAATCCGTTGCTCCCCCGTCTCAGCATCGCACAGGAGCCCGCTACCAGTGGCTCGAGGGCCGATCACTGTCGGAAATCCAGATTGCAGAGTTGCCAGATCACCTTGCTCAGTTGATTGCCGAGGAATATACAGCAGTCGAGAGCCGGAGGGCAGGCCCTAGCAGTGCAGATCACCGGAAGTTTGGTAAGCCTCGGGAAAAGGTTTGCGAGCCGGGACGCAACAACGCCTTGCTGCGGGTCTGTAACATTTTTTGGCGGGAGGCGATGAAAGTTCATGGGTTCAATTTGCTCACAGATGCAGATGTTCGGGACTCTGTCTGGATGCGTTTGCTGGGTGCGAATCAGGTCACTTGCCAGCCACCTGTAGTCGAGTCTGAGGCGTGGCAGGTGTTTTGTAATTCGGAAAGATTCATGCTCCGAGAGCTGCAGCAGGAAATGGAGAACCGCGAGCGGCAAATGATGGAAATGGTGTCTCCGGATCAGGTGGCGGTCAGTGCTGCATCGGTCGCTAGCCAAGGGGGGCACGAAGATGGAACGGAACCTGCTGATAATGATGACCGCAGCTTCGGTAAATACTTGTGGACTGCCGGGATCAGGCTGCAGCCAGACCCGCTGCGAGAGGATGACGACGGCGATCATCCAGACCGTATCGATCAGTGGCTCTGTGACTGGCAGTTGACATATCAGGACTGCACGGAACGCAGTCAGCACAAACTGACGGTCAAAGACTTCACGATTGATCTGACCGAGCAGGAACTGGATCGACCACGGATTGTGGCTCGCAAGATTTATCAGGCTAGCAATGGCAGGCTTCAGCTGGATCGGACGTTTGCCTATTGGGACTGGGATCAAATTTGGCGGGGTCGGGTCACCAAAAAAAATGGCATTAAACGTGGCCTTCGGGAATATCTGGAGAACACTGCCACCCTGCTGCAGGCCGGCGAAGAGGGTCTGGCCGGGATGGTCGCTGAACTAATCCAGAATCTGGTGGGTCCGGCAAACTCGATTGCTGACGCCCTGGCGGAACTGCAGCAGCGGGGCGGCCCGCCGTTCGCGGAACTGGTGGACCGGCTGAGACTGACGCCCCAGGGCGAAGTCAGCAACGTGTTCATCGAGGGCGACTCGATCTCCGGCGTGTACGTCTGGCGGAACGAGCCGCATATCGTCGTGAAAACGAGCGAGTTGGCACAGCGATACGGGAAAATGTACGGCAGGCGGTCTGAGATCGGGGTGAAAGAACTGGCCGGGATCCTCCGGCAGTTGGGGTACGAGTCGCACCTGTTCCGGAAAGGCCGGCCCGAGGGTCGCTGCTGGGTCAGGCGAGTGGAGGTGGGCGGGGAATGACGATCACGTTCGGGAGCTTGTTCGCCGGTATCGGCGGGTTTGATTTAGGCTTTGAACGCTGCGGCATGCAGTGCAGATGGCAGGTTGAAATCGATGACTTCGCAACCAGAGTCCTCACAAAACACTGGCCCAGCGTCCACAGAGAACGGGACATCCGGCAGTGCGGACGACAGAACCTTGCGTCCGTTGACATCATCTGCGGAGGTTTCCCCTGTCAGGACATTTCCTACGCCGGGGCAGGGGCAGGACTTGAGGGCGAACGAAGCGGACTGTTTTTCGAAGCCATTCGCGTGGTTCAGCAACTCAGACCCCGAGCAGTTGTGCTGGAGAACGTGGCAGCGCTGCTTACTCGGGGGATGGACCGAGTTCTCGGGACGCTGGCCGAGATCGGGTATGATGCGGAATGGCATTGCATACCGGCTGCCGCCGTTGGTGCCCCGCATATCAGGGACCGAGTGTTTGTCATGGCCTACGCCGCGGGCAGCAGATTGCAAGAGGGGGCCGGATTACGGAGCGACGGCGAATCACCAAGGCGGCGGAAATCTACTCGGGGCAGTAGTGACGGCAGCGAGGATGTGGCCGACACCGACAGCGTCCATGGCGACTATGCAGGACATGGTGCAGGCGTGCTACGCAGGCAACAGCAACCGTCCCGCGTACTCGGAAATTCAAAACACTGGATCATTGAACCCCCCGTGGGTCGAGTGGCTAATGGGATTCCCAGTCGGGTGGACAGACTTAGATGCCTAGGCAATGCGATTGTTCCGCAAGTCGCGGAGTTCGTTGGGAAAATGGTCATGGAAAGACTGGGAAAAGAATTCTAGAACAATCCTATTGATAGGCCCTCTGAGTCCCGGTACAGTCTGAGGCGTGGCGTGGCTGAACGGTACGGTTTATGGAAGGTGGTGTCCCTTGAATAGCAAGATCGTGACTCGGCAGATCCCGTCAATGCCTGGCCACTCGGTCACTCGCGGGGGGGTGGTTTATGACCCGCATGGGCAGCGTTGCTTAAATGAGATACGTCAAAGCACTCATCAAAAAATCCTGTACTGGCAGAGGCGGAATGCATCAAATGAGTTGATTTCGTTTGTGCCTGTGCATCGCACGATCATCGAAGCCTGGTACAATGACAGGTCAATGCTGTTCCCACAGGACGGGAACCATCTATGCATCAGAGCATTTGCGTGGGAGACAGCAATTGTCGTACCCAACTCACAACTCAAGGCTCCGAAGTCCACTGACGGTATGAGGTCAGGTTTGCACTATGACATTGCTCTCACTGTCTGGCATGCATATCAATATATGCACTATCGAGCCAACGAAATCCTCGAGAAGTGCGGTCTGATTCAAATCACGCAGCAGGACGTAACCAAAATCATCGAAACAATTGTGGTCGCAGGGATCCGTCGATGAGAACGCGAATCAGTGCCGTAAAAATCGGTGACTTCTACGGGCTGCAGACAAACTTTGGAAACAGGCTGCAATTGGCAGATGGCGGCACACCGCCAGCAAACGTGCGACTGCAACATTTTGTGTTCGATACACTCAATGACGCACAGGCAGCAGCGGCTAGGTGGAACATCGAACTGGCATCACGGCAGCCAGAATCTAAAAAATCTTGAAATTCCAGAATTAGGGTCTATTGACGCTCCGGGATCTGCTGATATAATATCTGCAGTGGTGACGGATAAACAACAAAACAAGCTAGGAGTGATGACGATGAAACCGATGAAGGCAACAAAGAAAACAAATCGACGAGCGGACGAGTACCTGCAGTTCGTGCAGGCATACAAAAAAACAAACGAACTAGCCTCAAAACTCCGCGCAGCGGAAGCTGAACTTCAGCGATGCACCGAGCAGCTGACAGAGTGCTGGCCTGAGGGCCTGCTCAATGATCAAATTCTAACCTCACTCGGAACTATCACCCGAGCGAAAAAAACATCCTTCTCAATCATGGCAGACGATGCGACTCTGGTCGCATTCGCCGCTACTCACAACCTGAAGACCTCTCCCGCAAGAGGTGAGACAGTTGCGGTCGCTACACTGCGTGCTGCAGCCTCCCGAGGCGTGGATGTGTCCACCGTCTGTCATGTATCTACGACAGACGTGTTCAGCGTGCAGTAACGAATTGCCGTTCAATTGTCGGAGGACATGACTGTGATAGATTTTTTTGCGACATTCTTAATCTGGACAGGTGGGATTGGGGTTGCGGTTTTGTATCCGTGGCTCGCATGCAATCTGATTTGGTTTTGGTACGGAGAGACGCAAAATGAAGAAAAAAAGCGGAAAAAAAACAGCCGCATGGCAGCGTAAAGAAGGGAAGTCGAAAGCTGGCGGGCTGAACGAGAAAGGCCGTCGAAGCTATGAACGGGAGAACCCTGGCTCCAACCTGCAGGCCCCCGTCAGCAGACGGGCTGCGAAGAAGTCGAAGAAGGCTGCCAGCCGGAGACAGAGCTTCTGTGCCCGGATGAAGGGCATGAAACGAAAACTGACCGGCAAAAAAAAAGCCAGCGATCCGGATAGCCCGATCAACAAAGCACTGCGCCGCTGGGACTGCTGACTGCTGACTGCAATAATAAAGCTGCCGAGGGATCGGCAGCTTTTGGTTTACATTGAAAGGATTGCGATGTCTGAGTCTGAATCAGATGACTACCAAAGCGATGCAGAGATACTGCAGTGGATGTCTGCAGAGTTCCCCAGAGCAGAGCAGATAAACGGTCCTGATCTGTCGCTCTCGATGGCGACGACCACACTAAATGCACTAACGGGAACGGGCATCGTCTCACATACTAAGGTCGCTCAATTGCTCGCAAGAATGTGGGCAGAGCAATCTGTCGAGTTGCAGAGAATGAGACAGTCTGCTGCCATGGCTGTGAGGGCGTATGTTGAAAAACGAGATCTGTACACTGGACTCACTGCCCAATATGCTCAGGCTGCACAGCAGGTCACAACTCTCAGGGCTCAGGCACTTGCTGCCGAGCAAAATGCCGCTAATGATCGACTGCTGATCGAGACTCTGCGGCTCAGGGTGAGAGAACTGGAAGATTTGGCCGGGGAAAATGAGAATGTTTGTAGAAAAACTCACTAATAAAGCGGAGCATGCATGACCAGAAGAACACGCTACGTCGATACCGGCACACTCGACGAAATACTGGCTCGCCTGAAACTGGTCCAGACGGAAATGGTCACACTACGCAGCGGACGACGCACAACCGAGGTGGTCGTGGCCCTCAACACAAATGCTATCCGATCTGTACCAGCTGAGATCGTCGAGAAATGGGTACGCAAATCGCTGGTCGATGAGATTTTGGCGACTGTACTAGCAGAAAAAATGCGATTGCGAGTAAGGAATTAGGGAGGCAGACAGTGGACTCGCGATATAGGGTGGTGACAGGAGTCGCCGGGGCCGGGAAAACGTCCTACGCCATGGATCTGCTGATGCAGGCACTCAAAGATGGACTGGACTGGTTCGAAGTCGGGTTCCTGAGCTTCAGCCGGGCAGCGTGCGGGGAGGCGACTCGGAGAGCTGCAAAAGTTTCTGGGGAGTCTGAAGATCGCTTGACAAAACATGGGTGGTTCCGCACAATCCACTCGGCATGTGCCAGAGCCGCCGGAATCGACACCAGAACTATTCTGGACCCTGATTCGGCAGATGGCAGAGAATGGTACGAGTCGCATCTCGGATGCAATCGAGGCGGCGAACGAGGCACAATGGCTGCAAGGCTTGCCGCCGTGCTGGATCGGTGGGATCTCGCCCGACAAAAACTGTCGGTGCTGGAGGTCCTCCCCCCTGATGGGGCTGGCGGAACAGCAGCGCACACAAGGAACACATGCGCACACGTTGTTTTTGAACGTGTGCGCGCGCAGAAAATGCAGGTAAAATACAGCGAAAAAGGGTTGCGCACAGGTCCTAATACCCTATATAGAGAACTTGAAAAAATCACAACAACAACAACGATGGACCAAATCTCGCGTTCTCCTGTGCGCGTTTTTAATAACTCCTATATAGGTAAAGAGTTAGGAGCGCACACGTCAGATGTGCGGTCGTGTGCGAACGTGTTCCATGTGTGCGCACAGGAACCCCACTGGGCCTTAGGTGTGGACAACTGTCAGTGGGCCGACGAGATTGTCGAAAAGTTTGAGATGGCCAAGCGACTGTACGGCATGAACGACTTTGTGGATCTGCTGATCCGGTTTGCCGGGCTGCAGGTCTCAGGACTCCGACTTGTCGATGCCCATCCACTGGGACTGGAGCCGGACGGAGTAAAGCTGTGGCTGGTCGACGAAGCTCAGGACTGCAGCCCCCTGCTCTGGGCCGCGGTCGACAGACTCTGCTGTCCGGCTGAACAGGTGGTGCTGCTGGGCGATCCGTATCAGGCCGTCTACCGATTTCTGGGGGCCGATCCCGAGATCCTGCTCGAACGACAAAATCAGGCAGCAGACAGAGGCGACTGGACGCTGCTCAATCGATCCTGGAGGAATTCAGACAGTGTCCTGCAATGGGGGGAGGATGTTCTCAGGCAAAGCCCAGGATACGTCAGCAGAGGCCCTGTAACCGAGTCTGGCGAAGGAACGGCAGCCCTGATGGATGTCGGGGCGTTCGAGCGAGCCCTGCCGCTGCTGGGGCGACTGGACTGCCTCATCATTGCACGGACGTGGTTCGCGCTCCAACGGTTCCAGACCGCACTCAACAGTCATGGCATCCCGTGGACAAGTGTTACCGATAAGCATTCGTCCATGTGGGACTCGCCAGCAAAACTCGCCGTCGTGCTCACCTGCCGGGATCTGGCCGCCGGACTCCCAATCAGCGAACAGGACTGGCGACGGCTGCACGATCACTTCCCGTCGAAATCCGACGGCGGGGATCTGTTTGTCCGAGGAACAAAGGCCAAATGGAAGAAAATCGCCTGCAGCGGTGAGCCGGATCTGACACTGGCTGAGCTTGAAAAATGGGGAGCCGGCCCCGGATTTTCCGCCTACATCACCAGTTGCCAGTGGCGGCAGGCACAGTATTCTGTAATCGACTTGGCTCTTGAACAGTACGGGGCTGATATCGTGCGGAATCCCAGACTCAAACTCGGCACTGTCCACAGCGTCAAAGGACTGGAGGCTCAAGTGGTGTTCTGTCTGGCCGCCAGCACTCAGGCTTCCGCCTCTGGAGACACATGCGAAGAAAACAGCCTGAAATATGTGGCTATTACCCGCGCTGCGTCAGATTACAGGCTGGTGGTTAATCAGGCCGACCAAGTCTGCGGGAAACCACAGTTCTGGGCCGGACCCCTGAAAGGTGCCAAATGGGACAATTCCACGGACTGGATCAATGACAGAATCCGCACTGCAGACGAAAATCGTCAAATGGCTCGAGAGTCAGAGCATCTGGGTGGTAAAAATTCATCAGACTGGGCTCGGCAAAAGGGGCAGACCAGATCTCATCTGCTGCTACCTGGGACTGATGATCGGCTTCGAGGTGAAAATTCCGGGGGGCAAATCGACACCGATACAGGCGATGGAGATGGAGACGATCGTTTCGACTGGTGGACAATGTAGGCTGGTCACAAGTCTGGAGCAGGTGCAGGAAGATTTGGCTGCTGTTGCTGCTGCCGGGGGGCTTGCATGAAACGAAGCGAACTGACCGACCTGCGGCGAGCCGTTGGCTGGGGGCTTTCACCTCGCGCTAAAGCCGTTGCCTCGCAGCTGCTGGAAGAGACGGTGCAAAATGCTCAGGTTCCACTCGTCATTCGGCTGTCTGCTGTCGAGACGATGTTGCGGATGGGTGCGCTCGAACTGGCTGAGGATCGGGCTGCCGCTGCTGCTGACAATGAGCAGCGATCTACCGGGGCGACGGTGTTTGTCTTGCCGCTGAATGGAACAGAATCAACCGGCGGAACTCCGCCGGTTGCATAGGATTTTGATACCGACAGCGGCACTGCTACCTGACGAAAAAACATCGCGAGAATTGCAGCAGATCTTGGTCAAAAATTTCGCAATCCCACCACGAAAGGTGATGTTCAGCGACTTGCAACCGGGATGTTTCGGGTTGCCCGTCCGCTGCCAGTGTCCCAACGATGCGTACCGCAGCACCGCCTGTGCTGATTTGCAGTCGATACTCCACCGGCGGCGTCATTGGGCTGTCTATTGGACGCCAGTCACTTCTGACCTCGACTTTTTTCACATGGTGTTGGATCAACGCCGACACGTCGTCATGAGACTCGCACAACACTCCGAGCGGTGTCGCCATTTGCTGGATCGAGGTCAGTTCCGCAGCTTCTTCTGGCGAGTTCAACGCCCATTGCTCTGCGCTCATCGCATCTTTGCCAGAGAACTTTTTGCTGACCAGTTCGTCAAGACGCTCAAAGTCTACGCTCATGGCAGAGACTAAAGCTGCGATAGACGACATCGACGACCAACCTAACTGCTGCAGCCTTATTTTCTGATCCTGTTTCATCGGCCATGTCCTTTAATAAAAATCTGAAAAAGTTTTCCGCAGTAAATTTACTGCACTCCACACGAATATATCGGCATCCTTTGTGATTGACAATAACGACTGCAGAGTATTCCCGATGTCGGGAATACAGGGTAGAAAGAGGCTCAGACAAAACGAACAAGGCTCGCGCCACGTCCGCTGAGGCGCAGGGCCGAAGGGACAGTTCGTGGCGATCCGGATAAATTTAGCGTCCCGGATGACGCGCCCAACAGTGTATCAGCACCGCCGCGACTTTGCCACTGCTGCCACTGCTGCCACTGCTGCTGCTGCTGCTGCTGCTGCTGCTGCTGCTGCCACTGCCACTGCTGCTGCTGCTGCCACTGCTGCCACTGCTGCCACTGCTGCTGCTGCTGCCACTGCTGCTGCGGTGGCCCGGCGGTGGCCCGGTGGTGGCCCGGCGGTGGCCCGATCCCGGTGGCGGTCGGCCTCAAAAATTCTGTTTTTCCCTATTGACATCCCTGAGCGATGTCGATATATTTAATTGAAACCCGCCGCACTGTGCAGCGGTGTGCTTTAGCCGAAGCAGAAAGGAGACGATTATGATGAGCATCCCCGACGGTATCAGAGACAGCTACGAGGTCCGTCGCCATAATGGCCAGTGCGCCTACGGTTCATGGCAGCTTCTGCAGGATCTCGATTCTGCCGACGTGCGCGAGGCGATTGTCGACGAGGTCATGGAGTGCCATTGCCGCGATATGCGGCGTGAGACCAGCAGCAGCGGCAACACGGCGGATCGTGGCCGTGTGACGGTCGGCGGCCAGGCGTATCTGTACCGCAGATGACAGTACGACACACCAGCCCCGCTGCAACGGGCAGCGGGGGGTTTCTTCTCTGACTGGGAGTTGGGCAAATGGCACGGGAAATTACGCAGCGAGAACTGGCAATGTTGGCGGTCAAATATCAGGGCGACAGCGTGGAGGACATCCCGCAGGAATGTTCTTGCTCAGGCTGGTATTTGGAAGTCGATGCCGACGGTTTTTTGACCGGCGAGATTGTCGAGGCTGACAATGTTGCGTACACGATCTGGCAGGACGAGCAATACGGTTCCGTGTATCGGGACTGAGACAGACCAGCCCGTCAGCGAGTGCTGGCGGGCATTTTTTGCTGCTGCTGCTGCTGCTGCTGCTGCTGCTGCTGCTGCTGCTGCTGCTGCTGCTGCTGCTGCTGCTGCCGCTGCCGCTGC
>Ga0194129_10005629_pt1 | contig 15860 bp, 15 predicted proteins | sample TA2KigCa35mmetaG_FD_150862 | JGI IMG/M metagenome (GOLD analysis project Ga0194129, IMG submission 150862) | Freshwater microbial communities from Lake Tanganyika, Tanzania - TA2015038 Kigoma Deep Cast 35m | ecosystem: Environmental > Aquatic > Freshwater > Lake | place: Tanzania: Lake... | reverse complement strand
TTTTTAATATTTATATATTATTTTTAATTGTTTTAATATTTATAATAAATAATAGTATAAAAAAATAATAAAATAATAAAATAATAAAATAATAAAATAATAAAATAATAAAATAATAAAATAATAAAATAATAAAATAATATATAAATATATGATTTAAAGTTATATAAGATATATTATTTAATAATGGATGAACTAAGCACTATAGTAAATAATATATCTTATATTGCACATAATAATCATTATGTAAATGAAAGTTCGTTTAACGATGAAATAAGTATTCATAACATGAAAACAAATGCTGTTTTACAAAAAGACTCAAGTAAATGGGATAATTTGTATAAACCAGGTCACTTACATGGAGAATGGTTAGATAAAAATAAATTGTTATATGATAAACATCTTGCAACTGGTTTATCAGTAAATGAATATAATATAAAATGCGCTGTTGATATCGGTTGTGGCACAGGATGGTTTGTAAATCATTTAGCTTCTTATTATAAGTTTGAAAAAATTTATGGAATAGAACCATCAGAAGAAGCAATAAATATTGCCAAAAAAATATATAAAAATAGTAAAGTAAATTATATAATTGGATTTGCAGAAGAAAAACTTAAAAGTATTAAATTAGAAGAACCTACCTTATTTACAACATTTATTGTTTTATCACATATACCCGATAATAGTGTAATACAAATTTTGAAAGAGATGGATAATATAGCTCCCTCAGGATCTATATTTATTTTTAATGAAAATTTTGATAACATATTTAATCAAAATTTATGGCACTGCAGAACTCGAGAGTGGTGGAAGCAAAATTTATCAAATTGGGAATTAACTTTTGATGAAAGACCTCGTCCCGACTTACAGTATTTTAAACAGGGTTTGATGGGTGTTAAAAAATAAACTATAACATTTTATATTCAATTTCATACATTATATTATTATAAGTATTTATTTAAAACTAATATAAAGCTTATATTAATAATAATAATAATAATAATATTAATATTAAATGGACATAAATCTGTGTAATAAATTAAATAATTTAAAATTATTTGGATTTAATCCAAATAATATATTAGATTTAGGTGCTCATCATGGATTATGGAGCTATAATTGTCTTCAAGTATTTCCAACATCGCAATATATGTTAATAGAACCAATAAAATATGAAGAACTAATTCATATTTGTAATAAAATTACTAATTTTAATTATAAAAATTTATTATTTTATGAAACAGAAACAGAAGTTGATTGGTATGAAATGAAAAACACAGGTGATTCTATATTTAAAGAAAGAACCCATCATTTTTCTAATTGCATTCCGGTAAAAAAGCAAACTGTAACTCTCGATACTATTTTTGAAAAAGAAAAATACGATTTAATCAAAATAGATTGTCAAGGAGCAGAAATATCAATATTAAAAGGGGGACAAAATTTAATTAAAAATACAGAATTTATAATTTTGGAAATGCCTTTTTGTGGCCAATATAACACAAATGTATTATCATTTTCAGAACATATAAATTTTATGGAAGCTAATAATTTTGTTGTTTTTGATATTATAGATAAACACATTCATGATAATAGATTGCTTTTTCAAATAGATATTATTTTTATAAATAAAAATAGTTCAATATTAAATAAGGTGCAAAGTATGATAGATACAATGGGTAAATAAAATTAAAACATTATTATAATATTTTTGTATGCAAATATTATTTACATATTATTTAAATAATATTTAAAAAGAAAATACTAGTTAAATTATATATAATGGTTAAAATTGCATTTCATGATAATTGCTTATGTGAAAGAGGTACTACTGTTTCTTTATATGATTATGCTTATTACAACAAATATTATCTAGGTAATGAAAGTATTATAATGTATATTGGAAATGATAATAGAAATGTTCCAGAGGTTTTAGATAAATTTAAAAAGGAATTTAAATTAAGACCATATATTAATTGGCAAAGTGAAGCAGATCAAATATTAAAAGACGAGGGCTGTGATATTTTATATATGCAAAAAGCAGGAGAATGGGACGGTAAAATGTCAAATGTGTGTAAAAATATAATACATTGCGTTTTTAATACATATTATAAACATGGAGATGTTTACGGACGAATATCAAATTGTTTTGGTCAAGACTATCCAGTCGTAAATTATATGGTTAATTTGCCAGATATAAATACTAATATGAGAAAAGAATTAAATATACCCGATAATGCCATTGTATTTGGACGACATGGCGGCACAGATCAGTTTAATATCAAGTATGTTCATCAAGTTGTAGATAAAATAACAGATGAATATTCTAATGTATATTTTTTAATGGTAAATACAGATAAATTTTGTAGAGAAAAGTCAAATATTATTCATCTTAAAAAAATAATTGATTTACATAAAAAGGTGGAGTTTATCAATACTTGTGATGCGATGATACATGCTAGACAAATGGGTGAAACATTTGGTGCAGCAGTATCTGAGTTTTCAATGAGAAATAAACCAATAATTACTTGTATAGGAGGCGATAATGCACATATAAATATTCTTAAAGATAAATGTTTTCTGTATAATGACCCTAATTCGTTATATAACATTTTTAAACATATTATTTCAAATATAAACGAAATAAGAACTAAAGACTGGAACCAATATAAAGATTACACACCAGAAAAAATTATGGATAAGTTTAATGAATTATTTATTCAACCAATATTATGAGTTATTTTAAAATAAAGTTTCAAACTTCTTATTGTCAAATGAGGGTGCAGAAATATTATATATTTTTACATTTGTATTAATCAAATGGTAGAGAAGTATGCTTTAAATTATATTTTTAATAGGTCTATTAATCTACAAATTATTCCACAAGGAATAATATATTTATATATATATATATAAATATATATAATCATTGTACTATTATATATAGTAATAATGAATAATTGCAATCTATTAGTTACACAAGAGAATAAGTTCACTAGAGCAAAAAATAGTAATAAAATTTTTTTTTTAGATAAACGCGGGTCTATAACAAATATAACAAATGATATAAAATATGAACAATCATTTATTTCAAAAAACAAGAAAAATGTATTAAGAGGTATTCATTTATCTCCATATGATAAATATGTAACATTACTATCAGGAAAAATAATAGACTATGTAATTTATTTCAATAATGATGAAATAACTTATGATAAATTTATAATGGATAGTAGCACAAATAATTATTTATTTATACCAAAATATTGTGGTCATTTATTTATAGCGTTAGAAGATGACACTAATTTATTATATCAATTATGTGGTAGTTATAATGAAAATATAGATATTAATATAAACTATAAAGACCCATATATAAATTTAGATATAATAGATAATAGTTCATATATTATATCAGAAAAAGATAGTAATAGTAACTTTTCAAAAAGTATTGATTATATTTTATTTGGTTCAACTGGTTTTTTGGGCAGTGAATTTGAAAAAATTCTGAAAAAGGAAAAAAAAAACTATATAATTATAAATACGCGATTAGAAAATTATAATGAAATTAAATATAAATTGCAACTGTATAAACCTAAATATGTAATATGTGCAGCCGGAATATCAGGAAGACCTACTATTGCGTGGTGTGATAATAATAAAGAAGAAACATTTAAAACCAATGTTATAGATGTTTTAAATTTATGTGAAATAACAAAAGAATTAGATATAAAATTAGTAATATTTGGTTCTGGTTCGATTTATAGAACTATTATTAATGAAAAAAAACAAAATTTGAAACAATATACCGAATACTGTAATACAGAGAAAAATAATGATAATTTTTATTTAAAATGTAGAAACACATTAGAAGATTATATTGATTTATATAAAAATGTCTTATATTTAAGAATACAATATCCAATATGTGAGGGTGATAATGAAAAATGTTTTATACAAAAAATGCTAAAAAGATTAGATATGGTACATGATATTTATATTAATATAACATATATATCAAATTTATTTCCTTTAATATGTAAAATATTAGAGGACAATTTACATTTGGGAATACTAAATTTTGTTAATCCAGATTGTATAAAAATAGAAGACATCTTAAGGACATATTTGATTAAAAATAACTTAAATTATAGTTTTAATGTAGAAATACCAGACAAGTGTTGTGGTATTTTGAATACTGATAAATTATATAATTTATTTCCCGACCAAGTTTTGTCAACAAAAGAAATATTTAAACTTTAATTTTAAGGCCAAGGAGCATTATCTAAATTATCACAATACTTGATAATATTATTGTTATTATTGTTATTGTTGCTATTATTATTGTTGTTGCTAGTGTTATTGTTATTGTTATTGTTATCAGTTTTATTGTTGCTATTATTAATATTGTTGCTAGTGTTATTGTTATTGTTATTGTTATCAGTTTTATTGTTGCTATTATTGTTGCTATTATTATTGTTACTGTTATTATTATCAGTTTTATTGTTGCTATTATTGTTGCTATTATTATTGTTACTATTGCTATTATTGCTATTGTTATTCATATTATTGCTATTGTTATTCATATTATTGCTATTGTTATTATATGTTATATTATATTTAAATATATTATAAATATAATATAAATATAATATAACATATATAAAATATATATATATATATGAAAAAGATTTGGTATGCACCAAATGGTTTTGAAGCATATAATGAAGAAGAAATACATGCTGTAACTGATTGTTTAAAACAAGGATGGTTGGCAGGATTTGGAAAATACTCAATTGAGTTTGAAGAAAGGGTTTCTAAAATGTTCAGTAAAAACTATGGTCTATTTGTAAATTCAGGCAGTTCAGCTTGCTTATTATCATTAGCTTGTTTGAATTTAGATTCAAACGCAGAAATTATTACAGCAGCATGTGGATTTTCTACAACAGTTTCACCAATAATTCAATTAAATTTAAAACCTGTATTTGTCGATGTTGATTTAACTAGTTATCAAGCCAATTTAAATGAAATATTTAAACGCATCAATGGAAAGACAGCAGCAATAATGTTACCTAATTTAATTGGTAACAAACCAGATTGGAAACTAATCAAGCAACATTTAATTGACATTAATAGAGAAGATATTTATTTAATAGAAGATTCTGCTGATACAATAACAGAAACACCAGAAACTCATATATCCACAACTAGTTTTTATGCTAGCCATATAATAACTGCCGGTGGAATGGGTGGTATGGTAATGTTTAATGATTTACAACATAAAAAACGAGCTCTTATGATACGGGATTGGGGTAGAATAGGGGATAATAGCGAAGAAATTGAAGAAAGATTTAATTATAAGATAGATAATATACCATATGATTATAAATTTTTATACGGTGCTCTTGGTTATAATATGAAATGTTGTGAAATGTGTGCAGCTTTTGGACTTATACAGTTAAATAAATTTGAAAAATTTAAGATTATAAGAAGGGAGAATGTAGAAAGATATATTGAAAATTTGAAAGATATTTCTGGATTAGTAATTCCAGATGATTCTATTAAACCAAACTGGTTAGCGTTTCCTTTGCAATATCATGATAGATTAGGCTTGTTGTCGTTCTTGGAAAATAATAATATTCAAACACGAGTAACTTTTGCTGGTAATATTACAAGACACCCAATTTTTAGAGAATTTTTAAATGACTTTGAAAATGCAGATATTATTATGAAAAATGGTTTCTTGTTGGGAGCTCACCATGGATTAACAATAGAAAATATTGATTATGTATGTAACAAAATAAAAGAGTATATAAATAATAATAATAAATAATAATTATTAATAATAAATAATAATTAATAATAAATAATAATTAATAATAATAATTATTAATAATAAATAATAATTAATAATAAATAATAATAATTATTAATAATAAATAATAATTATTATATGCCAATATTCTATAAATGCCAAGTTCCATTTAAATATTCAATAACATTATTACTATTACCTCTGTAAAATAATATCCATGCTGATACATTTGTTCCACCATTGCATATTATATATTTACATTTAGACATAATAATAGTAATTGCTAAAAAATTTTTGGAGAAGTGTTCTATATTAGCAAATACTTTATCTACTAAATTTATGGATCTATTTAAATGCCTTATTTCATCCTTAAAATAAAATGTATTATTTGGATATTTATTTATCATAAAAGCAATAAATTCTGTCTCATCGGATTGAATTAATAATTTAATATTGGGATTATTTAATATAATAGTGTCTATATATAATGTGTACTCATTGTAATGTGGTAATCGTGTTTCTGTTATTTTATCTAAACCTCTAAAAAATATACAACACGTGTTATTATAATCAATATTATATTTATTTTCTATATTTTTAATTATATTTATAATTTCTGTATTTGGTGAAAAATATTTTTTTACTAATGGACTTGTTATATTATAATCAAAATTATGATAATTTGAAAATTGAAAATTCCATAACTCTCCCATGCTTCCTAAATTTATAGTATTATTACAATTATATATTATATCTATATTGTTATAGTTTTCAAAATAGTTAAATGTTATATCTTGGTCCTTATCATTTTTATACATTGTAAAAGTTTTACTTGAATTTAAAATTTTTGGTAATTTCTTGTAGGTTATAATGTGTCGTACAAGAAATCCTAAACGAGTAGAACAACAAGAAAAAAATGCAGGACCATGGTTATTATCATAACCATGTGTAATGGTGATTATGTCTTCGCTAACTGTTCCCATAAATAATAATTATATGATTATTATATAATTATTATATAATTATTATTTATATAATTATTTTTGTAATATATATTTAATACCATACTTCATTAATATTAGGATTATATAATGGATTTTTCATTATCCCATTATGAAACATATATATTTGTTTAAGATATTGGTGAAAATTAGTAGTATTTCCTCTAAATAATGCGATCCACAATGATACATTTGAAGTAGTGCAATAAATTGTTTTGCATTTGGCCATTATATAAACAATTGCAATAAAAAAATATGAATATTTTTTATTGTCTTCTTTTGAAAAATTATGTTCAATAAGAGTTTGTTGTTTGGGTAAATATCTAATTTCGTCATTAAAAACAATATTATTTGCAAATTTTTTTCTAAAAAATTCCACAGCTTCTGCTTCATCTGATTGTATTAAAAATTTGATATTTGTAATATCTTTTGTTTCATTACATATTTTATTATAAAATTCTTCATATGAAGGATTAATAGTTTCGTTTGTTTTATCTAAACCTCGATAAAAAATACAATACGTATTTTCATAATCTAAATTATATTTACATTCTATATAATTAATAATTTTACAAATATTATCACTTGGTTGAAAAAAAGATTTGACATAATTATTGATTATATCAAAATTTATATTTGAATATGGTAATAATGCTATACCATTATGAATAGATTTATTAATAATTTTATTAGTATTAAAATTATTACTAACTTTGAAGTAATCATAGAAATTATTACTAGTGTTAGTTTTATATAATTTAAATGTTTTACTAGTATCAATATAGATATTATTATAATCAATATTATTTGAATTTAAATATTTTGAACATTCAGTTATATTAAGAATACAATCAGTACATACTGAGAAAAATCCAGCATCATGTAATATATGACAATATATGTTTTTGTTGACTTCATCAATAAAAATATTATTATATAGTTGCTTCATATATATATATCTTTTATAATCTATACACAACAAACATTTATATTTATATTTATATATAAATATATATATTTATATATAAATATATCATAAGAAGATATGAAGAAAACAATTACTATTTTGGGCTCTTGTCGTCAAGAGTCTTTATGTAGTTGTAACGAATATAATATTACATCTATTAAAGAAGATTTAAGTTATCCTCATTATACTAAAGAAATTTTACAAGTGTTAAATTATTGTATGTTTGATAATTTAACACCGCAAGAAACTATTATATTTAGAACTCCTGCTATAAAAAAAGAACTAATTCAAATTAACCCCTTCTTGAATGATATTAAAAATAGCAATATAATATTTATTGAAATAGCTTCGCGTAAATATTATAAATATAAAAATTTATATACTCATCATATATTATATGATGCTGCAGAATATAATATATTCAAAAATGAAATAGAATTTGGCAATCTTACAGACAATGAAATTATTGAAGATTTGAATAAAATTATTGATTTATTAAAAGATAAAAAAATTATAATAGTTGGCCATCTTGTAACTAAAAAAATTGGCATAAGATATGACTTATTAAATTTATTGAAAAATTATTGTATGCAAAACAGTATATCATTTATAGACCCTGTGTATGAATTATTAAAAAAAAATTTGCCAATACATGATTTAATAGCTCCAGATTATCAACATTATACAGAAAAAGGACATAAAGAGATTTATATAGTATATAAAAAGTTCATAGATGAAATCTGGTAAAAATTATTGCATATGTTCATATCTTGAAAATTGTAAAACAAATAGGTGTTCGCTGGGTTTAGGAGATTTTATACGTGGTTGTTTAACAATGATGAAATTTTGTGAAAAATATAATTATAATTTTTATATAGATAAAGATAGTCATGAAATGTTTTCATATATTGAGAATAGTGAACTATTTATTGATAATAATTTTTTTATTATTAATAATTGTCAAGAATTAAGAAAACATGAAAATATATTAGAATTAATACCTCCGTTGGGATATGATAGTATTAATAATCAGTTAGAAAACTTATTCATTTCAAAACAAAATTTTAATATAATTACAAATGCATTTGTAAATTTTCCAGAGGTATGGGGTTACATTAATGAATATCAATATAATATTCTTACTAAAATGTTAACGCCTAATCGGGAATTGCAAAATGAAATCACTAGTATGTTAAAAACATTAGGTGTAGAGAAACATAATTATAATATTTTACATATTATAACTGGTGATCAGATAATAAGAAATGATAGAATAGAACAATCATTAGTGGATGATATTAAAAAAATTATAAACACCAATACAATGATAGTTGAAGAAACTATCATTGTATCTGATTCCACAAAAATAGCTTACGAATTACAAAAACATAATAATTTATTAAAATATTATCCTACAAAAAAAATTCACCTAGGTGAAAGAGTTTTAAAAGATAACGAAAACAAAAGAGAACATATAAGAGAAACATTACTTGATTTTTTTTTAATAAGTTATTCCAAAAATGTTACTGCTATTCCTGGGTCTGGGTTTTCTACAGCAGCATCTATATATGGTAAAACTAATTATAAAGGATATAATTATAATATACGTAATAATTTTTTGTTTATTTAAAATTTATTAACTTTTATTAACTATTTATGTATAACTATTTATGTATAACTATTTAAATAGTTACATATAAATATTGTATATAAATATGAAGATATATTTTAATGGTTGGTTTGGTGGATTTGAAGATAAAACAAATCCCGGATTACATATTGAGTTTTTTTTTAATTTATTTGAAAAAGTTTATGGTGAAAAGTGTGAATTGGGGTCAATTGAAAACAGCATAATTTTATGTGAATTTGATATGTTAATCAATTCACAATCTTTAATTAAAATTAAAGAATGGAAACATAGTTACTTATTTTCAGGAGAATCAACTTTAAAATGTAATAAAGATGATTATACTTGTGTATTATGGGGAGAACGCAATAATAAAAATGTAGTTAATATTCCATTATTTATACCATATATATACACAAACAATTTTGTAAATAGTTTAGAAACAAAAAAGGTAATTACAACAATTCCAAAACAGGATGTGTGTGTTATTATATCTAATCCACGAGGTATTGAACGGACAACATTTTTAAATGAATTAGAAAAACATTTTAGAGTTTGTTATGCTGGTAATTATAAAAATAATATAGGTGGAACATTAATTCCACAATATAATACACAAGAATATTTTAATTTTGTAAATCAGTTTAAATTTATTGTTTCTATGGAAAATAGTAGAGAAGATACTTATATTACAGAAAAATTAATTAATGGTTTATTATCTAATATTATACCCGTATATTGGGGTTCTGAAAACGTACATCATTATATAAATAAAGAGAGATTTTTAAACTTATATAATATTAATAACACGAATGAAATAATAAAAAAGATGCAAGTTTTAAGAAATAATCCACAAGAATGGCTAACTATGGTAAATGCTAATGTATTTCCTAATAATGAAAATAAATTAGAGCGAACATTAGAAAATATAGCAAACGATATTAAGTGTGTTTTAAGTAAAAAATGTTGGAACCATGTTTCACAAATTTGTTGCGTATCTAATCCAAGTTTTGAACCCGAAAGATGTGTCATGTTAAAAGACTTATTTGAGAGACAAAATATAGATGAATGTTTCATTAAATATATTAGCCCTACATATAAACATACTATAACTAAAGAAATATATTATAATAATATTAAAGAACAACAAGTTCTAAGACTGCGAAACACTCCTATGAAACTTGGTGAATTATCATTATTTTTAAATTACAAGGCAAATTTGGAATATATAGCTAAGAATTATAAAGATGGAATATTTTTAGTTTTTGAAAGTGATATTTTACTTGGAAAAGATATTAATAATTTAAATGAGTTTTTAACATCAATAAAAGACAAAGATTGGGATCTAATCCATATTGGTATGTATGATAATAATATATGGTTAGGACCTGAACATTTTTGGTTTCCAACAGGATATGTTAACCGTGTTTATGTTAAGAATATATGTATAGAGGATATTACATCTGTTAATGATAAATTTCGACTATCGCGAAAATTCAATACGCGATGCACGGATAGTTTTTTATGGAAATATAATTCTATTATCAAATATTTAGATTGGATGAATGCTAGCGAAGTTAATTTAGGTGTCCCAATGGATTATTATATGTGTAATTTTTTTGAAAAAAATACAGACTTTAAACATTATTGGAGTAATGATGAATTTTTTAAACAAGGTTCAAATCTTGGTATTATGCCATCTACATTACAATAGGAAAATAAATTATAATTATTAATTTTAAAATACTCTTTCAAATTAATAATAGTTATATATATTAAAAACTAGCAACCAATTCAATAAATCGCTCTCCACATTTTTGTGGACTTAAATTCTCCATTATATATGCTCTTGGATTATAAGTTTCTAACTTATTAATAAATTCATTATAACTAGTTTCAAATTCTTCTACTTTATAAAAATATAACCCACATCTTTCGTCCCAATATGCTATACTAGAACACGGTATATTTGGATAATTACAGCCATATTCTTGAGACATAAAGCTTGTATTCCATACAAGCAACGGCACATTACAAGATAATGCCTCTTCTATAGCAAATCCTTGACTCTCATGAGCGTCTATAATAATTCCATATTTTGCATTTTGTAAACATTTCAAATAATCTTCTTCATTATATTTTTGGACGTAATCAAATATTTTGTAAGTAATATTTTTATAGTTTAAAAATTGTTTCACATATTCAAGTTCTTCGGGTTTTCGCCTTTTAAAATATATAAATACTTCGTTTTTTTGAGAATGTTGAATAGGACAAAATTTGTCTACTTCAACAGGAAAAGGAAAAACTTTAATAGGTACTATATTTTCAGCACCAAAGTTTATCCAAGTGTTAGCAGCCCATATACTAGGCTGAATATAAATAGAATTTTTATATATATTATTTATGCTCATTAATTTATTGTTAGGAAACACTGAAAATGCTGAACCAAAAATATATTTTTTACTTGGAAACAATGAACTATTAAAAGGTGTGTGATGAAAATGAATAATATCATAGTCTTTAATATATTTATTAACTTCATTAATATGACAAAATTTATATTCTAATTTTAAATATTCTAATAATAATAGCATTCCAATCTTATTTTTAAAATGCATTTCATCTATTATTAATATTTTCATATTAATAATTATTAATTATTTTATCTTTATATAAAGATAAAATAACTATACAATAGTATATTACAAACTATGAAAATTACAAGATATGGAAATACAGAAACTCATTTGCTCTTTATTAATTATTTAGTTAAGTATGAAAATGTGGATCCAAATTTGAAAAAACAATTAAGTCAAATTTTTATGACATTTGTTAATTATTTATATTCTGATTCTGGATATTATGATAAAAAAGTAAACGGAAATGTTTTTAATTTTGATATGACAGCACTAACGCCTAATTTTTGGAATTACATAAAAGAATTAGAGGTTTCTTGTGGGGATTGTGATGAGTTTTTATATTATGGGTCAGACGGTATTAACTCTCTTATAGAACAATGTAAAACTAGATTTAAACTAAAATATAATGTTGGTTCTATGAGAACACTAAATGGAACACGATTGAATGATAGAATAACTAAAATATATGATTATATTAGAGATAAACGAGTATTGGTAGTTTCTAGTTTTGGTGGGCTAACAAAACAACAATATGATAATGGAAATATATATAAAATTTATCCCAACTTTCCAAAAATTATATCATTAGATTATATTGATTTTCCTTATTGTTTTAATAACAATGGACCACATGAAAACTATTTTGAGACGTGTAACGTTATGTATAGTAAAATCAAAGAAAAAGAAGATAGTTTTGATGTTATTTTAATGAGTTGTGCAGCATTTGGGCATATTTTAACACATAGATGTCATAGTGAATTAAAAAAAGATATAGTATATTTAGGTGGAAGTATTCAAGAAATGTTTGGAATAGCTTCGAAACGAGAAAAAGAAGCCGGATTTATTAAAACCAACGAATATTGGATTACACAAATACCAGATGAATATATTCCTAAGAATTGTGTTCCTCCCGAAGGAGGATGTTTTTGGTAAAACTTAAATATTTTAATACTATTGTTATGAGATTTTTGTCCAGCTTTTGGGAAATAAATCAGTAACATTGTTATTTGACCCATTCCATATACTCGGATAGCATACTATTTTATTAATAGTATTATTAAAATATGCTCCCCACCAGCTAAAAGTGCTATTTGCTATTATGTTATGATAGCATAACGACATTAGCAAAAGTTGTTCATAATCAGGAATAACATAATCACATAGCATAATTTCAATATTATGCTGCGCCTTTATATTTTCAATAGCATACATTATTTTTTCATTATCGCAAAGTTCTCCAAATACTAACAAATAATAGTTTTCTTCAAAGTCCAGTATTTGAGATTTCAAGTAATTAATACAATTAATATAATAACTGGTGCTCAATATTGGATGCATTGCTTGATTTTTTACATAATCACCTATTCTAAAATGTATGCTTATTGGTTTTTTAACATATTCAAATAGTGATTTGTGTTTTTCAGCAATCTCTACTTTATGATTGTTCAAATCAATCATTTTGCATATATTAGCATATTGAGCGTCAAAATATTTATAACTTTGATAATAGCCATGCAATTTGAAGTCTTGAGTTATATAAGGAATTTTGGTAAATTTAAAATGCGTTTTTTCTATATAAGTTGGAATTTGTAATTGTTGTTGATATGTAAATGATGAGAGATTACTAAGTAAACTTGTCCAATATGTGGGTCGCTTACTAATATTGTCAAGTGGTGATACTAAATCAAATTTCATGTTATTTATTTTAAATGGTATACGATTTTCAAACGAATATGCAATACCGCAAAAAATTTGGAATAATTGGTTTCCAAGTCCTCCCATAATTTCAATATAAATCATAATGCTATATATTGAAATTAATAAGTTATCTTTAATTAATTAATATAAACTAATATAGTGATAATATTTTAATAAATTTTTCATAAATTTAATAGGAAAAACTGGATCTAATAATTTATCACTATCTTCACTATTAAACCAAACACATACAAAAAACGGGAAAATACATAATGCATTTTTAAAATCATTTAAAAATATTTTAAAGTCTATTTTTCTGTTATTATTTAATAACTTATAATAATAATTAATTACAAGCTCAACAGTAATTTTGTCAAAATCTATACTTTCGACTAGTAAAAATGCTATATCACTAATACCTTTATTCAAATGTATATATTGCCAATCTAAAAAATATGGTTCCTCGTTATTTTTATAAAAAATGTTTGGACTTTTTAAATCTCCGTGACAAAAACTTAATGGGTATTGAGAAGCCATATTAATAATATTATGAAAATTATTAAATATATAATTTAAATTTTTTTTATCATTTTCATATAAAAAATGAGCATTTTTTATGATAAATTTATCATAACGTTTCTCTATTAACGAAGTATAATATGTTATTTGATTAATTTTTTTTAAACTTTTGAATACTTCAGGTAAAGAATTTTCTGTATCAAAATAAAATAAATTATGCATTTTAAAAATATTTCTTACAACATTTAATAGATTGTTTATATCAACGTTTAAATTAATATTAAATTGCCCTGTAAATTTATATAATGAGCCTAAAACAATAGCATCCCTATTTTCTATTTTAAAATTTCCATAAAATTTAGGTATATTAACATTCATTAAATTTGAAAATAAACAATAGAATTTTATTTCATTATTATACATATCTAATTCTATAGCTGTTTTTGATAATTCATTATCTAAATTACTAATTTTAATAATGACTTCATCTTCCTCGTTATTATTATATAATAATTTCATTCTTTGAATATCGCATATATAACCACATTTAATATTTTCATTATTATATTTAATTACATTTAACATGGGATAACAATTCAATAACTTTTTTACTTTATCTAAAATTAAATCATTATTACAATTTTTTTTTATGATATTTTCGAACTTTATATTATTATAATTTAAAATTTTATAATATTCATTATCTAGTAATTCTTTACATGTATCTTCATTTTTAATTATACAAATATTGGGGACTTTTGAATTTATTGCAGATGTAAATCCTGAATAACTGTCTTCAAAAATTATACATTTATTTTTATCAGCATTAAAATAGTCTATTGCTTTTAAATATGGTTCTGGGTGTGGTTTATGATTATTACAATCATCAGCAGTAATTAATAGTTTCGTAAATTGATAAATATTTGTATATTGTAAAATATACAATGCTGATTTTTTATTACAAGAAGTAACTATTGCAATATTATTATTTTTATAACTTTCTATAAATTCATATGCTCCTACTATTAATATTTGTGGTCTATTGGTCTCTATTTTTTTAATAAATAATTCGTCTTTTTTAAATGATATGTTGGTAATTTCATCAGAAGAAATATTAGGAATTAAATATTTTAAAAATAATGCATCATTTTTACCTTTTATAAAATTATTAAAAAAACACATATTACAAGTTAAATCATAGTCTTTTAATAATTCATTCCAAACATCACAATAAATATTATCTGTATTTACCAATGTTCCATCTAAATCAAACAACAATGTAAAATCTTCCATATAAAAATATATATGTGAATCTATTTATATATTAAAAAATAATAAAAATAATATAATAGTAATAATTATGCTATAACTTAACTTAACTAATTATCCCCATAAAACGCTTTAACAAGTGGATTACATGCTATTTTTGTATAATCAAAATGTGTTAAATAAAGACCATTGAGAGATTTCACACGTGATAATGCTACATATGTTTGTCCGTAGGCAAAAATGTTGCTTCCAATATCTATAATAGCATTTTCAAGTGTTAAACCTTGTGCTTTATGAATAGTTATAGCCCACGAATAAATAAGCGGAA
>Ga0194129_10005627_pt1 | contig 15862 bp, 8 predicted proteins | sample TA2KigCa35mmetaG_FD_150862 | JGI IMG/M metagenome (GOLD analysis project Ga0194129, IMG submission 150862) | Freshwater microbial communities from Lake Tanganyika, Tanzania - TA2015038 Kigoma Deep Cast 35m | ecosystem: Environmental > Aquatic > Freshwater > Lake | place: Tanzania: Lake... | reverse complement strand
AGGCTCAGTGCGAGTGTGGCCACAAATTCGTCGTGCAAAGGACGAAGTCGGGTGTCGGCGACAACGACTAATTGCCCAACATCATCGCACGGATTTTGAGCAGCAATTCGGTCCGACAGTCCCCAGATTGTGAACCGGTTTTTTTTCTGCAAATCCAGACTCTTCGTGGTGACATGGGTTTTTGCGAGTAAAAAACTCGTATTCCGTGCGTCCGAACCGAAGTTGCCCCAGCTTAGGTCAGTCTTTGGCACGCGGCTTGTAGCGAGCCTGTGGCACCTGAAGAGTCGGGATCGTTGAACGCCGCGAGGGCTGAGGAGACGGCCACGGATTGCGGTTTGCGCTCCAACGAGTTTCCGATCCGAATGATGATCGTGCGCTGGCATGGACGTCTTCGCAACCGGGTTGGGAACTTGTTGCATGTCGTCTACGGAAATGTCGCACCCCGCCAGTGCCTCGGCATTGGGTACTGCGCGGTCGCTCGACCCGGGGTTATCCACAAGTATCGATCTTGCTCAGGCCGTCGAGCGTACGAATTGTGCGAAAGTCTTGTGGCTTTCATTCAGCGGCTTCACGCTCAGCTTTGCTGCGTGGCTAATGTTCGGAGTGCTCGGTATTCCGATTCAGCAGGAGTTTCGATTCAACGATGTGTCGCTGGCTTGGCTGTCGGCGATCGCGATCCTGAACGGTGCGGTCTGGCGGTTACCGTTTGGAATGCTGGCCGACCGTTTGGGTGGCAAGCGAACTTTCGTCGGCTTGCTGCTCTTCGCGAGCGTCAGTTCGTTTTTGGTTTCATCGGCGACCAGCTACGCGCAGTTGATGGTCTTCGCGTTCCTGGTTGGCATGGGAGGCAACTCGTTCTCGGTCGGGTCGGCCTGGAATGCGGCTTGGTTTCCGCCAAAGCAACAAGGCTTCGCGATGGGTTTGTTTGGAGCGGGCAACGTCGGAGCCTCGGTGACGAAATTGGTTGGGCCTGTGCTCATTGGACTCGTCCCGGCGACCGGAGTACTGCGCGGTTGGATACCCGGCGGTTGGCGCTTCGTGCCGTTTCTCTACGGCGTATTGCTGTTGCTAATGGCGCTGGCCGTGACCGTGATTGCTCCGGCAACTGACAAGAAGCCTGGAGCCGGGCGGTCATTCACCGCGATGCTGGCACCGCTCAAGGACATTCGCGTGTGGCGATTCAGTCTGTACTACACAGTGGTCTTCGGGGCCTATGTGGCGATGGCCGCCTGGCTGCCGAAGTACCTCGTCACTGTCTACGACCTGCCGCTGGCCAAGGCGGCGTTGCTGACGACTCCTTTCATCTTTGCATCGAGCCTGCTGCGGCCGTTCGGTGGCTGGTTGTCGGATCGGTTTGGTCCGCGCAAAGTGACTACGGGGTCTTCATCATTGGCTCGCTGATGTCGCTGCTGCTGTTCATGCCGATGAGCCTGACAGCGTTCACGATCTGTGTGACCGTCTTGGGGATCACACAAGGGTTCGGCAAAGCGTCAACCATCAAGTATGTGCCGGAATATTACCCGAAGGACGTGGGTGTGGTTGTCGGATTGGTCGGATCATTGGCGGCGCTGGGTGGCTTCGCGATGCCGCCGCTGTTTGCGTACCTCAAGCAATGGACTGGGCAACCGCAGTCGATGTTTTGGGTCGTGTTCGGTCTTACCGTGGCGAGCCTGATCTGGTTGCACTGCGTGGTGCTCCGCATCCGCCGGCAAGAATCGCAAACAATTTGAGCCACGATTCCCCCTGCTTTTCAACTTCGACCATTTGCACGAAACCCACGATGCCATGAAAACAGCAACTCACGAACCTGATCCCGAGGATTCGGCTCCGATGCTCGCACGCAAGACGGTTGTCGTGATCGGCAACGGCATGGTCGGCCAGCGTTTCTGCGAGAGGCTGGTTGAGTTCGACAAGGCCAAGCAGTTTCGCATTATCACCTTCTGCGAGGAACCGCGTGCCGCTTACGACCGAGTTGGGCTGACAAGCTTCTTTGCTCACCGCGATGCCGAGAAGCTGATGATCGGCCGGATGGAGTGGTATCGCGAGCACGGCGTCGAGATTCATCTGGGGGACCGTGCGTGCTCAATGGATCGCGAGCAGAAAATCATCCGCTCGCAGAAGGGTGTCGAGATTCAGTACGACGTCGCGATCATGGCGACAGGCTCGTACCCGTTCGTGCCACCGGTACCGGGGTTCGACAAGCAAGGGGTGTTCGTTTACCGAACGATCGAAGACCTCAATCAGATCATCGAGTACTCGAAGAAATCAAAACGCTGTGCGGTCATCGGTGGTGGGTTGCTCGGCCTGGAGGCGGCGAAGGCGGCGTTTGATCTCGGCTTGGAGACGCACGTCATTGAGTTCGCTCCGCGACTGATGCCTCGGCAGATTGATGACGCTGGCTCGCGGACGCTGGTGAAGAAGATCGAATCGCTCGGCGTGCAGGTGCATCTCAACAAGTCCAGCAAAGAGGCTCACGGGAACGGCAGGATCGAGCGGTTGGAATTCAACGACGGCTCAACGCTCGATCTGGAAATGGTGATCGTCTCGGCCGGCATTCGCCCGCGCGATGATCTCGCGAAGGAGAGCGACATTCACGTCGGCCCGCGCGGCGGGATCACCGTCAACGATCAACTGCGGACTTCCGATCCCGACGTGTATGCGATCGGCGAGTGTGCTCTGCATCGCGGCATGATTTACGGACTCGTCGCACCCGGTTACGAGATGGCCGAGATCGTCGCGGCGAATCTGTGCGGCGATGAGCGGCATTTCACCGGGACCGATCTCTCGACGAAGCTGAAGTTGATGGGCTGCGATGTCGCATCGTTCGGCGACTACGAGGCTCCGGCCGAGCGAGCGGTGCCGCTGACATTCGAAGATCCGTTTGGCGGCGTTTACAAGAAACTGATCTTCAGCCTCGATGGCACGAAGCTGCTCGGCGGCGTGCTGGTCGGCGATGCGTCGGAGTACGGGACGTTCTCGATTCTCGCGAAGGGAACTCAGCCGTTGCCGTGCAAGCCGCATGAGTTGCTTGTCGGTAAAACGGGAGGTGCGTCGCTGGGGGGTGTCGAGGCGATGCCGGATGACGCGCAGATTTGCTCGTGTAACAACGTCAGCAAGCAGGCGATCTGCCACGCGATCCGGGAAGGGAGTCTCGATTCGGTCGGTGCCGTGAAGAGCTGCACGCGAGCCGGCACCGGCTGCGGCGGTTGTATGCCGCTGGTAACGGACCTGTTCAACGCGGAACTGAAGAAGGCAGGTAAGGTCGTTACGAATCATCTCTGCGAACATTTTTCGCTGTCGCGCACCGAGTTGTTCGCGGTTGTGAAGGTCAAAGGACTCAAGTCGTTCGATGCCGTGCTGAAGCACTGCGGCAAAGGGAACGGCTGCGAAATCTGTAAACCGGCGGTCGCGTCGATCCTGGCCAGTCTTTGGAACGATGTCATCCTCAATGAGCAGCACGCGACGTTACAGGACACGAACGATCGGTTCCTCGCGAACATGCAGCGCGGCGGTTTGTATTCGGTCGTGCCGCGCGTTCCCGGTGGCGAGATCACACCGGACAAGTTGATCGTGCTCGGCGACGTCGCGAAGAAGTACGGTCTTTATACGAAGATCACGGGCGGGCAGCGGATCGACTTGTTCGGCGCGGCGGTGCAAGATCTTCCGGACATTTGGGAACAGCTCGTCGATGCGGGATTTGAAAGCGGACACGCCTACGGCAAGGCACTACGGACGGTGAAAAGCTGTGTCGGGACGACATGGTGCCGGTATGGCGTGCAAGATTCGGTCGGTTTCGCAGTGCGTGTCGAGAACCGCTACAAGGGAGTGCGTGCTCCGCACAAAGTGAAGATGGCGGTCAGCGGTTGCGTCCGCGAATGTGCCGAGGCTCAGGGCAAAGACGTCGGCCTCGTCGCGACGGAGAAGGGCTACAACCTCTACGTCTGCGGCAACGGCGGAGCGAAGCCACGTCACGCAGAGTTGCTCGCAGCGGACATCGACGAAGAGACGGCGCTCAAATACATCGACCGCTTCTTCATGTACTACATCATGACGGCTGACCGCCTGACGCGCACGTCAGTCTGGTGCGAGAAGCTCGAAGGGGGCATCGACCACATCCGCGACGTCGTCGTGAATGACAAGCTGGGCATCGCGGCCGAACTCGAAGCGATGATGCAGCGGCTGGTCGATACCTACGAATGCGAATGGGCCGCCGTCGTCCGCGATCCAGAGAAACGCCGCCGCTTCAGTCAGTTCGTCAACACGGATGAAACCGAATCGTGCATCGAGATCGTCCCCGAACGTGGACAAGCTCGGCCGGATTTCTGGCCCAGCGAGGTGGTGTCGCTCGAACAATTCAAGATGCTGGATGGTCGCACGCTCGGCGAACATGACGCGAAGGAGGCCGCTGCCATGGCAGGGTCCACTGATTGGGTCTCGGTCGGCAAGACCTGGGATTTTCCGACCGACGGAGGGGCGACGATCAAATACGGCAAAGTCCAGATCGCGGTCTTCAACTTCGCGTCACGCAGCGAATGGTATGCGACTCAGAACATGTGCCCGCACAAGAAGGCGTTCGTGCTCGGCCGAGGCATCCTCGGCGACGCGGCCGGAACGCCGAAGGTCGCGTGTCCGCTGCACAAGAAAACCTTCTCGCTGAAAACCGGAGCGTCGCTGCAAGGTGAGGACTATCGCATCCGCACATTTCCGGTGCGTGTCGCTGGCGATGACGTGATGCTGCAACTTCCGCCAACCGAACTGCTCGACCGCGAGTTGGCGACGGAAATCGGCTGCCGCTTAGCAACGTCCTGTCAGACGAACTGCTCGTCCGCCGCGACTTCCGCTCAGCCGCGCGAACTGTTGGAAGTGTAGGTCGCGCGATGAGTGTCATCATTGAAGACAATAGGCGAGCGGGGGACGTCGGCCCCCCGGTTGACCGAGTGCCATCCGGCGATTCGCCAACCGGGGCGTCAACGTCCCCCGCTCGCCAGATGACTGTCGTCAGCGGCGTCTCGCTTCTCGCACGTCTGCTGGCTGATCAGATGCAACTCACCGCCGTCGAAGAGTTCGCGAGGTTGCATGATGACCACCATCTGCCGGCTCAGTCGCGGTACTATAAATCGCTGATACCGGCGAGCCTGCCTGCTCCGGGTCAACAATATGCGTTTGAGGTTGATCTCGATCGCTGCTCCGGTTGCAAGGCGTGTGTGACGGCGTGTCATTCGTTGAACGGACTCGATCACAACGAGACGTGGCGTGATGTCGGCATGTTGATCGGCGGGACGACCGAGTTGCCCGTGTTGCAGCATGTCACAACGGCTTGTCATCACTGTCTGGAACCGGGTTGCATGTCCGCGTGCCCGGTTGATGCCTACGAGAAAGACCCGGTCACAGGGATCGTGAAGCATCTCGACGACCAATGCTTCGGCTGTCAGTACTGTACGCTGGCGTGTCCGTATGACGTGCCGAAGTATCACAGCGGTCTGGGCATCGTGCGCAAGTGCGACATGTGCTCAGATCGGTTGACTCACGGCGAAGCTCCCGCATGCGTGCAGGCGTGTCCGCATGAGGCGATCGCCATTCGGATCGTCAGCCGCGTTCAAGTCGTCGAGGACTGCGAAGCGAACACGTTCCTGCCAGCCGCTCCCGAACCGCAGATCACCTTGCCGACGACCACGTACAAAAGCAAAAAGGTTTTCCCGCGCAACCTGCTGCCGGTCGATTTTCATTCGGTGAGCGCCCAGCATCCGCACTGGCCGCTGATCGTGATGCTCGTGCTGACGCAGTTGTCGGTCGGCGCGTTTCTCGTTGGGCTGGGCTTGGAGCGGCTGCTGTCTGCCGAGTTGGCTGCGGCGATTCGGCCGCTGCACTCGTTGAACGCATTGGCCTTCGGTCTGCTGGCGTTGGGGGCAAGCACTCTGCATCTTGGCCGGCCGCAATACGCATGGAGAGCGGTCATCGGTTTGCGGCACTCGTGGCTTTCGCGTGAGATCGTCGTTTTCGGCGCGTTCGCCGGAGCCGCCGTCGTGTACGCGATCGGCAATTGGTTCGGCTTCGAATCGGTCGGCTTGGGACCGTTCGCGCACGATGCGGTCGGCTGGTCGGTCGGAGCGTTCGGGCTGCTCGGCGTGTTCTGCTCGGTGATGATCTACGCCTTCACTCAACGAGCATTCTGGAGTTTTCCCTTAACGGCCACTCGCTTCACGCTGACGACGGCATTGCTCGGCATCGCCGCGACGTGGGTGACGTTGTTGGCTCTGGCGGTCATCAACAACGGGCCGGTCACTCGACTGCTCGTTCGCCGAGGGGACTTGATCTGCCAAGCGTTGATGATCGTCACCCTGACGAAACTGGGATTCGAAGCGTTGGTTTTCCGGCATCTGCTCCGCAAACAGACGACTCCGCTGAAACGCTCGGCCCTGCTGATGACCGGCCCGCTCGCTCGCTGGACGCAAGCTCGCTTCGCCTGCGGAGTGCTCGGCGGCGTACTCATGCCGATCATGCTGCGAACACAGATCGGTGATGTCGAACCCTCCTCAGTTTCGATGTTGCTCACGTCGGTCGTGCTCGCCAACGCCTGCTTGGTGGGCGAGCTGCTCGAACGCTATCTGTTCTTCGCCGCCGTCGCCTCACCACGAATGCCGGGGACAATTCGATGATCGAAAGTTCCTTAATGCGTGCATTTGATGGCCCGCTGACACGCGAGTTGTTGCTGCAACCGGGTGGGTTCGGACTGGGGCAAGTCCCAGCGAAGTCGCAGCCGAATGCGGTGACGACTTCGGTGTGCGGGTACTGCTCGACGGGATGCAGCCTTAATTTGCATTTGAAAGACGGAGAGGCGATCTCGCTGTCTCCGAACACGAATTACCCGGTGAACCTCGGCATGGCCTGTCCGAAAGGTTGGGAGGCTCTGACGGTGCTCGACGCACCTGATCGAGCGACGACACCGCTGCTGCGCGATGCGAGCGGCAAGCTCAAGCCGATCGGTTGGGACACGGCATTGAAGACATTCGTCGCGCGGATGCAGGGAATTCAATCACGGCACGGCGACGATTCGATCGCTTTCATCAGCACCGGGCAGATGGCGACGGAGGAAATGGCGTTCCTCGGAGCACTCGCCAAGTTCGGCATGGGGATGAAGCATGGCGACGGCAACACGCGGCAGTGCATGGCGACCGCCGTCGTCGCCTACAAGCAGTCGTTCGGCTTCGACGCTCCGCCCTACACCTACGCCGACTTCGAGGAATCCGACACGATCGTGCTCGTCGGCAGCAATCTGTGTCTCGCGCACCCGATCATGTGGGAGCGAGTGATGCGGAACAAGAACAAGCCGGAGATCATCGTCATCGACCCACGTCGCACCGAGACCGCGATGGCCGCGACGCTGCATCTGCCGCTGGCACCGAAGTCAGACATGGATTTGTTCTACGGCATCGCACGGATCTTGATCGAGCGGGGCTGGATCGACCGCCAGTTCATCGACGCCAACACGACCGGTTTTCGCACGTTTTCCGAATTCGTCTTGCCGTTCACGCTCGACCATGTTGCGACCGCGACTGGCTTGTCGGCCGAGACGATCGAACGCTTTGCGGCGCTGATTCACGAGGGAAAACGAGTCTCTTTCTGGTGGACGATGGGAGTCAATCAGAGCTATCAGGGAGTCCGCACGGCTCAGAGCCTTATCAATCTCGCGCTGATGACCGGCAACATCGGCAAGCCGGGGACCGGAGCGAATTCGATCACCGGCCAGTGCAATGCGATGGGCTCGCGGCTGTTTTCCAACACGACGGGATTAATCGGCGGCCACGACTTCGCGAACGCCGATCACCGCGCGAAGGTCGCGGGGATTCTCGGCATCGACGAAGCTCGTATTCCACACGAGGCGTCGTGGTCGTATCACGAAATCCTCGAAGGTGTCCTCAAAGGAAAGATTCGCGGCCTGTGGGTCATTTGCACGAATCCGGCCCACTCGTGGATCAATCAGCGGCTGTGTCACGACATCCTCGACCGCGTGGAGTTTCTTGTCGTGCAAGACATGTATCACACGACCGAGACCGTTCAGCGAGCACACCTCGTGTTGCCCGCCGCCGGATGGGGCGAGAAGGACGGCACATTCATCAACAGCGAACGCCGCATCGGAGTCTTTAAGAAAGTGCGGCGTGCCCCCGGCCAAGCGATCTCCGATTTTTCAATCTTCCGGCTGATTGCCGACGCCTGGGGCTGCGGCAAGATGTTCGAAAACTGGGACTCCCCCGCCGCGGTCTTTCAAATCCTGAAGCAGCTTACCGCTGGCCAGCCGTGTGACATCACCGGCATTGAGGACTATCGGATGATCGAAGAGTCGGGTGGCATTCAATGGCCGCTGCCAACGGCAAGCCAGGAAGTGAGCGATCTGACCCCTTCGGAAAAACGGTTACGGCCATCGGCCGGACAGGAACAGCGATTGTTCGAGGACGGTCGCTTCTATCATCCTGACGGTCGCGCGAAGTTTTTGTTTGAGGCTCCTCGGCCGATGCCGGAGCCGGCGTCCGCGAAGTATCCCTTCGTGTTGCTGACGGGACGCGGCACCGCTTCACAATGGCATACGCAGACCAGGACATCGAAGTCTGAAGTCTTGCGGAAGCTGTATCCGCAGCGAATGTACGTCGAGATCAATCCCAATGATGCTCGATCGCTCGGCATTGCTCCGAATGAAATCGTTTCCGTCGAATCGCAACGGGGCCGAGTCACCGCTCAGGCGTTTCTGACTCCCGGCGTGCCGGTCGGACAGGTGTTTGTGGCGATGCATGAGTCAAACGCCAATCAACTCACCGATGCGGTCTTCGATCCGTACTCGAAGCAACCGAGCTACAAATCGTGTGCGGTGAGGGTCACTCGGCTCGGCACGCAACGGTGACCAGCATCAGTTTGCATTCCCCAAAAACGAAACCGGCCGGGGATTACACCTCGGCCGGTTCGCATTTCAGCATCGTCGAATAATCGATTCGGAATTAGTCCTGATAATCGACTTCGATGTAGCCCTTCTTGCCACGGATATCGACAGCGTACTTGCCGAAGTCGTAGCGAACATTTTTGCCGTCCTTGCTGCACTTGATCGTCGGCGGGCAGCAGCTGCACTCGGGCACGCAAATCTGCACCTTGACGCACGGTGGCTTGCTGCACGGATTGCACGGATCCGGCTTCCAGCAAGGGTCACGGACTTCGACGATCATTGGCTTTGCGCAGGGTGCCATTTCGTCTTTGTCCACGTACTTCACGCAGTGAAACAACTCAACCGGGCCACCTGCAGCCGCTGGGGCCGCCGGTTCTGGCGTCGGGGCCGGAGGTTGTGCATCGCTCACCGCCACTGACATCGCCAAGATGCCAGCCACCATCAGACTCAACAGATTCTTCATTCTCTCGCTCCTTTTGTTCTTTGGACACTCGAGTCCCGACCAACGGTACTGCAACGTCAGCCACTCAAACATACCTCACCAGCCACCGGGTGAGTCCCCCCAACAGCTATTTTTTGTTCGGCACTTTGCGGGCTATCAGGAGCTTGCCGGTTTCGCCCGGTAAGCAGGGGAAGATCATGAGAAGATCCTTGCTCCTTCGCAAGGAAGTACTCGGAAAATTTTTCCTAATCCCCCTACACTCGCACGGCGTCGCCAAAAAGGACTACCAGTCAATCGCAGCGTGGTCATATCGCAACATCCTGACAATCCGTGAGATGAGGCATAATCCCCCAGAGTTTCCTGGGGGAGTCGTCCAATTGGTGATAGTTGGCGGATGAGTCCGCACTAGCTACGCTCTACCGACTATGAGCAAGAAACCGCAATTCGACCAACCTGCCGATGACTTGGCTGGTTTGGCTCAGAATCTTTTTGGCATCAATTTGGACAAAGCCACCGGCGACGAAGACCTTCTCGACGAAGACATGTTTAAGGTCGAGCTTCCCAAGCCACCCGAGATGCCAGTCTCGATCCCTCAGTCCGACATCGAATTTGCTCCGGAAGCGACGACCGACGCGGTTCTGCCGTCAACCAACTCGTCGCCAGTTGTAGCTGAGAAGCCGCCGGTCAAATCGGTTCCGCAACGAGCGGCCAAAGCGAGTGTCAGCAGCGACGAATTGTTTGGGTTTGGCATTGTCGAAGAGGTTGAAGCCGCTAGCACTTCGGCTGCTGAGTGCGCGACCCCCGAAGCAGGTTTCATTTCGGATGACGATGGTCTCACCTTGCCTGATGACTACGATGCCGAAGGGTTGACGTTGCCTGCCGATTATGACGATGGGCTCACTCTGGCACCGGAAGGAATCGGGGCCATTCACGATGACGCGGACAGAGATGAGGAAGATGAAGAAAGTGATACCGAAGTCCTCTCGCCTGACCTCGTCGATGCAGCTGAAGAAAGGCGGCCGGAGCCTCGCCGCAGAAGGCAACCACGGCGTACGCGCGAGGATGCATATTGGGACTTGCTTGAGAATTGGGAATGGGAAGAAATACCCGAGACTGATTCGCCGCGCGCCGAAGGTGAACGACCTCGATCGCAACGGGGCGACCGAGGAGATCGTGGTGGACGCAGCGGAAGGGGCCGTGGCCGTCGTGATCGTGGTCGGGATGAACGTCCGGGTTTAGAGAATCGTTCATCAGCCGATCAACGACCATCTCGTGACGAACATCGCCCCGCAGAGGCCGTCACAAGATCGGGAAATCATTCTGGCGAACGGCCGCCTCGTCCGCGACGCGGAGATCGTCCTCGTGACGATCGCGGTCCACGCGAAGATCGCTCGAGCGGTGAGCGTCGTTCCCGACGTGATGATCGCCGTCCCGGCGAATCTGGACCGATCGCGCCGGCCAACCAACCAGCGATTCAATCAGCGGCAACGTCGGACGGTGGTTTCGACGATTTCGGAAGCGGCATCTTCGACGAGCAACCGAAAGTCACGCCGTCGTCATCGAGCGTGTCACATGCCGTGCCTGACCGTAAACCTCTTGAGGAGTCCGTTGCTCAAAGTTCACAAGCTGCAGATGCCGTTCTGAAAGACCAAAGTGGGTTGACCGGCGGGTCGATCGATCATGAACTCGTTTGGCCCGACGAGGATTCGGATGTGAGACCGGCGCCTGCCGGCAGCGTCCTTGAGACTTCGAGGCTTCCGCCCGCCGAGGCAGCTGGTGAATCTGATGAGATGGTCTCAGCCTCGGATGTCGAGCCGTTGGACAAAGACGATGCCCCGCAGCGACGAAGTCGCCGTCGCCGTCGTCGTCGAGAGCCTCGTTCCGAGTCGCGAGCGGTGTCGCCGGAGGGCAACGAAGGGACGAAGTTTGATTTAACGGATGCTTGGGCGGCAGCAGGCGAATCACCCGATTTCATTCCATCGGCCGTCGTGGGTGATTCCGCTGTGAGCGATGGATTTGCTGAAGAGATCGCGAAAGATGCCATCGATGCGGACCGTCCTTCGTCCGAATCTCGCAGTGGTTCTCGTCGCCGTCGCCGTCGTCGACCCGCTGAAGGTCCGGCCAGCGACGGAAGCTCCCGATCGAATCGTGAGCCTATCGCCCAGGGAAGTGCAGCTGATGTCGTCGAAGCTGTCGATGGGGACGCCTATGTGGTGACACCGATCGCCTACTCGAACATTCCGTCCTGGGAAGACGCGATCAAGTACCTGCTGCAGCCGCAGCTTGTCGGCCGCAATTTGGGGCCGGACGACGCCGATGAAAGCTTGCAAAATGATCCGCGCGGATCGGGTGGGGCAGAACCGACACCACCACCTCCTCCTCCACAACGTCGTCGCGGCGGTGGCCGAGGTCGAAGATCGTAATCGTGAAGGGGCGCAGCGCGTCTGTCACTACCCGGTCTGTGGCAGATCCATCAGCGTTGCGAAGCGGTCGAGTACTCGCAGTTTGAGTGGGGCGTATTCTGCTGTGTCGATCGAACCGCTGTCGATCGCATCGCCGGCAGCGCGGCGAGCGTCAAGCAGGAGTTCTTGGTCGCGCAGGATGTTCGCGAAACGGAGCGGCAAATCGCCGTGTTGCCGAGTCCCCAGGACGTCTCCAGGACCGCGAAGTTCGAAATCCGCCTCGGCGATTTGAAATCCGTTCGTGCTGGTCTCAACCGCGTGCAGTCGTCGTAAGGCATCGGGATCGTCCGCATCCGAAAACAGGAAGCAATAGCCTTGGAATTTGCCGCGACCGACACGACCTCGCAGTTGGTGAAGCTGTGACAATCCGAAGCGTTCGGCGTGAAAGATGACCATCAGTGTTGCGTTCGAAACATCAACGCCGACTTCGATGACGGTTGTTGAGATCAGGACTTGCAATTCGCCGTTGCGAAAACGATCCATTGTCTCCGCTCGTTCGTCGCGCGGCATCCGACCGTGAACCAGCCCGACTCGGAAGCCGTTCAATTCGCCGACCGACAGCTTGGCAAACGCCTCTTCCGCGGCCAGCGGCATATCGGCCGAGGAACTCGCTGGGCCGGGCGCGAGGCTTTGCAACCATTCGACGAGCGATGCTTCGTCCTCGGCGTCGCTGGCTCCGACTCGCGGGCATACGACATACGCCTGCCTGCCGACGCGAAGTTGCTGACGGAGGAACTCCCAAGCTCGCTGTCGAGTCGGTTCCGAAAAGACACGACTGGTGACGATTTTTTGCCGGCCCGGAGGCAGGTCCGTAATCGACGTGATATCGAGATCACCGAATTGAGTCAGGCACAAGCTGCGCGGAATTGGTGTTGCGGTCATCACCAGGACATGCGGTGCGAGTCCGCCACCGCCGAAGTGAGCACGCTGCGCGACACCGAATTTGTGTTGCTCATCGATTACGACCAGGCCGAGCTTCGCAAACCGCACGTGCTTTTGGATCAGTGCTTGCGTCCCGACGATCAACTGCGCCGCGCCGCTTTCCATCTCCGTGAGAGTCTGTCGTCGCTGCGACTCGGTGAGACTGCCGGTCAGTAAGCGCCGCTCGACACGGCTTTCGGACAAGAGCGAGTCGATCACGTTCCAGTGCTGTGTCGCGAGCAACTCGGTGGGAGCCATGATGAGCGCTTGATGTCCATTGGCCACCGCGACCAGCATCGCGTAAATCGCAATTGCGGTTTTGCCGGCACCGACATCCGCTTGCAACAACCGGTGCATGGCTTGATCGAAAGCGACGTCTCGGCAGATTTCCGTGACGGCTTGGTTTTGTCCGGCGGTAAATTGAAACGGAAACAACCGCCGTGCTCGCGCGTCGATCTTGGCGTTGACCGGCAGGGGTGGGGCAGGGGGGCCGCGCTTCCAGGCTCGGCGTCGCAAGGCCAAGCCAACTTGAAACTCCAACAAGTCTTCAAAAATGAGTCGCCGCTTAGCCGCTTGAAACTCGGCCATCGTCTTGGGGACATGCAACTGCCGGATCGCGTCGCGTCGTCGAGGCAACTTGTGCCGCGCGAGTAATTCATCCGGCAAGTGCTCGACGATCAAGTCCGCGAATCGTTCGGCGGTTGCTCGCGAGATGCGCCGCATCTCAAACATCCGCAACCCTTCGGTCAGGTGATATCGCGGCAGCACTTCGCTCGGCGCGTCGCTGTCGTCAGTGTCGAGATATTGAACCTCCGGATTACCGAACTCCCACCGTCCGGTTTTCCATTTCGGCTTGCCGGAGAACAGCACCGTCTGCTGATCCTCGAACTTCTGGATCATCCAGGGTTGGTTAAACCATACGCCGCGCACGTATCCGTCGCCGCAATCGAGCAACACGGCGGTCATCGTCTTGCCAGTGCTTGTCAACCGAGCGTCCCGATTAACAACCTTGCCTTTGACCGACTGCAAGATGTCTGGCTGCAGGTCTCGGACATGCGTGACACGCGATAAATCCAACACATCTCGCGGCACATTGAGCAGCACATCCTCGGCGGTCTTGAGGTCCAAACGTTCCAACAACGGCACTCGCGCCGGTCGAACCCCAGGCAGAAACTGCACCGGGGTCCGGAGCGACGGAATTTCATCTCGCTCAGCGATGTCGATAGTGTGCGATTCGTCCATGTTGGGCCAACAGATCAGCCGTCTGAATTCGTGCAATCTTGGATCGGAGGGAGTTTACTATTCAAACTCTGACTCATCATCGCTCACTCGTTTTTGCTTTGAGAGAGCAAGTCCATCGAGAATTGCGCATGCGACCTGCCTCGTGGCTTGCCCCACGAGGTTCGAAGGACAGATTGCCAGAGATAGTCGTGACTTTTGTGAGGAGAGTTGGTTCGTTCGCCCTGTTGGTGTTCGGTGTTCTCGGCTGCCAGCAGTCTGAATCGATCATTCGATCCGAAGCGCCAATGAAGACTGTTGATTGCTCAGCCCTTAGTGCCGCAAAGGCTGACAGTTGCTCATGCGGTTCGCCGGTGTTCGAGGAAACGGCATCTGTGTTCAATGGCTCAAGGGCAGGGAACGCACGCCTGCTTACAGTCATCAAGCTCTGTTGGTGCCCAGCCGGAGAATTCGCCACGGGGAGTCCCTGCAGCGAACCAGAACGGCGGGGCCGACGAGGGTTGGCCCTGCCGATCCGCCTTCCGACTGCGTTTCGAACCTGAGCGTGGCTATGACCACATCGGCTTTCGCACGGTGGCCGTTCACCCATAGTGATGGAAACGCTCGGAATCATTCGACGCTGAAAGCCGTGACCACTGCAGCTCGGCCTGACAGACGAGTGTTTACGTGAGCTTCGCCACTGGCTGACATGGGCAAAATGGTTCTGGTCAGTTCAAGACTCAAGGTTTTTACTTGAAGGACTACTTGACCGGCGGACCGATGCGGAGGTTGCGGAACTTGACCTCAGTGCTGTGATTTTGCAGGCCGAGGTAGCCGTTGAGTTGTCGCAGTTTGATGAGCGGGTGAGATTCGGCGTTGATGTCGGTGACGGTCACGCCGTTGTGCCGCGTGATGACCCGGTCGCCGTCGCAGACGATTTCGAGCGTATTCCATTCACCGGGGGGACGGGTGTTGCGCGGGTTGGCTCCGGCGATGTCGTAGATCGACGCTGAGTATTGATAGTCCTTGAGCTTTGCGTGTTCTTTGGCGGCGTCATCGAGGACTTGAACCTCGAAACCGGCGGTGGGCTTCGTGTCGTTCTCGCGGTGGTGATTGCCATCCTGAGGGACTCGCACATAGACGCCGCTGTTGCCGCCGGTCGCCAGCAGGTAGTCGAACCGCATTGAGAAGTTGTCGTACTCGCGGCAGCTCCGCAACCACGGGCCTTTCTGGCCGGTACAGACGAGCAAGCCGTTTTCGATCTTCCAGCAAGTCTCGGCCGATTGACCGGCTCCTTCCCAGCCGGTGAAGTTCTGGCCGTTGAACAGCGACGTGAAGCCGAGTTCCGTGATGCAGAGATTTCGCAAAAGGAACTGTCCCCCTTTCGGCACCTCGACTTGAATGCCGACGTGACCGACCGGTTCCTTGACGCCGCCGACGGAATAGGCCGGGCAACCGTTGATGACCATCGTGACTCGGTCGCCAACGACGGTGATGTCGAAGGCGTTCCATTCACCCGGCCGGACAAGTCCTCTGCTTTCGGCGCCGGGCAGGCTGCCAATATTCCCCTCTTTGCCTTGCAGCAGATTGGCTTGGTAGCCCTTCTTCGGGAACGGAGCACCTTCACGCTGTGCTCGCAAATAGATGCCTGCGTCGTACGTGTCGGCCTTCAGGGCTTTCCACTCGACGTGCAATTGGAAGTCGGAGTAGACGTGGTGCGAGCGCAGCCAGCCGTCACCGTCCTTGAGCAGCAGATTGCCGTCTTGGATTTCGACTTTCGCACCGTTCTCGACCGTCCAACCGTCGAGAGACTTACCATCGAACAGACGGGTCGTGTGGCCGCGCTGCGCAACTTGAGCCGCCAATGGAAGGGTGACAAAAAGCAGCATG
>Ga0194129_10005626_pt1 | contig 15862 bp, 7 predicted proteins | sample TA2KigCa35mmetaG_FD_150862 | JGI IMG/M metagenome (GOLD analysis project Ga0194129, IMG submission 150862) | Freshwater microbial communities from Lake Tanganyika, Tanzania - TA2015038 Kigoma Deep Cast 35m | ecosystem: Environmental > Aquatic > Freshwater > Lake | place: Tanzania: Lake... | reverse complement strand
CATAAAAATCAGGATAGTACTTTCGAATCTTCTTGGTCCTCTGATTGGACACGTATTCTATCACTGTCTTTTCGTAAGACCAGCAAGACACATCTGGGTGAGCGTCGAGGTACAGCATGTACTTCTGTTCCCATGAAGATCTAAACTTGCAATCACCTGCTATGGGTGAAACATGCAGACCCCGTCGATACCGGCCGGTCTTCTTTTTCTTTCTCTTCTTCATCAGAAATCTATTGCAAACTTAAATAAAATTTTGTCACTGTGCCGCTTGATCACGGGTTGCGCTAATTTAACTTTTGCGACAACGTTCATATTTTCATCGTGCAAATTTATTCCAGAGATGTAAATAAATTTATTATCGTCTATAATATCACCAGAAGCTTTAATATTAGATTGCTCAAGACCAAAAGTTGGATTTGAAGAAGAATTAAGTTGTGCTGACCCTGCTAAGATCTCGTACTTTGTTGAATAAATATTGCTGACCCCCTTAAAAGTCATCTCGTATTGTTGCTTTCCAAAGAAGAACAAGTGAGGATTTTTTATGAGAACTATACCCTCATCATAAAAAATATTTCCGACACAATTCTGCGTAGAATGCTTAGATAATGAGTCAGATCTATACAGACCTCCGAGACCGTCATCTTTCAGCGTAATCTTGACAGTTCCGAAAGAACCTGATATTGCCGAGTCAGATAAAGTAAAACTGCCAGGTAGAATTCTTTTACCGTAGTACAGGTTACTGATATTGAAAAAAGTTACTTGATTTGAAGATGCATCTCTCAGAGTATCAAATATTGGCAAAGGCAAGTCTTTAAAGACACCCCTGTTGACAGCACTATCTGATGTAGATCCATTGAGCTCTTTATCAGATTTACTATAAAAATTTTGAAGCTTAAGTCCGACATCTGCGCTTGAATCGTCTGGTGTGGGCCCATAAAGCTGTTTTACAAACCCTGAAAAATTGGATGAATTCGGATTGGAATTATTTAATATTGTAGAAGACGTCATGACAAGATCTTCTAATAAAATTGAGCTTAAATCAATCGGTCTTCCTGGCGCGGTTCTATACTTGTCTTTGTATCTTTCAGGCTTTAAGATTTCAAAATTAGGTTCAAACTTTCCGTCGTCACAAGGGAGAATAGTTAAATTTCTCTTAGCAACATTCGACTGCTGGTATAAAACATTGTTTGCAATTACAGAATCTAGGCTGGTTTGTGCTGATGCCGAAAGATTTAAAAGACGCGGATACTGCACATTTGTAAAATCTCTAACAAAATTTTCAACATTGATGTAGTGGCCATTCGTGCCAAATGCCATAGCAACATTAAACGGATCGTCTGTAGTGCCGCTGATCGTATGAAATGGAGTCTGCAATACACCACCTTGTGTAGTTTTGTGTTTTCTTCTTATGGCAGACTCTTGCACAAAAAATGGCGGCAGATAAAAAGCAAATTTTCTTGTGTTAGTGGCGGCGAGGCCAGGTCCGAAAGATCCTGATGCTGCTATTTCACTATCTTCAACATAAGATCTCTTGATAATTAAATTGTGCAGCTCTGCTTTAAGAGGATGATTAAAAGCAAAATTAGATGGTTGGTCTAGAGAAGACTGCGTTGCAGAAAGCAAAGGTGTAACACCATTGGCTCTAGCTATATCATAAGAAAAAAATCTATTTAATGATGAATCACCTGAGTTGATACCTTCATAAAAATTTCCAATACAAAGCGCGTCTGGATTACTTTTGGCGCTAGTAACCTTTGAATTTATAGTGCCAGAAGGCACTACAAAATAACCTTTTTCTGCACCGTTGATAACAAATGACCCAGTGCCATCATTGATTGAATTTGTGCCCCATCTCACAACAACATGGTGCCAGTTGTTGTGTTTTAAAGAATTGTCGTCTGATAAGAATATTAAATCACTTGGATAAGATCCTGCATTCGCTTGAGAAGGAAGTATATCTGCGCTATGACTCAACTGAAGCTGCAGCCTGAAAGCATTGGTCTTGCCTGTCGGATCTTTAGATGATCCAGTAACAAGCGACAAAGCGTAGCTAGACGATAGATGAAATATAGTTCCGGCTTTAAAATGACCCGCATCTAAACCATCAGTTTGATACCTAGGGTTGACGTAAAACTCAAATGAAAATGCGCCTGACAAGCAGTAAGTCCCAGAAACATGGTCAGTTTGTTTGGGTAGAGAATTATCCATCACATTTGGATATAAAAGAACAGACGCCGTTGGAATCTGCTGCGATGTTTTAGACACAGTAAAAAAATTTAAAGCGTGGTAATTGTTGTAAGACCAACTTGAGTTTGGATATTGAGTTGTATAAAATGGCATCAATACATTTTTTATAGTATTTTTTGCCATCGTGTAGCGTCCAATCGGCGCAGCGTCAGTGTAACCGTCTAAGGGAGAAAATCTCTCGATCGACGACGTATGATTCGTTTTAAGAGAAGCACTGCTTACGAGATCAAAATAACTATTTAAATTCGCTGAAGCATTTTTACTTCCCAATCTTATTTGACTAACGTTAGCATTTATTGTCGTGTATTCTTCTGTAAAATTCTTGCCGTTATAGGGCCCCGTGAGAAGAATAGTATCGTCTGTGCTTTTTTGATTGACTTCAGAAAACCTTGGGTACAGTCTGATAGAACCTGTCACTCTCTGGCCGTAAGAACCCGAAGCGAACGTGTATGTCCTGCGAGGGGTCGTTACTATCGTAAAGTGCTCTACGTCATCTTTGGTAACGGGTATTATTGCCATAGCTTAACTTGCACATCACATCAGAAGTCAAGTCTAACACGGAAAGTTAGGTCTCTGCCTGCACTCTTCTCGACAGGTCTGCTTAGTTTAGCAACAGCTAATAAACCGCCAGTGGCGTCATACAGACCTATCGTTGTAACATAAGCAAATGTTTCTTGGACTTCGTCTGGTAGTGCTGGGTCGTATATAACGATTCTGCCTGCATTTGTAGTGCCTTCAGCTTCAACATATGTGGGATTTGAAGAGTAGTTAAAGTCGTCGGGTAGTGCTCTGCAGAATATTAAAGACGAATTGATGTTAGTGATATTTTGAAAAGTTATTGCAGTGTTTGAAGAGCTACCAAACCTAGCGAAACAAAAGTGGTCAATTATGTTGTCTATGCTAGCAGAAGTCATTAGATCAGGTACCAGTTTTGCTGAACTAGAAGTTTCAGTTCCTACTCCGCCAAGAACAAGTTGCCCTGTTGACGTCATCGCGTCGATTGTTCCCGACATAAATTGCGTGCCTGACGTGATTTTTTGAATATCAAGAACAGCTATTCCATGATCGTAATAGAGTTTACCGACTGCCTGCGTTGTATTGGAAGCATCAACAAGATAACCAAACTGTCCACCAATGCTGAAGAATTTTTGGTCAGCCGCTCCGACATCAGTGAATATTGTAGAACCGCTGGGTGAAGTGACGTAAAGATTGTTTCGGCCGCCCTCGCCGCTATCAAAAATTGTCTGAGCAGAGCCAGTAGTAGTGAATGATGCAGACTTAAACATCTTCATTGCAAAAGTCTCACGTTTAATTTGGTCTCTTGTGAAGAGACGCTTGAACGCCAAAAATAATCCGGCGTCAATTTCAGTCGTTGTAGTATTTGAAGACGTAGAAGAAGCATCGACAGGAAGAGTAAAAACTTCTGTTCTGCTTCCTAAAAGAATCTGAGCGAATTGACTGTAAATGTCAGTCTTTTCTCTCATCATGAGCGAGCTGCTTGGATACAGATATTTACCGCCGGAATCTTGCGCCGTGGACGTTGATGAAGCAACACCGTCTAATTTAGCATCGGGCGGGGCAAGTCCCACAGTAATATCAAACACAGGATTGGCGGTTTGCAGTGTGAAATCTTGATCATAAATCGTCTGAAAGAGGGACGATGTAACGCCGGGACCAATACCGCCTGTGACAAAGACTTGGTACTTTCTTCTTGAAACTGATGCTGATATATCTTCTTGCAGGACATCTATTAATTGATTTAAAAAAGATTTTGTAGTTTTTTTGTCACCGGCGCTGATCTGTTTTGATAAAGGCATTTTTCCTCTTTATTATGATATGAGCGTATATGATACTGGTAAATTAAGCGTAACACCGTGTCTATTACCTATGACTGTTATATTAGAAGTTATTGTTCTTTCAGTCGCGCTGGTTTTCTTACCGTATATTGTAGCAGTAGTAGTATCTACTGATCTTGCATTAACTGTAAAACCAAGGGGCTGTTCGGGATTTGTGGGTGTTAGAGTATACGTAGCCATTCTTGAGGGATCATTGGCTGTAATTGTGGTAAATGCAGCTTCTGCTGTAGTCAAGGAGCCATTAATAGAATTGCTGAGAGTAAAAAATCTATCAGACACTTTTATCTGATAAGCAGTCTGAACTACATCGGCTATAGTAGCAGGGTTAGAATTTCCCTTGAGTGTCAACGTTAGAATAACCTGTTTTGACACAGTATTGTTGTTGGCATTGTTGATCAAAGAAACTGAAGCAGGACTAGAAGACAAGAGAGGTAAGAATATTTGCGATATTGCAGCTCCTCCACTTTCTCTACCGATAAGTCTATATTTTAAAGCGATTTCAGGATTAGTTAACGCCTCAAATATCGGCGTGTTCTTTTCAATTTTATCTTTACCTACGGCGCGCCCATATCGCTTAATCATTCTGTAATCAACTTCATCATCGCCCAGTGAAAAATGTGTGATATTAAAGCTGCTGTTAGACAGTGAAAGTTGTTGTCTACCGTAGTCTGTCAAGACTGCATCCAAAATTATGTTGTTTGTTGAATGATCTAAAAAACCCATTTTTACTCCCTGTGCTCTTTAAGACAATAATAAAACAAATATTGGCCTGAGTCAAAATAATTTCCAATTTATTAAATTGAATAAATCTGAAATTAATTCATCATGTAAAATTTAAAGAAAACATACTAATTTATTAGGTTTCATCCTCAGTTTTTTATTTATTTTCAACATCTTTTACATTTATTCTTAAGACTTGTGTCAATTGATTGTCTAAATTTATCATCTGTAGATGATAAAAAGGTTTAGCGCCTAATGCGTCTGATGGTTTTTGTATGCTCACTACATCGAATGTTGTTCCCGCGTTATTGATGACTTGAAAATTTTCTGGGTCAAAGTAAATTTCAAGATCCTTCAATTTCATTCCCGTGGTATTGATAGAATCTTTAAACGTATCCAACACTAGATTAAAGTTAGGATAAGCTCTTGGGCTTCCTTCATCACAAACCAATTCTGTAGTAAGCTTGTTCTTGTATAAGTCAAAAGAAACTTTATATTGCGATGAGTAATTAGAAATCATGCCGTGGGCATCGACAGCGGACATTGCATAGATAAAAGTCGACACCGTAAAATTTTCAGTATCTACAGAAAAGTCTTCGTCAACGTGCTTAAATATCGGAACAGACGGCTCGCCGATGACGCCTAGATCGACGACAAGATTTCTTAGATCGTTGCTCATATTATCAATATTATTAGCGTCAACTTTTTCACCAGTAACATAGCGTCTGTTACTTTGTACTGTGGCAAATATTGACTTTAATTCAAACTGTATTTGTGAAGATGCACTTTTTAGATTTGGTGGTATGCGATCTTCAAATTCCCCAGTAATTGTAGCTTTTGCAATGTAACTTGGCACAGAACTGTCAAATCCATACTGATAGATTAGCTCAAATGGATGATCAAGCGATTTTCTTCTAAAAATTTGAAATTGCTTGATGTCTGACTGAGAATTTGAAGGAAAGTCCCATGTCATTATTAAGTTTCTTTTTATGTAATCAAAAAAGAATCGTATGTCTGCAGGCGGGGGAGGAGGCTTAAACTCAAAACAGCTAATATTAAAAAAAGAAGGAGTCGAATGTATGTAAACAGATCCGACGACGGGGGTGCTTTGTTGTGTTGTGCCGTAGAGATTTAATCTAAATATATTGCTTATGGAGTATGCATATTTCCCACCGTACACGACGCCTGTGTCGTTGTAAACACCAGTCGCAGTTTTTATAATTTTGGAAAATTCTTCTCTTAAGCTTCCGTCTTGCTGATACCTGTATCTTTTTAGTATGTAACCTATGAAATCTTTTTGCGGTGTACTAATTTTAGCGGTACTGCCAAGATTGATTGTTGTTACATCATCTACACTTATTTGTGTGGTTGGTGAATCATCTAAAAGTGAACTCGCGAGGGCGATCGCGTCAGCTTCTTCTTGAGAAATTTCTGATGTTGTCAAGACGTCTGCGCAAAGATGCTTATGAATTTTTATATTTAATGCAAGCGAACTGACCATTGATTTGAGTAAACTTGACTGATCTAGAGAATTACCGCTTGAATCAAAGATGTTTACGCCCAGCGTGTCTGCAGGTAAATCAGTGAGTAAATCATACTGAGTGCTTAGACTGGATTGCAGGTCTGAGAAGCTGCTTTCTTCAAATTTTCTAATGATAGCGTCTTTTTTTTGTTTTAGCGATAGATCAAACCAATCTTGTTGTGATTCATAAAAATTTTTAAAATTAAGGGCTGCATTGTTGATGCCTGTAACCTCTGAGAAATTTTTAGCGTAGTATTGATTTGAAAAAGACTCATCTTCAGAAATTAGTTTTGATAAAAGCTGATCTTCTGGTGTGGAATCAGATGCATTTTGAGATGTAGTGGTGGTCCACGTGAGACTAACATATCGGGGTGAATTAAATGGATTTTGATTAGATACTGCATTTACTCTTTCATCTATTGTGTAGAAATTATAAAAAAAATCACCAGAAAAATTTTTAACTTCTGGCAGGTTAAGATGCGCACTGGGATTTGATAAGTTAGTTTTTGCCATGTGTGCTATTTGACTTCCTTTAACATTTCTATCTCCGCACGATATTCTAAAGCGTAGATGTTATCTCTGTTTTGAGCTTTTCTTTTCAATACATTGCCTACTTTTTCAACAAAATCCGGGTATTTTTCATCGGGGTCCTTCACCCCCGGTGGATTTTCAATTTCAAACTCATCAGGATCTACCGACAATGTGAACACTCTGTCAAATTTCTTAGGTAAAATAATTTTTTTTGAAATTTCTTCAGTTCCTAAAAAAAGCGTATCATTTAAAAAATAACTTTGTAAAGATGCTTGTTTACTTTTCAATAAATCTAATTTTTGTTTTTCTGATAGTTCTTCTAAACGTTTATTTGCAGACAAATTAGATACATCAAATTTATCATCTACAGTAGTTAAATAGTTAGAAATTTGTTTTTTCATGTGGGCGTTCGGTTGAAGTGCTGTATGTCTAAAATAATTTAGCTCATCAAATTGAGCTCGAGAAAAAAAGTTCATGTATTCTTCTAGCAAAAAGCTTTTTGCGTGATTAGAGGCTAGGACGAATGCGCCGAACGCGCCGCCAAGGTCCAGACCAGCGTAAGTTCCAGCGGCTTTGTTAGCTGCAAAACTAATCACTTTATCCTGTAAAGAATTTTTGTGCACTCTGAAACTTTGCGTCTGCTCATCATATAGCTTTGTAGGAATGCTAAGAAGAATATTAAAGGGATCGCTAAAATCGACCGCGCCGCCGAGCGGCGCGACCGCGCCTCGAATTTTTATTGTGTCATAGTGAGTCAGAATTCTTGTAGAAAATCTAAGCATATCGAAATAGAAAATCTTGGGCTTAAAAACAACATCCGGCATCAGAACATCATACATGTATATTTTGATTTTGATTATATTTTTTGCAATTGTGTCTGCTGTGGACATGCCTACTTGCAATTCAGATCTTGATAATTTTCTAATCATTTTTGCCGGTATACCCACAGACAAAATTCTTCTATTGTCGGCCTTTTTGCCGAAAAAATCATTATTTTTAGCAAAATAATCTATGAGAAATCCTGCTGTGTAAGGCTGCACGCTGTTTATTGGCAACAGATCTTTAAAATCATTTATTGAATCACCTTTCTGCTTTACAAAAGAATTTACCTTAACATAAGGATCTAAGATTTGTGCAGCACTATCGGCTTGAGCAGACTCAGTACATCTAGCAAGGATTTCATCTGCAGCGTGTATTGAAAGCAATAATTGCTCTTGCGCGACAGCTTGCTTTTTTAAAATATCTTTTTTACCACCATTATTATCCCCTGTAATCTCTAAATCAATCGCAGAATTAATTTTTGCATAAAAATTATTTAAGTTATTAGCTTGATTTATTTCATTTAAAAAATTATTAAATTTACTTAATTTAGTGTCTAAATTTGTATAAAAATTTTGAATAAAAAATGCAGCGCTTTTAAGATACGATAGTTCTTGTTTTACAATTGTATCCGTAGCCGCAAAAACTTCGGGATTATAGACAAGTTCGACAGGTCCCTCCTCGGGGTCGCCGAGTTGCTCGAACTCGACGGCCGGTCTCGCAAAGATACGTTTGTCAAGTACGTGACAGGTGCTATAATTAGCTATAATTGCATAGCCTCTTTCATAACTAGTTTTATCGGACCCTTTTTTATCACTCTTTGTGTATGGTTCAAAAATTTCTCTAGAATAGAAGCTATTAATTTCAAAAATTGTCAACTTGTTGATATTATCGCAGATCAACAAAAAATAATTCCACAACATTTGTAACATTCCAACGTTACCAAAGCGTGTCGTTGGATCCCCTTCGAGTTTGCCGGACTGGTTGGCGTCGCGCGCGTAGACGCGGGCGGTGTGGATAGTCTGGTTATACTCACTACTATACATGCCGTTAAACATAAGATCTGTAAACAAATCAGCAATTGCATTTGTGATGGGATTATCAGATCTGCGACCGATTGTATCAAAATAGTTTCCTCCATCGCGCAAAAAGTGCTGCCCGATTTTAGAATGCTGGGCTGCACTACCGTCGCTGAAGAAAACTCCTTGATGAAGACGACGAAAAAATCTTGCCGGCGCCGCCCCTTGCTTAACTTTCATTTTATCCTGAACGCCGATCATCGGCGTGGGCTGAGCAACGCCGGAGCTGTAGAGCGTCGCGCCTATTATTACGTCTATGATGAAACCGAGGCCATTTGGGCCAGCGTCGCCGTCCGTCAGGTCCGCGGTACCAAGGTGTGTAAATAAACTGTGAAACGCTTCATCGAGTTTATCAATCTTTAAGTATTTTTCAAAGCTTTTATTTCCTTTTCCGTGCGTCCTGGGGACGTCGGTTGCGGGGGTGTCATCTGCGGCGTAAGACAGCATCCAAGCAAACAACGCTTTTAGCAATTTTTCGCCGATGGGGCGCGTCGCTTCGGCTGCGAGCGAGGGTTTGCCACGGAATTCAGGGTAGGCATTATTCCAAGCAAACTTGATTATAGCACACAAAGTCAATGAGTTGGCGGCCGGGAAGCCGAGATCATTGAGATTAATTGGCGGTATATTAAGATACTCATCTGGAGTTTTAACTTTTATAGTTGGTCTTGGGATAGATTTGAGTGTTTCTGTTAATTTATTCTTAATTACTGAATTGATGTTGAGGAAGCCGCCGCGGTATGGACCCGAGCCGGTCGCGCCGGCCTCGAGCATGGGCACGGCGCTCGTGCTCGAGACGTAGGTGAAACCATTAAATTGGGTAATAACGTTTAAACAAGACTTCACTGTGTTGTGCAAGTCAGTCAACCTCTTAATTTGGTCGCCGGGAGTCGTCGTTATAAGCTCTTCAAGGGCACCCTCTATGTGGTAAGTAGAGCCGGCTACTAAATTGCTGCTTGGTTCGTATATTGAAGGAATATCATTGGCTTCTAAACTTAGAACTGTAGAATTTTCGGTGCCGGGCTGCGAGCTTAGTCTGCGGAGGCCGACATTGGGGTTCTCTAGCCCTTTCACCGGTGTGTCCACACTTTTTTGAATTTGACCTATTAAATTATCTATAAATGGCTTGCTGCCGAAGATTGCTTTTAAATCGCTGTCGATAAAAGATGAAAAATAAATTTCTTTACTTAGAAGAAAAGCAAGCGTTCCAAAATAATTATTTGGCTCTAAAATACGGAATTTAGGGTCTTCAGTCTTTTTAGGTGTCAACGCTGTCAAAAGACCTGAAGTTGAAAGCTTTAATGTGTTTGCTTTATGTGCATCGTTTGATGTTGGGGAAAAAGGATTATTACAAAAAGTTTTAGCCAATATTAAAGCTTTATTTTTTGCACCGTCTGTTGTTCCGTCAGTTCTTTTGTGAGACCCTACTATTGAAACTATTGAATTCTTGACTTTATTAGTGTCAAGATTAACGTGCTGATTTAAGACTGCGTGTGATTTTAAGTAATTTTCTAGCCTTATATTAAAGTAACTTGACGCTTTTCCAAGCCCACTAGCATTGATTAAAAGATTTGGAGTCTCGGCGGGAGGCTTCTGAGGGAGAGAGGTGAGCGGTACAATGACTTGAGCTATTAACTTAGGAATTTGGGCGCCGCGGGCGGCGGTGTCAGCGGATAATATATTTTCGATTTTTTTAAAACGGCTTGCTGAGTGAGTGTGCAGTATCTTTTGTAAGACGCCTATCGCTACTAAATAACTTGAAGTATTATTATAACCGCTGCCGTGAGCCGTATAAGTAGCGGCTGACATAATTTTTTCTTTTTCTAAAAATTTTTGAAAATTTAGGAAAAGCGCTGAGCTAATATCTTCATCATTTGACTCCGTAACTGTAATATTGCGTATGTCAAGTGCTTTAGTAACATCAGCTATATGTGCTAGAAGAGCTTTTCTAGTAAACATTTCGTCAGTGCAAAGTTTTTTTAAATCGGATTTTATAGCTTCAATTTTTTCAATAGTTGGATCTTTTTGTAAGATCATGTGTGAGGCCTGAGCTATGATTTGATTAGATGCAAGATTTTTTGCTAACAAAGCTGAACGTCTGCTATCTATTTCAGAAAAAGCATTTGTAGAATTAGTGCCCACAGTTAAAATTTCAGAAGACGCTATGATGACTGGTGCTTGAGTAGGCAGTTTAGTCTGCATGGCCGCCGCCATGTCGGGCGACAATCCCCCCTCGGCGACCTTCGCGGTCTCGGCGGCGAGAACGCCGGGGACGAACGTGACCCCCTCGATCGCGGGGACCTCGGTGCCTTTTTTTGTAGAGGCTGGGGGCAAGTAATTTGGGTTAATGTACTGTTTAATATTCGGCATTTTAATTTATTCTCAGATTTTATCCATTAAATTACTCAATACAAGCAGTTCATTACTAACTGACGTCGTTGACAAATTATAATCTTTTTTTACAGGCGTAACTTCATAAAATATAGTGCCGATATCTGATTCTTGCAATCTATGATAGGCATAATTTGAACAAACAGTTGAAATAATTTCTTTTTTGCCATTCACACATTTTACAACAATATAACAGTCGTACAAATTACTGTATTTATCGTCTGTGTAGTTCCAATCAATTTTAACGAAATTTCTTGTTAAGCGAAATGCAACAGGTGAAATTGATGATGCAACTGGCTCAGAAAAGTAATTAGCTTCGAGTGTTGTTGTCCCTATGTAGTCTGATAAAAATATATCCGAATTTGAAAGCTCCAGATCCATCTGATCATTTTCTGAATTAAGAATCCCTGTATTAAAAACACTGGGTGAATTCCATTTTGCGGGTTTGTAAAACCATCCGCCATTTTCCTTGCCAGTTACTATAAAATCTTTTGTCAATGTAATCGGATCTCTTTTAAAAGACTCAATTTGATATTGATATAATCTTCCATGAATTAATTCAGATACATTTGATAATTTTCTTGAATCAGTGTCGTCAATAAACAAACCGTCTTTAACTATTTTAAAGCTTTGTTTGTCAGATGTTAGTGTATCTATTCTTGTGATTTTGTGATAAGCAATTTCTTGATAGTCTTGAGAATTTAAAGAAGTTACAGACTGATCATCTGTAATTTTAAATTGCTCAGCGGAAGATTTTAAAAAATTATACTGCGTGTCAGATTTGATTTTTTTAGTATTGATACTGAACTGTACGTTTCCATTAGAAGAATTTAAATTGTCTATTACAACTTGATGTGAGTTTAAATTTATGTGTCTAATTTCAATAATTTGTGGTCGAGTAATTTTTATTATATTATCATTGCTGTCCAATAATTCTGCATAATATTCGTAAAAATTACCAGTAATAACATCCACGTCTTGAAAATTAAAAATGATAGAATTATCAGAACTGTAGTTTAAGAAAACTTTATAGTCGTTATAAGGCGAATTAGTTACATTTCTTTTGTATATTTTCACGGATGAGAATTTTACTTGTTTGTTCAATTCTAAATGAATATTAATGCTATTTAGATCGTTTTGCACAACATTGAAAAATTGACCTTCTATAGATGATAAAGATGCAAAATTTTTGTCATTAACAACTATTGAATCAGCAAATATGTTTGCTTCTCCTGCGAGTGTTATAGGTTTTGCCCTGTAACATAAAAAATAAGCTTCTTGAGAAGCTCTTAGATCTATAAACTCTTCATATTCTCTAATATTTGCTAAAAAAGAAAAATTTTTGTCACTATTTAGCATGTTTTTTACATACAAATTATAACTCAATATTTTATTGTCATAAGCGCTGCATGATGCTTTTAAACTAATTCTATGAGATTCACTATCAAAAATATTTTTTGTGCTAAATAAACTAATGGGACTCAATTCGGCGTAATAGGCTTCGAGATAATCATTTGTCTTTAAATTAAATTTTAAGGTTTCCTCGACAACATCGGGATTTTCTTTAGTAAACAGATCTACTCTTGCTATTAAATTTTCACTTAAAAATTTAGAAGATAGAGTAAAATCTGTAGAAATGCTAAGTGTGTTTAAAAATCCTGAAACAGGTATTGGTGTATAATAATCTAATGAATTTAATCTGTCAATTGATAAATTGTTTGATTGAATGAGAAAATCAAATAATTGTTTACTGGCTTCATTCTCGTTTGTGTCAGTTTTACCTTTCACAAGAACATCATCTATTCCTTTTCTAGAAGTCATAATAACATTAGCAATGTTAGTAACATTTAAATTTTTAATTTTTGCACCTTGCTTAACATTAACAAATTCATAAAGGTCTAAATCCATAAATTTGACAGGATTACTCAGCGCAAATTTTATTTTATCATCTATGTAGACGTTTTTTGAAGTAACTGAATTGTTGTCACCTATTTTATTGGAAAAGGCACTAACTACATTAGCGCCTTGTTTATACAAATCCAGAGCAGCCGATGATACCTTTGCAGAAGGATTAAATACTCCTTCTAATGAAACTTTTGAAGTTAAAGTTGCATTAGAAATGTTACTTTTATTTTCAAAATTCAAATTTTTCTTTACGATTTTATTTTCTATATCATTAAAAGTGTTAATACTCTTTAAAGATGTATTTGAATCTTGTTTTTCATTAAGAATTGTAATTTTAACTTTTTTATATCTGCTCGGATCAGTGTCATTTTTGTTGAGCTCTAAACCAAATATTACTTTAAGTACGAAATTATCTGTTCCAAGACTTACTATTTCTCCGCAGACGGATGGATCATGCGTCAGTATATTTTTGTAAATATTTTTTTTAGTTACAAAATTAATTGGCATATCATCCGTCCTCGCCCGCGTCTTGTGAAAAGATTAGCGTGAATATGTTAAAAAAACAAGCTGTATTTCTATCATCTAAAAAGATCTTTCCAACAAAATAGACTCTCTTTTTTAAGATTGTTTCGGGGCCTTGGTCAAGATATCCATAATCAATAATATCAAGCTTTTTAACACTATTGTTTGTTATTTCAAACATCTGACAAAGAAGATTATTACTTCTTGTAGTTTGCTCAAAAATTGTTCTTTGTAATATAGCACTACGCAGCAAATTCATCAGTCTGGCATAATTAATTGATTGAGTATTTGCGCCAAGCGGTAAGTACACGCCTAACTGATAATTTGTTGTTTTTCTAATGTCAGTCTTGTCAGGAAGCACAACGTCGCTTGTCTTGACTATCGGAGGCAAATACTTGAAATTTAAAGTATTAGAAAGTTTAGCATCAGAGAACAAAGAATCTGCGGTATTTAGCTTTTGCTTTGTGTTTATAGTTTTTAAAAAACGTAACTGATTAACGTCAAAAGTTATCTCTTCGGGATATATCTTGAACTGATCTTCTAAAAAGATTGGGTCTATAGTTGATAGCGCTCTAATTTCTTGAAAATTGTCAAAAGATGACGTAAGAATACCCGTTATATTTGAAGCAAAATCGGCATTGGGTAATTCTATTCTATCTTTTCTTCCTCCAAGAAAAGCTTGCTCTACCACAAAAGGGTGTCTTTCTTCAGACAAATTTAATTTAAAATTTCCAGAACCTGTTAGTAATTTGACGACAACTTTGTCATGACTTCCGCTTGTATCAGTCAAATATATGATATTGTCTCTATCGACGGGGACCACGTGAGGACCGGGCGCGCGAGCGCCTGCATAAGTTCCGCTGACTAGTGACGCAGAAAGTATGACAGTTTGAACTAAGGTAGTTAGATCTCTTGCATTAATACCACCCTTGACACCCACGTAATAAGATCCACTAGTTTTGTGTTGACTAGCGTAAGAAGACGAGACAACGCCCGCAAATTTGTTAGGATCTAATATGAAATCTGCTTTTAAATTTGCGCTGTCTGTTATGGAAAGACCCACGCCCATGCCGCCGTCAACAGATTTGACTACTGAACCGCTGAATTTATTGTTAGTATCAATTCCTGGTTTTCTCGTCTCGATCTTTGCACCAAAATTTAGCTGATACGCTGAAGGAATTCCTCCTTGATTAAAGAGTATTTCTAGCTGTTTTGGTAGCAGTGCAACATTATCCAATTTGTCAAATACCAGCTTGCTGTCTCTAAAAGGAATGATATTGCCTGCATCATTTGCTTCAAATACGACTTGATCTTGAGGCAAATTAGAAGCTTCTAAATAGATTCTATCAGTCGGATCGACGTGTCCTTCGATCGCATCTGATTCGTAGAACATGTCTGTATCTGTAAATGTTGCATAGGATACATCAAATGTCCCTTCTGCCATCTGACGTCTTCCTTCGACTGTAAGTATGGCGTCAAGAATTCTAGATTTGCTATCAAGTATTCCCATATTTCTTTTAGCTTATCTAAATTATTAGTCTACTATTATACACAGCCTATTTTTTACAAAATCTTAGAAGCTAATGTAGCAAGGTCGCTTCTTTCTCCTTTCAGCAACGTAACATGACCCGATATGTCAAATTCTTTAAATTTCTCTATGGCGTGTGTCAGACCATTTGTGAAAGAGTCAACATGAACGTTGTCAATCTGCTCTAAGTCTCCCGTAAGAACTATCTTTGTTTTGTCGCCGGCGCGCGTGATGATAGTCTTCAGCTCGTGCATAGTCAAATTTTGGGCTTCATCTATTATGATAAAAGCATTGGGAATAGATCTCCCACGTATGTATGTGATGGCTTCTATCTCTATGAGCCCTTTCTGTTGCATGAGATCCAAATAAGGATCATTAAAAGAATTTTGACCATCATCGTTCTTCTTAATTCTAAACTTTCCAAACTTCCTGCCAGAAGAAGAATTTAGTAAAAATTCCAAGTTGTCTCTCACGGGCGCAACCCAAGGCTCCATCTTTTCAGCAAGCGTTCCTGGTAAAAATCCGATATCTTTTCCAACAGGATGAATGGGACGAGACACGATAAGTTTCTGGTATATGGGGTGTGTGCCTATTGAGTCTAGCTGTGCTAAACCAGCTGCTATAGCAAGCAACGTCTTGCCACATCCGGCTCGGCCCGTCAGTGTGACCAATTTGACGTCTGGATTCATCAGAAGATCCAGAGAAAAATTTTGTTCTTTATTCCTGGGTTTTACACCAAAAATAT
>Ga0194129_10005618_pt1 | contig 15883 bp, 6 predicted proteins | sample TA2KigCa35mmetaG_FD_150862 | JGI IMG/M metagenome (GOLD analysis project Ga0194129, IMG submission 150862) | Freshwater microbial communities from Lake Tanganyika, Tanzania - TA2015038 Kigoma Deep Cast 35m | ecosystem: Environmental > Aquatic > Freshwater > Lake | place: Tanzania: Lake... | reverse complement strand
GACCCTGTTGCTGACCCTGTTGCTGACCCTGTTGCTGACCCTGTTGCTGACCCTGTTGCTGACCCTGCTGCTGACCCTGCTGTCCTTGTTGCTGGCCTTGCTGACCCTGCTGTGATTCCGCACCGAGTTGCGACGCCAGCTCAAGTGCTTCCCTCAACTGCTCGTTGGCGACTTCACTTTGGCCGGTGATCGCCGCAACATCGCTACCCGTCTCGCGTTGTGCCTCCGCAAACGTCTCTTGGGCCTGGAAGAGTTCGTCGGCAAGTGCGCGCGCAGACTCTTGCTGTTGCCCCTGCTGCTGGCCCTGCTGACCTTGTTGCCCCTGCTGGCTCTGCTGCTGACCGCTAGGGCTCTGTGAGGCGAGCTGCTCACTGAGTCGACCGATCGCAGCCCGTGCCTCTTCCTGAACCGGGAACCGATCGGCGATCGCTTTGGCCAAGCCCTGATCACGCTCAAGCTGCGCCTGTCGCGCCGAATCGGGCTGGGCAGACGCGAGGGCATCGCGCTGCGCCTGAGCCGCCTGTGCCAACTGCTGAGCAGCCTCGGCTGCTTCACTCCGCAGTGCCTTGGCGGCCTGCTCGAGCCCGGCGGCAGCCTGCTGGGCCTGCGCCGCCGCCTGCTGTCCTGCCTGCGGATTCGAGGGCTGTTGCCGCGCGGCCGCCTCGAGCCCGGCTTGGGCCGCTTGGGTCGCCTGCGCGGCCGCGGCGAGTTCATCCTGCGACTGCTGCGCCGTGCCGGCGAGGGCTTCCGCGACCTGCTTGGCCACTTCACCGATGTCGCGCTGCTGCTGGCCGAGCGCCTCGGCCGCCGCCGGCTCGGCCGCCACTTGCCGCGCCACCTCCCGCTCGCTCGCGGCCGCCCGCTCGAGCGCTTCGGCGGCCCTCGAGAGTTCACCCGCCTTCGAAGCGAGTTGCGCCCGCTGTGTGTCGGCAATCGCGTTGGCAAGCTCGCGTTGGGCCCGATCGAGGGCCTGAGCCGCGTCGCCGGCGGCCTGCTCGGCCTGCGAGACCCGACCCGGATCGGCGGCGGCCGCCGCCAGTTCCCGCGCCGCTTCCGCGGCCGTCGCGGCCGCCTCGGCCAGTCGGGTCGCCGCCGCCCGGGGCAGATCCTTGCCCGCGGCGACCTTGGGCAGCGTCTCGGCCACCTGCCGCTCCGCAGCGGCGGCCGCCCTGGGGTCTGCGCCCGCCTGCTTCGCCGCCTGCCGCGCCTTGGCGACGTCGTCGAGCTGCCGCCGAGCCGCTTCCAGGTCCGACAACCGCTTCGCGAGCTCTTCGGCACTCCGCTGAGCGGCATCCGCCGTCGTCGCGACGCTAAGCCGTTCCGCGAGTTGCTCGAGCGCGCCCACGGCCTTGTCCTGCTGAGCCAGGGCATCGGGCTTGTCGCCCTCGAAGATTTCCCGCATCGCTTCCTCGACGGCCGCCTTGGCCTGATCGGCGAGCGGGCTCACCTCCGGCCGGCGACGCAGCGAGTCGGCGAGGTCGCCCAGTCCGCCGCGGAACTCCGCCATCTTGGAGACGAGCTCTTCGATCGCCTGCTCGTCGAACGAAGACCGGCCGATCTCCTCCCGGAGCTTCCGGGCCTGCTCGACGAGACTGGTCGCGGCCTCCGCCCTCGCCTGCCGATCCGTGCCGCCACCCTGGGCCCGCTCGACCGAGCCGAGCAGCCGCCCGAGGCCGGCCAAGACGGCCCGCTGGGCCGTCGTCGTCGTGTCGAAGTCGAGGGCACCCAGCCGATCCTCGGCCGCCGCCAACGCCTCGGGAACCTGGGCCTGCTTGACGTGCTGCAGGCCTTCGCTGGCCGCCGCGCCCTCCTCGCCGTCCCAGCCCTTGACGTCCTCGAGCGTCGCCACGAGTTCGCTGAACAGCGACTTGACCGTCCGCTGCCGCTCGAGCGTCGTGAGTGTCGCCGATTCCAAACGAGGCCCGGCCTGACTGGGCAGGGCCACCGTCGTCTCGAGCACCGTCGTCTGGAGCCGCACCAGCCGCCGCGCCTGGGCGGCGATGTCGGCGATCTTCATGCGTCGCAGCAACTGGCGCCGCTCGGCCGCGAGCTGCACGGCGATGCGGCGAACCGCCTGCTGGGCCGTCTGCAGGACCACGTCACGGTCCTGACCCGTGGCCGCATCGGCCGTCACGAGCAGGTCGACGACCTCTCGCATCTCGTTTTGCACCAGCGCGTCGATGTTGCCCCGCATCCCGCGGATGTCGGCATAGACCGGCAACTCGGCGAGCCCGTTCTCCTCGAGTTGCCGAAGCTGCGTGTCCAGCGCGCCCGAAACCAGTTCGACGGCCAGTCCGCGGGCCCGCTCCTGGAGCTCGCGCTGCCGCTGTAGGGGGGCGGCGGGCTGATCCTGACGTGGCGTTGGTGGCTGGGACGCTGCCGGCGGCTGGGCGATAACCGCCGTCGGCAGGCTGCCCAGCAGGATGTGACCGATCACGCGGAGCGTCGCCGAGCGGTTCATGGCGCGGGTCCTTGCCGGGGTGGTTGGGCGTTACCGCCGGGCCTGCCGACGTCGAGCCCTGCGGGCGCGCCGCCGACCTGGAGTTGCCTCTCGAGAATCGCGTCGATCTGGCGGGCCGACAACTGGTCCGACTCGGAGATCGCCGCCAACAGACCGGGCTCGTCGGTCACGTCCAGCATGACCGGGTCGCTGACGGCCGTGCGGCCTTCGTGCTCGCCGCGGTAGTCGGTGGCGCGGAGGCTGATCTTCACCTGGTCGCCCTTTCGCAGTTTGAGCGCCGCCAGCGGCAGGGGCGTGGAGCCGGAAAGCGGCAACCGATCACGGCCCACGTAGCCCTCGGCAGCCGCCGGCAGCAGCGGCACGATCACCGGCTCGGCCACATTCCCTTCCACCGCGTCCACCGCGGCGGCCCGCAGCGGCTCGAGTACCAGTTCGGCGGCGCGGATGCCCAGATCGTCGGCCACCCGCCACTCCAGCCGCGGCTTGCCGTTGGGCAAAGCCAGCCGGGCGGGAAGTTCGGTCGCCACCTGGGGAGCCGCGTCGGGCCTGATCCGGATCGAGCCGCTCACCGGCGCCTCCGGCGCAAGACCGTCCTCGTCCTTGACCTCGACCTCGAACTGAACGGGTCCGCGGACGTTCGCCAGCGGTGAACCATCGCCTGCCAGAGTCCAGGCATCGCCCGCCCGCTGCAACGGATAGTGCTGGCCCGCCACGACCAGCGTGGCGGCCTGCAGCCGTTTGTTGGGCGACGAGACCCCCAGCGACACGCGTGACCCTTCGACCACGGTGATCTGCCTCGTGCCGGGCGCGGCCGGTGGCTCGTCGGCGGCCACCTTACGGGCATAGTCCGGCGTCTCCGCCGCCAGGGCGAGCTCGACGATCGGCAGCGGCACCACCCGCACCTCGACCGGCTCGGTCCAGGCGTCGCCGGCGAACACTTCCGCCCGCACGGTGTCGAGCAGCCTCGGCAGACGACCGGCGAACGTGCGGCCCTCGTCGGCGGCGACAAGATCGATCAGCGTCTCCTGACCCGCGCCGGCATCGACCAGTCGCAGCGAGGCTGCCTCCGGCAACACGCCCCCCAGGCCGACCCGGAACTCGAGTGGCTGTCCCAGCGGGCTTCTCACAAACGTGCGGGTGGCGTAGGTGAGGTCCACCTCCGTGCCACCGATCACGAGCGATTTGATGCGCGTGCGGGTGGGGTAGTGCATCGTTCCCAGCAGCATCCGATTGACGAAGGCCTCGGCGAAGTCGGGACGCACCGCGGCCGCCAGCAAGACCGCCGCCACGCCGGCCGCCAGCCAGGCCAGCCGGCTCCGAACGGCGGCCCCGGCGACATGCTGGGGAACCTGCCAATCGCCGCCGTACTCGGCGACATAGTCGATGACGGCGCCCTGCAGATCGGTCGAGCCCCAGGTCGCGGCATCCGCGGACTCGAACTGCAACGCCGCCACCAGGTCACTGTCGACGCCGTGCTCCCGCTCGACGATCATCGCCAGATCGAGATCGGACTCCCTGACCGCGAGCCAGGGTCGCACGAACCGCCACCAGGCCCAGGCCACCCCGCCAGCCACCGCCAGCAGCAGCACCACGCGGCCGCCCCGCGACAGTCCCAGCAGCCAGTCGAGCAGGAAGGCCACGATCACCGCCGCTAGCAGCGTCAGGCCGGCCGTCGCCGCTGCCGCCACGCGGCGGGTCGAAGCCCGGCGGTGTCGGACGACGCCGATCCGCTCCCGAAGCGCGGCCAGCCGCGGTCCCTGACGGGATGCGGGCGTTCGCCTGGCGGTCGTCGAGACGGCGGTCATGACAGGTTGGCCCCCTTCCGCAGCGCCCATTCGGCGATCATCAAGGTCAGGCCCAGGCCCAGGCACAGCCAGGTCATGCTCAGCGGAAACACCTTGACCGCTTTTTCGGGCCGCGCCGTCGGACTGATCGTGGCGAGGACGTCCTGCGCCGTGACCAGGTCGCAGGCCTCGCCGGAGGTGGCGCTGGCGATCGACCGCTGCAGCGCGGCGTTGCGGACGGCACTGCGACGCTCGGCCGAGAGCGTCGTCACGTTGAACACCGCCTCACTCTCGGTCCGCGTGAGAGGATCTTCGACCCGCAACTGATACTCACCCCCGGCGCCCAACGGGATTCGGGCCTCGAACACGCCGGTTCGCACCTGCGGCAGCGCCACCACCTCGAGGTCGGCGGCATCCCCGCCGCCATCGGGTCGCTTGAGCCGCGCCATGATGACGCGATCCGGCACCGCATCGGCACCGAGTGGCTCGAAGTTGGCGTCGTAGGCCTCGACCGTCACGACGGCCGTGTCGCCCGACTCGTACCGCTGGCTGTCGGTCCGGACCACGAACCGCTTCTGGCTGCCGAGCGCGTGGCTGAGGCCGAGGCGATGGATCATCTGGCCCCAGAACTGGCGGTAGTAGAGCTCGCCATAGCGGCGGCGCAGCCGCCAGGTCTCGTTGCAGCCGAGGTACACCACCTCGCCCCGGCCGAAGCGGCGGATGGCGATGATCGGCTGGAGCGTGCGGCCGTCGCTGCAGGTGTCGACCGGGTGCGTGGCCAGGACGGTGGCCTGCGGGTGGGGACGGGCCACCGGCTGATACCAGGGGAGCGGGCCGAGGTTTTCCCAGGCCTTGCGGTTCTCGGCGTCGTCGGCCCCCAGCCCCATGAAGTCGATCAGACCGGCGTCGGCCGTCAGCCGCAACTGGAACGGCTTCTGGTTCGCGGGCCGCTCACGGCCTTCGACGAGCACCGGCAGCATGTCTTCCAGCGGCGTGCCGGCCAGTTGGCCGGGTCCGAACCGGCTGCCCGCGATCACCACCAGACCGCCCCCGAACTTCTCCACGAACTCGCGGGTCATCTCGCAAAACCGGCCGCTGATCGTGGCCGCCGGCATGTCGCCGAGGAAGATCACGTCGGTCGCGAAAAACTCGCTCCGCGGCGGGGCGGGGGTGGGCAGGAAGAGTTCGTTGCTCGCCCGCACGGCCGGATCGGCCGACCGCAGAAAGGTGCGGAAGCCGCGCATGCCCACCAACTGGTCGCGGTGGAAGACCTCCTTGACGAACCGCCACTCCCACGTCGGCTCATACTCGACGTACATCAGCCGCAGGTAGTCGTCACGGATGTTGACCTCGCGGCTGGCGCGGTTGTTGTCGTCGACGACCTCGCCAGGCAGCGGATCGACCTCCACGATGAACTCGTGGCGGCCGATGGCCTCGGGGATGAACGGGAAATCGACCGTTGTCGACCGACTGGCCAGCGGCACGACCTTCGTGCCGACCGCCACCACCGGCCCGCCGGCCGGCCCCTCGAGCGGCCGCGCCGAGAGCTTGACCGTGGCGGTCGTGCCGTCGAGGTCGGTCTGTCGCAGCGTCACCGTCAGCACCGACTGCTCGGCCTTCTTCATCATCGGCGGCGCCTGCAGGTCGACGGCGACGTCGACGGCCGTCTCCGGACCCACGCCCACCGTGTAGATCGGCACGCCCAGTTCGCCGGCGGCCTCGACCGCGGGCGGCCCGGAGTTTTGGTCGAAGTCACTGACCACGACGACGCCCTGGAGATTGCCAGCCGAGTGCCGCTGGGCCAGATCCTCGAGCCCCCGGCCGAGCGCCGTGACGCGACCCTTGGCGGCGAGTTGGCCCGCGAGCCCCTCGAAATCGGGCCCCTTGGCGTCGTCGTCGCCCAGCGACAGCGGCCGGACGGCGTCAGGCGCCTCGAGCAGATACGCCCGTAGGCGGAACTCCTTGGCCAGCCTGCCGAGCACGTTGTCGGCCCCGCGTCGCAGCCAGGCCGCGACGTATTCCTGCCGCGTCGGAATCACCTCCGCCGGCCGCGCGGCGGGCCGTTCCAGGCCGACGGCCTTGGCGAGCATCTCTTCCGCTGCCGCCGGCAACCGGTCCTGGATCGACATGCTCTCGGTGCCGTCGAAGAGCAGCCAGAGCGATGGCTTCGGCAGTTGCTTGATCGAGATCTGCAGCACGGGGTCGGCGAGCAGCACCGCCAGCAGCGCGAACAGGCCGCCGCGGAGCGCCGAAAGGGTCAACCGCACCCACCTCGACAGCAGCGGCTGCCGCCGCAGGTAGAACCACACGGCCGCGGCGACGCCGGCCGCCGCCAACGCCAGCACCCGCAGCGGATGCCGGGCGGCCCACTCCGCGGCGAACGCCAGCCGCCAATCGACAATCTCGCTGACATCGCCGATCCGCAGCACGTCGCCGAGCAGTCGCTGGATGTTCATGCGGAGGCTCCCTCGGCGGCCAACGCGTTCATCCTGGCCAACAACGCGTTCTCTGCGACGAGGCAGCCGATCGCCGCCAGCAGCAGCCACCACCAGGAGCCCTGACCGCTGACGCTGGCGCCGTCGATGCTGATCGGAGCGTCCCGCTCGACCCAACGGAAGGCGTCGCTGTCGTCCGTCTTGGCGGCGAAGGACGCCGCGTTCAACACGCCGGGCTCGGACTCACGTGGCTCGCCGTTGGCCGCCCATGGCCGGTCCCAGAGCACCATGTCGCGCCGCTCCCGGTCGGCCAGGTCGGCCTTCGAGGCCACGATCGTGTAAACACCGCGGGCGGTCATGTCGCGGATCGTCACGCCGTAGGCGTCGCCACCGAGCGCCTCGACCGCCAGCGACTCCTGCCGCTCACCCGGCCGCACGAGCCGAATGTCGGCCCGCCGGTCGGCGGAGCCCAGCGGGATCGTGAACTGATCGGCGGTGGCCACGTTCAGGTCCGGCAGCGTGGTGGCCAGCAGCGACCGCAACAGCCGGTCGAAGAGCAGGATCGCGTTGGTCTTGGGGAGCGTGTTCCATGGACTGAACAACCCGCTCGTGACGCAGACCACCTCGCCGCGGCCGATCTGCCGCGACACGAGGAAGGGCAGGCCGTTGTCGAAGGCGGCCAACACCCGCGGCCCCTGGGGCTTGGGCGCGGCCTCGGATTCACTCGCCGCGGCCCAGGAGAGCCACGTGGGCGCGACCGCCTCGAGATCCTCCCGGGCCTGTCGCAACGCCTCACGGTCGGTCGGCGTGGCCCGTCCCCGCGATTCGAGGTCGGAGAGCCGTGCCACCTCGGCGGTCAGCCGGCTCCGCTCGGCCTGCTCCTCGGCGGCCCAAGCCACGTCGGCCGCCGCGATCTGGGCCACCTTGGCGGCGTCGGCTTCGCAGGCCACCGCCTGGAAGAAGACGGGCGACTCGTAGAGATCGGCCAACTCCTCCTCGGGCGTGCCCGGCAGGCGGAAGAGCGGCTCGTCTTTCATGGTCTTCCAGTCGAGGAAGAAGGGCTTGATGTCGCCGGTCGCCGACTCGGGCAACTGGCCGATCGGCCCGGCCAGCGGCACCGGCAGGATGCCCCGGCCTTCGAGCCAGCCCGTAGCATTCCAGGCCGCGGGATCGAAGTCGGCACCAGCCGCGATCACGAGCCGCCCCCCCTGCGCCACGAACTCGCGCAGCAGCGTCACCGCCGGCCCCGGCTCCGGCACTCCGGCGACCACCACCAGCCGCACGTCGGCCAGCGCCTCGCGATCGAGCGCGTCGATCTTGAGATGCCGCACCTGCACGAGATTCCGCCGCAACTCCTCGCCGGCCACCAGCGGCGCGAGCAGCCGGCGGAGATGGCGGGTCTCGCCGAAGCGGTTGAGCCTCGGATTCTCCTCGCCCGCTCCGGTCTGGTCGACGAACACCACAGGAACCGACGCCAGCACCGGTGCGACCACGCTGCGGGTGTCGTCGCCCGGCACGCGATCGGGGGGCAGCGTCACCGTGGCGGGCGCGAATCCGGGCCGCCCCTCGGCGGGCACCGCATGAAACTCGTGTGTGAAGGAGACCTCGCGGGTCTGCCCCGGCTCCAGGTCGATCGTCGAGCCCGCCACCTGATCGCCGTCGACCGCCAGCGACACCCGCACGCCCGATCGCGGTGCGGCACCCTCGTGGCGAATGACCGCGGTGAAGATCGCCGGCGCGTTGAGATCGGCGACGCCATCCTCCACCCGCAACGACTCGACCCACGTGTTGTCGACGGAGTCGGCCGCGACCTGCACCACCTGCATGCCGTCGAACTTGAGGCCCTCGCCGCCGGCGCCTGCCTCCTTGGCCAAAAGGGAGCCGGCGCCCGCCGGCCAGGTGACCGACTGCTGGTCGCCGATGAACACCACCCGCTTGTCGGGCAGGTCCGCCGCCAACTGGGCCGCCCGGGCCGCCAGATCGACGGCCGCCGCCGCCGAACCGGGGCGGTCGACGACGGTGATCGAGTCGAGGGCCTCCTTCGTGTCTTCGGCGCTGCGACGGCCGTCGAAACTGAAGGTGCCCGCCGGCCCGCACAGCGGGATCACGGACGTCCGGCTGCCGGGCGGCAGCCGCTCGATGAACTGCTGGGCCCGGGCACGGGCGTCGTCGAGCAGCGTCTTGTCGCCGCCGAGTTTTTCCCGCCCCATGCTCAGGCTGTTGTCGAGGACGACGATCGCGTGAACGGGCCCGCCGCCGGCAGCCCCGGCCCCCGACGCCAGGAACGGCCGCGCGATCGCCAGGCCGAAGAGCACGACGGCCGCCGTGCGGAGCAGGAGCAGCAGCACGTCGCGGAGCTGCAACAGCGAGCGGCTGCGGCTGGCCGCCTCCAGCAGGAAGTCCATCGCCGCCCAGTCGAGCACGCGGAACCGCTGGCGGTTGAGGATGTGGATCACGATCGGCGCCGCGGCGGCGGCCAAGCCGGCCAGGGCGAGCGGCAGCGATCCGGGCGGGAAGGCGAGCATCGGGGCGGGGCCTAGCGGGGCGCGGCGAACCGCTGCTGGAGGTCGTCGATGCGGCCCTCCTGCAGGATCGGCAGATAGCGGTTGGGAATCGCCAACACGAAGGCCGCCACGGCGGTGCCGTAGAGCTGGCCCGGCAGGCCGTCGACATGGGCTCCCGCCACCCACGAGCCGCCCCGCTCGGGGACCGCGGGATCGTAGACCTGCGAGACGACGATACAGTCACGGAGCCGCGGATAATGCGCCCGCCACCCCTGCCCGCCCACCTGATAGAGCGACTGGGCCACGTAGTTGAGCGTGTAGGCATCGAAGGGCAACTTGCCCGTCCGGCTGGCCTCGGGCTTGGCCTCGGCGATCGCGGCCATCACCGGTTCCATGCTCTTGGCGATCCGCCAGTCTTCGTACTGCCCGAACTCCTGCATGCAGACCACGCCGGCGGCCGCCATCGCGATGGTGGCGTTGCCACCGCCGACCGCGTAGGTGAACCGGCCGGGCAAGGACCTCTGCTGGGGCTCCGGCTGGTTCGGATTGCCATCGGCCGGCATGTAATGCATGCGGACGCGCGAGATCGCCTTCTCGATCACCTCCGGCGGAATCTCGAGGCCGCTGTCGACGGCGCTGCGGAGCGCCTTGGCCTGCATCACGCAGAGACTCAGGTCGCCATCCTGGGGCAGGGCGACGTAGTTCCAACCACCGGCCGGGCCCTGCGTGCGGGCGATCAGCTTGAGCGCCTTGTCGAGCGTGCGGCCGATGCGGGGGTCGCCCGTCATCCCGTAGGCCTGGCCGAGCACGAAGGTGGCCAATCCGTGGTTGTACATATCACGGTGGGCGTCGGCGATGTTCAACAAGCCGCTGGGTTTGGCATTGGCGACGATGAATCCCAGCGCCCGGTCGACCGTCGGCCCATACTCACCGATGCCGGGCGAGTGACCCGCCGCCAGGAAGGCGAGCACGCCCGTCGCCACCAGCCCCATGTCGTTCGAGCCCCAGTTGCCGGCCGGCGTCTGGTTGGCCGCCAGCCACGCCAGTCCACGGTCGAGGGCGGCGGTGCTGTCGGGCGTGATCTCCCAATCACCGTCGGCCGCCACCGCCATCCCACCCGCGATCCCGCAGGCAAGCACGACGGCGAGCACGAGGGGCAGGCGCCACGCCCGCGCCGGGGTGGGGACGGTGTCAGCCATGACGATCCGCGAAGCGGAGTTCGGGAAAGATGCAGCGAAGGGAAGCGGGAGAAGAGCGGGGACCAGGGGATATGACCGCAGGGACCGATCGGTTACGCCAGACCGGACAAGACCCTCATTTTGGCGTCAATTCCACGAGGTCCCGGGCCGGATCGCCGGGCCCACGTCCGAACAGCGTCCACAGCCGGTCGGCCACCGGCACGAGCGGGCCGACCCGCGGCAGCGGGTCTTCGAGCCCCGGCAGGGGGCACCGGCGGCGAACACTGCCCCGTGGGTCGAGCCAGACGAGGACGGCCCGCGACGCGGGCGTGCCGGCCACGGGCTCCTGTTCCACCGCGAGCACGCCGTCGGCCGCCACCAGACAGCCGTCGAGAAGTTCGGGCACCTCATACCGCCAGACGATCGCACCGTCACCGCAGGCCAGCGCGACGAGCCCCTCGCTCCGCTCCACGACCACCAACCGCTCCTCGCCGCCGCCGACCAGGCCGAGCACCCGTCTGACTCCGGCGAACCCACGCTTCCAGACGGCCCGGCCGGTGGTCGCGTCGATCGCGGTCACGGCCGGGTCGGCCGGCTGCACCACGTAGAGCCGCCCGTCGATCACCAGCGGCGGATTCGGGGCCTGCAGTCGCCAGTACGGATCGACCACCGGCGGCACCCAGGGCTCCTGTCTGGCCCAGCGAATCTGGCCGGTCGAGTCGCAGGCGATCAAGCCGCCGCCACACGTGATCACCAGGCCGTCGGCGGCCCAAGCCATCTGGCAGTCGTGCCCCTGCGCGGCCCACTCGTCGCGCATCGGCGACAGCGTGCGCTCGCCGAGCGACTGGCCCGTGGTGGCGTCGAAGGTGGCCAGCGACAGCGTCCAGCCCTCCGTGGCCTTCTGCGCGGTGCACGCCAACAGCGTGTCGCCCACGGCGATCGGGTCGGAGGCCACGAACCACTGGTTCGGGCGGGCCTGGACCTCCCATTCCACCGCCCCGTCGGCAAGCCGGATCGCGGCCAAGGCCGGACCGGCGGGCCGCAGGCGCCGCACGAAGGCGTGGGACTGGCTGGCGATGGGCCGCATCGGCTGGCCGGCGAAGCCGTGGGCGTGGCCGACCTCGTTGGCGAGCCCCGCCCGCCATTGCAACTGGCCGCTCTGCACGTCGTAACTGGCCAATTGGAAACGGTTGCTCACGAGCAACCGCGGACCAGCCACGGCGGCGGCCAGCTGCCGGGCCACCCAGTCGAGTTCCCGAAGGGGTGACGACGGGCCGGGCCGCCGATATTCGCCCGGCCCCTCGCCCGGCCCGTGGCCGACCTCACCCTCCACGCGGCTCCGCGGCGTGGCCGCATAGTCGCGGGCGGCCGGCAGGGCGGCGACACTCGTGCCCGCCGACGCCGCCCGCCCCAAGGGCAGCGCTGCGGCCCGCTCCCGCCGCAGGTCGGCCGCCAGCGTGCGCCACGCGGCCGCTTCGAGCGTGGCCGTGCCGATGCCGACCGATCCCTCGACGGCCGCAGCCGCCGGCTCACCCAGCAGACCCGCAGCGAGGTCGTCGGAAACCGCCAAGCGGCTGGCAAGCCGCACCGGCACCGCGCCGCGGGCGGCCGCATACCGCTGCCGCGCCATGGCGAAACGGCCCGCCGCCAGCTCGCGGTCACCCAGCAGCAGGCTTGCCTCCGCCGCAGCGGGCGTGCCGGGATACTGCGCCGCCACCGCCGAGAGGATCGTCGCGTCGCCCGAGTCGATCGCCTGCCGCAGCCGGAGGCTGCCGCGATCGTCGAAATCGGCGGCCATGGCGGTCTGCAGCCGTGGGTTGTCGTGCAGCAGGGTGACGGCGAACGCCGGCAGCGAGCAGATGAGATCCGGATCGACGACATCGGGCGCAAGCTCGGCCTGCGACAACGTCAGTCCGCCGATCAGCGCGCGGCCCACGTCCTCCAGGGCGTTTTCCGACAGTGCCGCTTCGATGTCGGCCGCGATGCTGATGCCCTCCTTGGTGGCCTCGAGCACCAGCGGGTACTTGAGTCCTCCCTCGGCCTTGCCCTTGCGGCCACGGGGGTGGCCCTTCTGATTCTTATGGAGCTTGCCGTCGTTGATCGGCGGCAGGACCACGGGCGTGCCCTGGGCCGTCGCCGCGGCCCAGGCGAACACCGGCGGCGTGCCGGGCAAGTTGTAGAACTGCGCCCGGGCGGCCGTCTCGCAAACCTGGCTGGATCGGGACACCACCGCCTCCATCAACTCTCGCCGTGCCAACCAGGCGGGGAAGGTCTGCTGCGGCTGCCCGGTGATCAGCGGCGCCGCCAGTGCGTGTGGCTGCACCAGGGAGTAGGTCCTTGGCACGCCCTCGTCGGCCAGCCGCAGCCCGAAGGCCTCGTAGCGGGCGAGCACCTCCGCCGCCTGCTGCGGATTCCGGGCCGGGGCGAGCAGCGCGAGTTCGGCGAGGAGGTCGAGCCGCGCTTCGATCGACCAGGCTCGCGACAGGCTCTCCTGCCAGAGCAGTTCGAGCAGCTCGGCGGCCAGTTCGGGGCTCGTCGCACCCCCCAGCTGCCACGCGGCGCAGGCGGTGATCCACGATCGTTCCTCGCTCGTGGCAGGCTTGACGGCCAGGGCGGCCTGCCGCCAGTTCGCCAACGGCACGTTGCCGGGCAGCGGCGAGGCGGGCGGCCGCACGTCGGCAGGCACCAGCGACGCTACCAGAGGGAACGGCTCGGTCCACACGCCGCCGAGGATGATCCGCCGCGCCGAAGGATGGGCGGCCGCCAGCAGGCCGACGGCGGCCACCTCGCCGGGGTGGACGAACTCCGCCCAATGGATGCCGTCGGGGCTCGTGCCCACCCGCAGCGCGCCGCCGCAGTGCACCAATCGCACCCAGGTGCGGCCCACGACGAAGGCGATCGGCCGCTCATGCGGCCGGCCATCTCCCTCGAGCTGACCTCCCTCGGCACCGATGGGCTCCATCTGCCGCAGGCTCTTGTCGTGCTTGTTGGCGAGGAAGCCGAGCACCAGCCGCAGGTTGCCGGCGGCGTCGGCCGCGACCACGCTCGTGCCGGGGTCGAAGGCGTCGATCTGCAGGACGATCCCCCGGGGCGGTCCGGCGGGCAGCCGCGTCATCATCCGCCCGGGCTGCTGGTTGCCGCGAGCCTCGAGCGCGACCCGCCCGTCGGGCAGGTCGGTCGCCGTCACGCCCTCGGGCAGCGTGCGATCCCAGAGGACGCCGGCGCCGAGGATGTTCGTCGCCCGGTCGCCGATGCCCACCGTGGGCCGCGGCAGTGGCGTCGCCGGCACGACCGCCAGTTCGGCGAACTCGGCGTTGCCCTCCAGGTAGATCTCCGTCGGAGCGGCGGGCATGGGCACCTCGACGATGCGGACGTCCCCCCGCGACAGCGTCAAGAGACCGTCGGCATGCCTGAGCTCCAGCCGCGCCGGAGCCGCGGGATTGGTGCGCTGCATCCGGCCGGCATCGGTGGCGGCGAGCACGTATCCCTGCGGCATGGGCTGCGCCCCCTGCCGCGTCGTCAGGTAGCCCGCCCAGGGGCCGGCCGCACCACTGGCGCCGAGGGTCGCCCCTTGCCCCCCATGCCAGGCATGGATGCGGAACCCGTTCCAGTCGTAGATCGCCAGTTGCAGGCACGTCCCCGTTTCCAGCGGGGCGAGCAGCTTGACGACGCCCTTGAAACTGCCGGCCTGACGACCGCTCCGCTGATGCGTCCCGAACGACGAGGCCGCTCCGGGCACCGCGGCGAACCACGGCTTCAGCACCTCGACCGCCGGCGGTTCGATGGGAAGCGGCCGGAAGGCGAGAAGCGACGGCGGCACGCTGCGGGCCGCACGCAGGGTCACATCCCAGGGCTGGTCCGGTCGGATGACGGTCGCGGGGGCCACCGCGGCGACCGGCGGCGGCGCGGGGGCTGCGGCGGCGGGGGCTGCGCCCACCGGCGGCGGCGACTCGGCCGACACGCTCTGCGCAACCCCGGACTCGGGTCCAGCGGCCGGCGCTGGCATGGCCCCGTCCGCCGTCGCGGCAGCCTCGAGCGGCGGCTCCACGACCGCTGCGGTGGCCGCGACCACCGCCACCTCGCGGCCCCGCGGCCTGAGCAGCCAACTGGCGGCGACCATCGCTACCAAGAGCGAGATCGCCACCGCATAGACGAGCGCGACACGACTGCCCCGGCCCGCCCGGCCGCTGCCCCGAGCGCGGGCCAGGATCGCGTCCACTGACAGTCCGGGGTGTCCGAGCACCTCGGCGAGCCGCTGCTCAAGCAGGATGCGCTCGCGGCAGGCCCGCGCGATCGCGGGCGAGGATCGGGCCGCTTCCAGCAGCGCGGCGCACTCCTCCGGCCCGAGTTCTTCGGGGTTCTTCTCCTCGATCAGCGCTAACAGTGCGGCTTCGTCCATCATGCGATACCTCCGGACAGTGCGGTGTCGAGACACCGTTTGACGGCCTGACGGGCCCTGTGCACGAGCAGCTTGACCGCGCCTTCGCTCCGCTTGAACTGCGCGGCGAGTTCACGCATCGGCAGATTCTCTCCATAAAACAGGTCGATCGCCCGTCGGGCGCTCGCCCCGAGCCCGTCGAGGCAGGCGGGCAGCCGCTCGATGGCGTCGTCGTAGCGGCCATCGTCGCCACTGCGATCCTCGATCTCCAGGCAGAGTTCCGTCCAGGCATGCTGGCGGCGACGGGCGCCCCGGAGATGCTCCCGCAACACGTTGCGGGCGATGCCGAAGAGCCAGGCCCGCAGGCTGACGCCCGCCGGTGGATCGCCGCCGGCGTAGAGCCGCACGAACACCTCCTGGCACAAGTCGTCGAGCTCGCCGCGGCCGGCGAGCCGAGCCCTGAGGTAGCCGCCGACGGCCCGCTCGTGACGACCGACGAGCGCGGCGAAGGCGGCATGGTCGCGGCGGCGGGTGGCCGCCAACAGGCTGCTGTCGGTGGCGATCGGGGCGGTCGTGTCCATGCGAGATGGCCGCCGCGGGGGCGGCGTCAGCGGGCCGCGTCGGCCGCGGGGTCCGAGAGCAACTTGCCCGGCGGCTCGAGCGTCGGAGTCGCGGACGTCGTCGCCGACATCCGGAAGCGGCCGAGCACGTGCTGGGGCAGCGGGCCATGGCGGAAGAAGAGCTTCACGACCAGATCGGTGCCGCCGGGGAAGCCCGCCTGGCCGTCGAGCAGGAGCATCACCGCGCCGGCATGGGCCTCGCCGGCCCAGCCGGTGGCCGGACTCCCGTCGATGATGTCCGCGGCCGGAAACCGTGGGCCCTGGTGGGTGGCGACGGCGGCGGTGAAGGCCAGCGCGGTCCGTCGGGCCGGCGGCTCGACGGATAATGCGTCGGCCTCGACGCCGGTGAGCACGAAGTTGCCGTTGGAGAAGCGGCCCGGCCCGCCGCCCGGCAGCGACTCGTGCCCCAGCGCGTCGATCCGCAGGGCCGTGATCCCCTCGAGTGACGTGCGGATGCGGACGGTCAGCGCGTCGGTCTGCGGCGACGCGCCTTCGGCCAACACCGAACCATCCTCGAGCTTGC
>Ga0194129_10005617_pt1 | contig 15883 bp, 7 predicted proteins | sample TA2KigCa35mmetaG_FD_150862 | JGI IMG/M metagenome (GOLD analysis project Ga0194129, IMG submission 150862) | Freshwater microbial communities from Lake Tanganyika, Tanzania - TA2015038 Kigoma Deep Cast 35m | ecosystem: Environmental > Aquatic > Freshwater > Lake | place: Tanzania: Lake... | reverse complement strand
CATTGTTTGATGACCACATAATAGCATATCCTGCATTTATGCCTGAACTTGGGTCAAACATTCTCAAATAACCAGATTTGATTTCTAATTTATCTTGCGGGTCATTCGTATTAATTCCAACATTACCCCCACTCGTGATGCGCATGCGTTCAGTGTAATTAGCACCTGTTTGTATAACTACATCAACACCTGAATTTAGATACAATCTATTATCACCAGTTCCACCACCAGCGATACCAGCATAACTACCTTTTGTTCTTGTTCCGTTTAATGAAACAATATTGTATCCAGTATCAGTTGCATCATTACTAATAACAATATTAGTATTTGCTCCAGTTGCAATATCTAATTTTCCAACTGTACTCGTAGTACCTATACCTACATTACCCCCTGATGTGATACGCATTCTCTCAGTCATAGAGTAATTATCACCAGTAAAAAATGTCATTACTGATGCATTAGTGGCACCTATACCTGCTTGAAAATTACCTTGCCTCCACATACCGTACATAACACCATCACCCATAGTATTCATTCTATCGGCAGCAATTGGGGATTGATAATGGAATGGTGAGGAAATATTTCTTGCAGACACTATACTACCATCTTGTCTAATAGTAGCGCCTTTTACACTACCCCCAACATCAGGATTAGTTGCTCCAACTAAGAAGTTGCCGTCTGATGTGATACGCATTTTTTCGGTGTCCCCTGTTCCAAAAATTAATGGCTTTGCTTGGTATGTTCCTATAAAAAAGCCATCTAAAGTAGAGTTTGGATTAAACACTCCTGTTCTTGTTCCATCTGAAACTTCTAACTTATATGTCGGGGAAGTCGTACCTATACCTACTTTACCATCTATAATAGTCATAGTAAGACTATTAACAGCAAAATATATATTACCTGAAGCTCCTCCTGTTATTTTCATCCAGGAAAAATTAGATCCTTGGGCATAATTATCTCCACTACTTAATCCAATAGTCTTTGATGTAGATAAAGTTGACCATAAAGCTCCATCTCCATTATCTCTAGTAGCTAAAGTACCTGTAGCTGTATCTACATGAAATTTTTGAGCTGGTGATGTAGTGCCTATACCAACATTACCTCCATTTAGTATAGTTAAAGCGTCTGTCCAAGTTATAGCACTGTTAGCAGTACCATAACCTGCTACTTGGAAAATATGATTTCCTGTCCCATCTCCTGTTCTTTGTTGATAGTTTACAGCATCTCCTGTTGTTAATCTATACCAATTATTATTATAATAAGCATTACTTGCTACTCCATCTGCTGTAGCATCGGACCATAGACCCATAATGCTTGATATTCTTACTACATTATGAGAACTCCATGTTCCTAAATTAGTAGTATTTACAGCAACATTACCTGCTACATGTAATAATGTTATTGGTGATGTAGTACCTATACCAACATTTCCATCAGATAAAATAACTAATCTATCTGTTGTTCCTAAATTACCACCATAAGCTAATCTATAAGAACCATCAGTAGCATCAATACCTATTCCATAGGTATAACCTGAAATATTAAATCTTATAGTAGCATCTCCAGTTGATGAATTTTGAACAAGCATAGCTGCTGTTGTACCTGAAGTACCTGTTACAATATGAAGTTTATTTTCTGGGGTTGTAACTCCAATACCAACATTACCACTACTAGCAGGTGATTGTAAAGCAAGATGTTTACTACTTGTTGTAAATAAATAAGTAGTTCCATCATTACCAACTTGAAGTTCAGCAAAGAAACTACCAACAGATATTTTTAACCCAGCTCCTGTTGAAGCATTATGAATTTGTAATCCTGTTCCTCCTGTACCTGTGCCTGGGTTTGTAGTACCTATACCAACATTAGTTCCATCATCATAAATTACACTATTACCAATAGTGGTAGCACCTGTAAATTTAGCTACATAGTTTGTAGTACCACCAGGACTAACACCAGTAGCACCTTGTGTACCTTGGGTGCCTTGTGTACCTGTAGTACCTTGTGTACCTGTTGTGCCTTGTGTACCTGTAGTACCTTGTGTACCTGTTGTGCCTTGGGCACCAGTTGTGCCTTGTGTACCTGTAGTACCTTGGGTACCTGTAATACCTTGAATTCCTTGAGTACCAGTAGTACCTTGGGTACCAGTTGTTCCTTGAGTACCTGTAGTACCTTGAGCACCTGTGATACCTTGGATACCTTGAGCACCAGTGGTACCTTGAGTACCAGTGGTACCTTGAGCACCTGTAGTACCTTGGGTACCTGTAATACCTTGGGTACCTGTAGTACCTTGGATACCTTGAGTACCTGTTATACCTTGTACACCTTGAGCACCTGTTGTGCCTTGGGCACCAGTTGTTCCTTGGGCACCAGTAGTACCCTGAGTACCTGTAGTACCTTGGGCACCTGTAGTACCCTGAGCGCCAGTTGTTCCTTGTGTACCTGTGGTACCTTGAGTTCCCTGCAGGCTTAAATTAGTTCTGTATCTGAAATTTCCACTAGTATCAGTTACTACTACATTTGTTTCAGTTGAACCAACTGGAATATTAGAATATGCTAATGACCCTGTTATTGAAACACTACCAGAAAATTGGTGAGTGTTAGTTGATGGTAAAGTACCAAAACGAGTAGAGCCCGTTACAAAATCAACAGATGATGTAATTGTTTGAACAACTAATGTTTGCGCAGTTATGTCTTGCGTTACTGTTAGTGAACCAGTTATGCCTGTGGTTTGTAATTGAGCCATGTTAACTTGTTAATTTCTTTATTTTATCCTCTAATTCCTCTATCTTATGTTGTTGTTGCTTCAACACATTGATAAATATTGTTGCAAGCTTTCCGTAATTTATACCTGTTACCTCACCTTCATCTGTTTTAGAAACAAATTCAGGGAAAATTTGTTCAACGTCTTCCGCAATTAAACCAACGTCTGATTTTTCACTATCTTTCCAAGTGAAAGAAACTGGTTCAAGTTGCTTAAATTTGTTTATATCTGTAGAATATGATTCTATATTTGATTTTAAAGTGCGTGTTGATGTTTCTATAATTGAGGTAAAGCGACCTGTGCCGTTGACGTCGAGGGTGTAGGCTGGAGATGTAGTACCTATACCAACATTACCTCCAGTGCTTAATGTTATTTGCCCTCCATTAACTCCAAAAGCATAAGGTTGTGTAGCTATTCTTAAGCGATTGTTTGTTGCATCCCAATCTATTACTCCATATTCATTTGCTCCTACTCCTTCTCCTACTAAAACATAAGGACCACCAGCATTGGTTAATTCAATATTATTACCTCCAGTAATTGTTCCTGTGAATCTTCCAGTTCCAGAAACATCTAATTTATATGCGGGAGATGTAGTACCTATACCAAGATTACCGCTAGGTAGTATCCAAGAATGATGAGAGGAAATAGTACCTGGAAATAGTCTTACAGTTTCAGTACCTGATGAGTTATACATGCGAAACATAGCAGCAGTAGTTCCTGAAACGCTATCATCTCTAAAATCAAACATTTTAGCACCACCAGTAGTTCCATATATTGAAAGAGCATTAGTATCTAATCCACTTGAACGAATATCTAATTTAGCTCCTGGGGATGTAGTACCAATACCAACATTACCAAATCCATTAAAGTAAAAAGCAGCAGTAGCAGAATCACGAGACACTAACCCCATAGAGTTATTATCACCTTCTAAATCAAATCTATTTGATGTTCTAACTAAACGAAGAACAGGACCTGATGAATTTTGTAAGTGTAGAAGTGTTGTTGGGGCTGTAGTACCTATACCAACATTACCATTAGTATTAACTATAAATTGCCATCCTTGTGTGGCAGGGGCAGCTTTATAAAATCCTATTCCATCAAATGTAGAATCTTCTACTTGAACAAAATATTGGTTATTAATAGTTCCTATATCAACTCTAGCATAAGTGCTATTTTGATATATTTTAATACCTTCTCCAACTATATCTAATTTAGAGCCTGGAGATGTAGTACCTATACCAACATTACCCCCTGATGTGATACGCATTCTTTCAGAACCTCCAAACGGAGTAGAAGCTCCTGTATTAAAGATTATATCTCTATTTTCTACAGTTAATTCTAGACCATTACCTGCACCTTTTTGTACTCCAATCCATCCATTATCACCTCCAGATCCATCTGATGTAAATTGTATTACGCTACCAACACTTGAGGTGGCTGCAAAATTAGTATATAAATGTAATGGTTGTTGTGGAGATGTAGTACCAATACCAAGATTACCTGCAGATGTAAGACGCATTCTCTCTGCTGAACCAGATACTGAGAAAAATCTTAAAGCACCTGCACTTCCATTATCAAAAGATATAACTGGGTTGGTTTGAGCCATTACTAAATCATCTGTAGCTCTAATTTTGCCAATTACATCTAATACTTGGATTGGGGTTGTAGTACCAATACCAACATTACCATCAGTATTAATAACTAATCTTCTTGTTCCATCATCCTGAATAGAAAATCTATTTCCTTCGTTTACAAAATCTATATTTCCTATTGTACTAGATCCTTTACTTAATCTTATTACAGCATCTGCTGCTGAATAATTTACATGAAGGATAGAGCCTGGAGATGTAGTACCTATACCAACATTACCTGCTTCATTTAATCTCATCAGTTCGGTTCCAGCACCATCGGCAGCATTTGTGTACCAAGCAAAATATCTACCACTATCATCATTATCAACATCAATATTGAATGTCATTAATTCATAAGCATTCAAATGACCTGATGCTGTGTCTGCTTGGCCAAAATAAGTACTTCCTCCTAATATTCTAGCATTTCCATTAACATCTAATCTAAAAGCAGGAGATGTAGTACCTATACCAACATTTCCATCAGATTTTATTCTAATAGCCTCAGTAGTATTATTTGTTAAAAATTGAATATCACTATTTTCATAATTTTGCAATCTTAAAACACCAGAATTATATCCAATTCTTACTCCATCTGTAGAAGTAGCTCCTGTTACGGAATCAGTTATTCTAATATATCCTAAACCATCTGATGTTCCATGGGCATGAAGAATATTTTGAGGAGATGCAGTACCAATCCCCACACTTCCAGCAAACGTCGCCAACGACCCACTCTGCAATATAGATCCAGTAAACTGATGGGTATTAGCTAATAAGGTTCCAAATTTAGTAGATCCTGTTGTAAAAGCTTCAGCAGATGATGTAAGTGATTGAACAACTATTGATTGTGCTATTATTGTACCTGTAGATGTAATATCACCTGTAACATTAAGTAAAGAACCATCAAATGTTAAGTTTGATTCTCCATTAATAGTAGAAGAATCTACAGAAGTAATAATCCTATTATTACCAGAATTAGTATATGAAGTTATACCAGCATTTACACCTTGAATACCTTGAGTTCCTTGAATACCTTGAATACCTTGAGTTCCTTGAATACCTTGAATACCTTGAGTTCCTTGAATACCTTGAATACCTTGAGTTCCTTGAATACCTTGAATACCTTGAGTTCCTTGAATACCTTGAGCACCTGTTATACCTTGAATACCTTGAGTACCTGTTGTGCCTTGAGCTCCAGTTATTCCTTGTATACCTTGAACACCTATTGTACCTTGTATTCCTTGAGTACCTATAGTACCTTGTACACCTTGAGATCCAGTAATACCTTGAGCTCCAGTAGTTCCTTGAGTACCTATAGTACCTTGTACACCTTGAGATCCAGTAATACCTTGAGCTCCAGTAGTTCCTTGAGTACCTATAGTACCTTGTACACCTTGAGATCCAGTAATACCTTGAGTACCTTGAGCTCCAGTAATACCTTGAGATCCAGTAATACCTTGCACACCTTGAGCTCCAGTAGTTCCTTGAGCTCCAGTTGTACCTTGTATGCCTTGAGATCCAGTAATACCTTGAGCTCCAGTTGTACCTTGTGTACCAGTAGTTCCTTGAGTACCTATTGTACCTTGAGTACCTATAATACCTTGTACACCTTGAGATCCAGTAATACCTTGAGTACCTTGTGCACCTGTAATACCTTGAATACCTTGTAAGCTAAGATTTGATCTATATTTTATATTTCCGTTTCCATCAATAACTAAAATATCTGTTTCAGTAGTACCTTCTGATACATTTTTTACAGCTAGGGATCCTGTTACACTTACAGATCCAGTAAACTGGTGAGTATTAGCTAATAAGGTTCCAAATTTTGTTGATCCAGTTACAAAGTCAATAGATGATGTAATAGTTTGAGCAACAATAGTTTGAGCAGTTAAAGTACCTCTAACTAGAAAATTATCAGCAGATGATGCTGTTAAAGCATTTAAAGCTTGACTTGATGTTCCTTGTAAAGATCCTGTAAATGATCCTGAAAAGGATCCTGTACTATATGAACTACTAAATGCTAAAAAGCTAGAACTTAAAGCAGCAATAGAGCTACTTAATGATGATGTAGTAGTATTTATAGATGAAGTAAAAGAGTTAAATGAAGAAGTTGTTACTAAGTTTTCTATTCTCAGTGTGTTAATTTCATTACCCATACCACTATGATTTGTACAATAGTAATACAATGTAGTAGGAGTATTATAATTAACTTCTATTTGTATAAAATTAGAACCACTAGTTACACCAGTAGTATATTGAGTTGGTCCGTTTACTGATGTTGAAAATTTAAATGGATGGGAGCCTCCAACAGCACTTGTGTTAAATCTGTAAGTAGCACCTGGTGTAAAAGATAATTTAGGTTTACTTATACTATCAATTACAAACACACCTCCACTGTCTGTTACTATGTGAGTAAATACACTCTCAGTTAAATTATTAATTCTTGTATCAAATGAGGAGCTTGCACTTAGAAAACTACTAGAAAGAGTAGCAATACTAGAACTAGTATTTATTATTCTTGTATCGAAAGAGCTACTAGCATTTAAAAAACTGGAACTTAAAGCAGCAATAGAACTACTTAAAGAACTAGTAGCACTGTTTATTGATGAGGTAAATGAATTAAATGACGAAGTTGTAGTTAATGTATCTATTCTTAATACATTAATAGTATTTCCCATACCACTATGATTTGTACAGTAGTAGTATAATGTAGTAGAAGTATCATAATTTACTTCAATTTGTATGAAATTAGATCCACTAGTTACTCCTGTTGTATATTGGGTAGGACCATTTGGAGAGGTAGAGAATTTAAACGGATGGGAACCTCCAACAGCAGAGGTATTAAATCTATAAGTAGCACCTGGTGTAAATGAAAGTATTGGTTTTGAAACACTATCTATTACAAATACACCACCGCTATCAGTTACAACATGAGTAAATACACTTTCAGTTAAATTATTAATTCTAGAATCAAACGATGAACTTGTACTTAAAAAACTACTAGATAGTGTTGCAACACTAGAGCTAGTGTTTATTATTCTAGTGTCAAATGAAGAGCTTGCATTTATAAAACTACTGGATAGTGAGGAAATACTAGAACTATTATTTAATATTCTAGTATTAAATGAACTACTAGCATTTAAAAAGCTAGAACTTAGAGCGGCTATTGAACTACTTAAAGAACTAGTAGCACTGTTTATTGATGAGGTGAATGAGTTAAATGATCCTGTTGATACTAAGTTTTCTATTCTTAATATATTAATTTCATTACCCATACCACTATGATTTGTACAGTAGTAATATAGGGTAGTAGGAGTATTGTAGTTAATCTCTATTTGTATGAAATTAGATCCACTTATTACACCAGTGGTATACTGTGTAGGGCCATTCTCTGATGTTGAAAATCTAAATGGGTGAGAACCTCCAACTGCGGAGGTATTAAATCTATAGGTAGCACCAGGTGTAAAAGATAATTTAGGTCTGCTTATACCATCAATTACAAATACACCTCCACTATCTGTTACAACATGAGTAAATATGCTTTCAGTTAAATTGTTAATTCTAGTGTCAAATGAGGAGCTTGCACTTAGAAAACTGCTGGATAATGAGGAAATGCTAGAGCTATTATTTAATATTCTAGTATTAAAAGATGCAGAGGTAGATGTATAATCTGATCCATTTACAGTTAAACTACCAGTTACAGATACTGATCCAGTAAATTGATGAGTATTAGCTAATAAGGTTCCAAATCTAGTAGACCCTGTTACAAAATCAATAGATGATGTAATAGTTTGAACTACTAATGTTTGAGCAGTTATTGTACCCGTTGAGGTAAAACTACCTGATTGGTTTATTGAGCCCGTTACTGTTAAAATAGAACCATCAAATTGTAAATTAGTCTCACCATTAAAAGGTGTAGCTTCATTTCCTGTAGCAGTAACTATAAAGTTATTAGTATTGTTTGAGATAGAGTTAGCAGCTGAACCTTGTATACCTTGAATACCCTGAGTTCCTTGGGTACCTTGTACACCTTGAGTACCAGTAGTTCCTTGTATGCCTTGTATGCCTTGGGCTCCTGTAGTACCTTGAGATCCTGTTATACCTTGTATGCCTTGTATGCCTTGGGTACCTTGTATGCCTTGTGTACCAGTAGTTCCTTGTATGCCTTGGGTACCAGTAGTACCTTGAGTTCCCGTTATGCCTTGTATGCCTTGTATACCTTGAGCACCAGTTATACCTTGTGTGCCTTGAGTTCCTTGAGATCCAGTTATGCCTTGTATGCCTTGTACACCCTGAATACCTTGTATGCCTTGAGTTCCTTGTAAACTCAAATTAGTTCTATATTTGAAATTACCATTATTATCTATTACTAAAATATCTGTTTCAGTAGTACCTTCTGATATATTTTTTACAGCTAGGGATCCTGTTACACTTACTGAACCTGTAAATTGGTGTGTATTATTTAGTAATGTTCCAAATTTAGTAGATCCAGTTACTAATTCTTGAGATGAAGTTATAGTTTGAACTACTAATGTTTGAGCAGTTATTGTATTTGTTACAGTTAAAGATCCAGAAATAGAAGCACTTGTATTAACTTGAAATCCATTATTACCAATAGATGCTGTATAACTTCCACTTGTAATTTGAGATAATACTAATCCATCAACATTAGAGGCACTAATATAAGAGGCAGTTAAAGCATTTGATGCTGTTAAAGAATTATTAGCAAAACTTGCAGTACCAAATAAACTACCAGTAATAGCACTTCCACTAGGTATATTGATTGAACCAGAAAATATTTGATTACCTATAACAGTAGAAGATCCACTAACTACAAAGGAACCTGTTATAGTTAACCCTTGACTAAAATCTGTTTGTTTAACACTTAATCTAGCCATTATTATTGAAATTTACCTATTGCTACTACTTCAAATCCAGATTCTAATGGTACTCCTGATAAGGCTGTATCAAAAATAACTGTTACATTACCTCCAGCCTCAACTAAGGTTACATAATCTGCACTAATATTTTGTCCATTAATATAAAATACAAAATTATTTTTACTTGTAGCAGGTAAAGTTGATCCTGCAGCAGGCTGTAATAATGCAGCTCCTGTAAATACAGCTATGTTAGGTACAGTAATTGTATTTGCTATTTTAGTAATATTAGTATTAAGATATGTTAAATCACCGGAGGCAGCAGCACTAATATTAACTGCAGTATTAGTTACATTTACACCACCACCGACAAATGATGTAGCAGCAAGTGAATTTTGAGATGGTAATTTATTAGCAAATCTCATTTTATCAATTGCTACTGTTGATCCAGCACTATCTATTACTTCTAAATCAAATACTACTTGAGATTTAGTATAAAATTTATTATAAATAGAGGCTAAGTCTTTATTTACTGTATCTGGAATTAAATATCCATTTAATTTAATATTAAATGTTGATTTGGCTGCTCTATCAGCTCCATTTTCAACACTAACAGTAGTAGCAAAATTATCAATAGATGCTTTAAATTTCCATCTATTTGGTTGACCCCAATAAGAATCAGAGGCATACTCTATTGCTTCAATAATTTTATTATTTTGCTCTACAAAATTTGTATAAACAATACAACTATAAGTTACAGTAACATAATCTGGTACTGCTGTTACATAATATTGTTCAGAAGGTATTCTATTATTTAATATATTAAATTTATCATATGCATTTCTAGGATTATATTTTGATCCTACAACTTGGTATAATGCAGCAAAATTACCATCTAATTTATTACCTAATGTTCTAACTTTTTCAATATTATCACGTTTAAATACAATAATAGGAAGAATAATTTTATTATTACCATCTCTATAAAATCCATCTGCTTGAATTGATTTCCAGCGCTCAGGAGAAGCATATGTTGTTTCTACAGTTATTTGACTACCATCTTGTATAATTGTAGGTTTAATAATATTATTAAAATAATACATTACAGCGTGATCTAAATCTTGTAAACCAACATTTATTGTTTTTATTTTATCATCTTCCATAGAGAGATCTTTTCCTCTATTTCTAGAAAATGTAGTTTCATTTATTGGTTTACCTTTATTTAATAAATAAGGTGTACTAATAGCATCCTGAGTGATCTCAGATTGGTTTTTTGGTATTGGTTTACGAATTCGAGTCATTATTCTTCTTTCTGTTGTAATTCAATCATTTTATCTAAAGCAAATATTAGTTGAGATAATTTACCAAACATTTTATCAGCCTCTGTTGCTATTTTTGCAATATCTTCATTTGCTGAAAATTTAAATGGTTTTAATTCATTTCGTTTTTGCATAAGATCAATACGCATTTGTTTAAACTTAGGTAAATATGTTACACTAGTTGATATTTTACCTGTTGTTGGATCTATTTCTGGTTCACCCATTTTAAATCCTTTTTGAATTAACTCTTCAGTGTCATCCTTTTTAGATGGCATTTCAACATATACTTCTTGCAATAATTTTTCTAGCTTAATCATTATATTAATATTTACCTTTTAATTGTATTGTTTTATATCTTACTATAAATTGACGTAATCCAGGAATTTTACCACTTATTAATGCATTTTTTTTAATTTCATCTATTGTCTCTTTTGGCTCTTTAGATGCTAAAAATTTTAAATGAAGCATTTCGTAGTCAAATTGGTCTGTTGATTTACTTTGTAAAAAGTCATTTTGCTCAATAGTAACAACCACAACATTTTCAATTGCTCTAATTTGATTATATACCTCTACCTTATTGATATCTTTATCTGTTTTAATTAGAATATCTACCAGATATAAAGTTAAACCCTCAAGTAATAAATTAGTTAGTTTCATTATTGATAATATGGAATTATATTAAGTTTTGTTATTCTTGTTAGGTAACATGTTAAACCATATAATATAATTTCTCCTGCATTTCCATCTCCAGTAGCATTTTGTGCTCCACCTGCTCCTGGTATTGTAATGATAGTAGTGTTTAACACTTTTACCTCATAATATTTTTCTTGATCAGTTAATATATCTCCTACTTCAGGTATAAAATTAAGAGATTCAGCTGTATCTCTAATAATTTTGACTGTTAGTGTTTGAGATATATCAACACCAAATTCATCTTCTGGATTATCAAAATCTCCTCTTTCAATTAAACATGGTACTTGTACAGGAGGATAATACCATTTTTCTAATGATTCACCATACATGTTAGTTACTGTTTGTTCAAGATTAATCTTAAAATATCCAACACTCATGTTGGTATAACTAATCATGCTTGCTAATACAGGAATAAGATCTCCAGCACCCCCACCTTGTCCTCCACCACCACCACTTCCTGTTGGAGGAGGATCTAGATTTATTGGATCTTCAAATGTTGGAGGAGTATCTATTGGATTACCATCACCTATATCAGTTACACCTCTTTTAGGCCATGTCATAATTTACATTATATAAATTGGTAAAGGAATATTTTGCATTGTATCACGAGCAAATTGAGCTTCTTGTTGTTTACGCTCAAGTTGACCTTTACGAGATACTTCGTTTAACATTTCCTTTAATTCAGTTACTAAATTTTCTTTTTCAGTTCTAGCATCAGCAATTAATTCACTACCTTGAAGTGGTCCTATACCTTGAATATTTAAATTAGCATATTGAATACGAACATGAGCTTCAATTTCACGACATAATGCTAAAGTATATTTAAAAATCCAAGTTCTACCAACAGCATTAATGTTAGAATAAATTGGATTACGATAAGGAACATTCATTACATCTGTTACAATATTTGGTCTGGTATTACTTACTGGATTACTTTTTTCACTTATTTTAACATATTCAAAAAATAATTTTTTATTTTCAGTAGGTATAGGAAATATTTTTAATTGATTATTTCTAATATCAAATGAAAAGTCCGATCTTCTTATTTCATCATTTAATTCAATTGCTTGAATTCTTTGAACATCAAAATTAATAGGCATTAATAAGAAATTAATACCAGGAGAAAATTGACCAAACCCAAATGATTCAATTAATGATTGAATACCAGTACCTGTACCTGCATACGGATCAAAATAACGAGCAATTGCTGGTTGTTGTTGATAAAATATTCTTTTAATTTCTATTTTATCTCCTGGATCTAATGATGATGAAGCAGCAGCCCAAGCATTTAAATCATAATCTTGAACCCCTGCTGTCATATCAAGAGCACCAGTATACCAAGTAACATATCCTCCTACACCAGCCTCAGCACCATAATTTTGAGCAATAGTAGTAGTAATAGTAGTTAAATTACTATTTATAAGTTTATTATTTAAAGCAGGATTAATATTAGATTGAATATATACTGTAGGGATAGGTTGTTGTACTGATGCTGAAAGGAAAAATTGAGATCCTCCAGCTATAGCATTATTTGTAGTATAAAAATATATATGTGATTTTCCCTCTGGTACAATAGGAACACTAGCAGAGGATGTAGTAGCAGCTGCTAATTTATTAAACTGATTATATACAAATGAACTTAAATTATAAGTGGTGCTTGTAGAACCACCATTAAAACTTTTATATCCATCAGCTAAATTAAATGATTTAATTAAATCAGTATTAGGAGCAATAAAATTAGATATTGAAGCTGATATAGCAAATATTTCACCATCTACTATAGATTGTGAATAAGCTGGATCTAAATCTAATTCAGCCCATGTTGCTGTACGTGCTGTAGACCAAGTTACGGGTGATTGAACATCATTACTATTAACATATGTAATTAAGTTATTAAAAAAAGGTAATGTATCTGATCCTTCTAGATTAATATAATTATCTCTAACTTTAAATTGATAAACCATGTTACCATATGTGGTAACTGCTTCTTCAAAAGCAGCATACACGGTTAAATCAGTAATATTTAATGTAGCAGCACTAGCTTTAAATTTACTAGTAGCAAAATTATATTGGGGACCAGTAACACCTAAACGCTGCGCAACAAAGCGAGCAACGCTTAAAGCATCCGAGGTAAACTCTGGGTCGTTTGTGTAATATTCAAATGGTGTATTGCCCTTTACTGGTGAAAGTTTATTTGGGTTACCATTATATTGATCGTATAAATCTCTTAGATTAATTGCCATTACTAACTAGTATTTAACATGTATAAATATTACTATTTTCCGTATTCGTACTCAAGTATTTTACCTACTAGATCAGAACGATGATTTTCTTTTAATTTAATCCATTTAATTTCATCAATTTTTTTAGATAATTCGATTGCGTAAGAGAGACCGTTTATTTCGCCTGTTTTTGAGTTTATATCGGTTTGTTCATTATCACCGTTAATAATAATCTTACCCGTTTTGCCCAGTCGTGTTAATATAGCTAACATCTCACCTTTAGTAAGGTTTTGCGCCTCTTCTACTATTAATATATCATCAATTGTTTTACCACGGATAAATTGAACTGGTAAAGCTTTAATTTTATTATCTTCAATTAAGCTAGATACTTCATTTTTATTAGTACAGCATTTATTAAGATTTTCAATAAGTGCCTCCATATATGGATCAAACTTATCATTTAAAGCACCAGGTAAAAATCCTAATGATTTGCCAACTTCCACAGCGGCACGTGTATTGTAAATACAGTTAATTTGTTTTTTTTTAAGAAAGTCTAATGCGGCTTGAGCACATACTAATGATTTACCTGATCCTGCTCTACCTGTTACTATTACAACCTGATTTTCTACTATTAACCTTTTTGCTTCTTTTTGTTCATCATTTAATTGAACGGCATTAATAAGTTTAATGTCGTTTTTTCTCTCACGGTTTGGTTCCTTCATGCAACAACATTTGATATAAATATAAATAAAAAACCCGAACTTGCGTTCGGGTCTTTTAGTTTATTTCTTAATAAACTTAAAAACTAAATTTTTGATGTATGGTCCTGCCACTACACCAACTACTACACCTAGCAAAAAATGCCAGTGTAAAATAAATGCTAAATTTTCCATGTTTCAAAATGGGTTTTAATTAAAAAATACAACAACCCGCGCTTTTGATAACTGTTGGTACCACATATACATATAACAAAAGGGCCCAAGCTTGCGCTTGAGCCCTAATTGTTTATAGCCTTACGGGGCTATATTATGTTGGAGGGGATTAAAGAGTATTTAAACCACTAACATAAACTTTTCCATAATAATCAGGACGTATCATCTTCTTAGCGTAACGAGTCATCAAACCTTTTCTTGGAGTGAAGGTTGATGGATCATAAAGAAGTGGAGTCATGATTAATGGCACGTATGGAGCAAATACAGCACCACACTCAAGGAATTGAGCACCTTTGTAACCCATTAAGATTACGTTCTCAGTCATATAAGGATTTTTATAAACCTTATAACGGCTGTTTAATGAACCAACTTTCTGGATACCGAAGTTAAATTCCATTTTCTCACCATCACCATCGCTAGCAAATCCAGGAATTGACTCAAGGATAGTAGCTACAGTTGGAGAAGTTACGAGGAAGTTAGCACCACCACGTAAAGTTAACTGATGGATTTTATTAGATACTTTCTGGAGTTTAGTTCCTAAAGTTTGGAACCATCCACCTTGTGTGTTATAAAAACCTTCAGCTAATACTTCAAAAGCAGTACCAGCAGCATTAATAACAGTGTTATTAACTGCAGACCAACGTTCTGTAGTAAAGGCATTTTGGATCAACATATCTAAAATCTCAAGGTCAATCTCCATAGAGATATATTGAGATAAGATACCAGTTAATTCAGCCTCAGCATCTACACTATGGTAAGCATTTAAATCCTGAGCAAATTCTGGAGTCCATTGTGCTTTTAACTTACGAGTTTTAGCAACAATTGGTTCAGATTTTAACTGTACGTTAATTTCTGGGATAGAGATTTGAGAAGTAGAAGTTTCAGGAGCACCTGTAGGGAAACCAGCACCTGAAGCATCTTCAAAATCACCACGAGAAATAGCTTCTGGTTGTTTACTATAGAATAATGATACAGTAGCTGCAGTTGGACTCATATTAGCTGCTACAGCAGAGCCAGTAACAACAAATGAAGCAGTACTATTACTAATAGTTGTATAGGCCTGTAATGGACTATCTACAGTAATTGCAGAACCAGAAGTAATTGTAAAAGCACGAACAGCATTAGTATCAGCATTTAATGAAGAAGCTATAGGAACTAAGATCTTCTTATACTGAGAAAAAGATGCTGAATAATCTGAATCAAAGTTAAAATCAGCCCAAGTAACAGAACCTGTACCAGCATTAGTTACAGAAGCTGTAAATTGGTTAACAGAATAACCGAAACGACCAGCACCATAAAGGGACTGAGAAGCAATATCAGTTATGTTTGTAGATGCATTAGCACCGTACAAAGAACCACCATTTACAAATGGTTGAGGAAAATCACTACCATATTTGAAATCTAGATAGAATACAAGACCAGAAGGTAAATTCATTGGTTGTACGCTAACG
>Ga0194129_10005616_pt1 | contig 15884 bp, 16 predicted proteins | sample TA2KigCa35mmetaG_FD_150862 | JGI IMG/M metagenome (GOLD analysis project Ga0194129, IMG submission 150862) | Freshwater microbial communities from Lake Tanganyika, Tanzania - TA2015038 Kigoma Deep Cast 35m | ecosystem: Environmental > Aquatic > Freshwater > Lake | place: Tanzania: Lake... | reverse complement strand
ATTTATTATACGTTTTATATTTATTATTTATTAAACAAAAAGTTGTATCAATAGGAGCTTTATATAATTCATATTGAATATCAACATATGGATAAACCTTAATTTTATTTTCCCAAAATTGTTTTTCCCAATCATATATATTTTTTCCATTAGTATAGTTTTCACACTTTAAAAATTTATCTTTATCCTCAATATTTAAGGCAGATCCAACTTTATAAATCTTATATTTATTCGATAAATTATATAATATTTCTGCAAAGTTTTCTGGCATATTTTTATTAAGTTCCAAATCAGGATCACTTAATATATATACATCTGGTAATTTATCATCAAGTTCTAAATAAACATTATGTCCATAATTTTTATCTAATCTATGTATTTCTATTCTATCACCTAATTTTTCTTTTATTTCATCATAATATTTTAATAATTCTTCAAAACTACTATTATTATCTAAAATTATTATGGGATTTTTATATTTTTCTAGTTGTTTAATAAAATTTTTAATAAAATATAAATTATTGAAATTTATTACTATTATTGGTATATTATAATAATCTACTATTTCTAAATATTCTTTTTCTTGATAATTCCATACTATAAAAATTATTATCATTAATATTATTATAATAAAATTTTTTTTAATTGTTTGAATATTAATCATATAATATATTTAATATAAAATAATTTATTAGAAATTTAAAATATTTCCATATTTTTACACTTTGATATAATTAAAAAAAAATGCAGAATTTTTGTATAAAAAATTTATTATATTCTTGAAGTATTATATCCACCACAACTTGAACATTTTAATCCAAATGGATGAAAATACAATTCAGTTATTAAACTACAATCATTACAAATAATATTTATTTTATTTCCAGAAACTTCGATTGATAGTGGAGTAGCTGCTATTTCAGCATCTAATGCTTCATTATATAATTTAATATATTCAGAAGAAATAATTGATTTTCTACATAAAGGACAATTTAATGATCCAGATTTTATATATGAGCTATAACATTCACTATGCATTAAATGTCCACATAATAAACTTATACTTGGTTTTATTGAAGTAAATAAATCTTCCAAACAAGCTGGACATTCCTGTTTTAATGCATTATTTTTACATTTATGATTATTTTGTAAACTTATACTTAAACAATATCCACAATCATTACAATGAAAAGAATTATTTCTACCACCAACTCTACATATACCACATCCTTCACAATGAAAATATTCATTTTCAATTTTGTCATCAAAAAAATTACATATCGAACAAAAATATTTTGCAAATTCAATATTACAATCAATATTTGTACATTTATTAGACACTAATTGTTTTGTATCACACTTATTACATATAATTTCTTTTATGTTAAATCTATCTATTTTATGAGGTTTTTTATTTTTAATAGTATCTTCTATTTCATCATGACAATGTCTACAGGGATATATTTTTTCACAACAAGGAGAAATAAAACTACATTTTCTATTATAATGTATACATGATATTTTTTCCATTATTTATTTAATATATTAATAATTTTATTTATCTTTTTATATTATATAATGGATAATTATTTTCAAAAATATGTTAAATATAAAAACAAATATAATCAATTAAAAGGAGGAAGTTACTCTAATAGAAAAGATTTTATTATTATAAAATATGAAAATCCTGACTATAAAACTTATGCTTTAAAAAATCCACATCCTGGTTATACATTTTTAAATAAATTTTTTAGTAATATCTCTACTATTGCTGATGATACAAAAAAAGTAATAGTTGAGTATTCTAATGAAATATATATTTTAAAATGTTATAATTCTGATAAAAAAATAAATATTGAAGTAAATTTAGATTTAACTTCCGATAAATTTGTTATTAATATTAAAAAAGTTGATTCATTAATTAATATAAAATTAAATGGTTCATATACCGGTACTAAGGATCATTTAAAAGATCTTAAATTAATCATTAATACATCTTTTATTATATTTAATGGTATTGAAAATCCATTTGTTATTGATAATAAAAATTATACTATAAAAGAACTTTTAAATGGAAGAATAGTAACAATAGATAATCCAAATGAAAAAAAATTAGATGAATTATTTGATTTTAAAGAATTTACTATACATAATATATCTAATGAAGAACCTAATAGTTATAAATTATATAAAGTAGCAAGAGATCCTAATAATGACATTTTAGTTTATGATACAAATCTAAAAATTTTTTTTAAATATAATTCATCTTCTTTGATATGTTTAGATAATAAAAAATTTTTAGCTATAATGATATCATATCTACCGGATATAAATTATACTATTTATCTAGATATAAATTCACAAAAAATAGTAAAATTAGTATACAAAAATTGTGCAATTAATGGTTCCATCAACTATGAAAATAGAAAATTTCAAATTAATGAACTTGATAATTTAAATGTAAATAATATTGAATTTACTTTCTCTGATTTTAGACCTTGCGAATTAACTGATTTTTTTAAAAATAAATATTCTATAAAAGAAATAACATCATGTGATCCTTATTTACATAATATCTTAACATTTTTAAATAAAGATGATCCTAAATTAAATAATTTAAAAGATGTTACACCAAATCAAATAAATAGTACAATATATGATTATGAAAGTGAATATGATAAATTTAGAGAAGATAATCTAAATAGTATTTGTATGGGTCAAAGTGTATTATTTAAATCAATTTATAATTCATTATTTAACTTATTTTATATAGAAAACAAGGATGAAATTAATAAAATAAGAAATATTAGTGTATTTATTGCTACATATTTAATAAGAAAAAAATTATTAATTAAATTTCAATCTATAAACGATAAATTATTTGATATATGTAAAAATAATGATGATAGAAGCTTTTTATTACAAAATATTACAAAAAAAATTATAACTACAAATAAAGATTTTCAAATATTTTCAAAAACCACTGAAAATTTTATTGATTTTCCAGATAATATGAAATTAATTTTTGATACTGGTAATGAAGCGAATACTATTATTGGCCGTGAGATAGTCGAAATATTAGGACTTGAAGAAAAAGATATTTTTATAACTCAAGGACATGGTGTTGGAATAGGTGCATCTGAATATGATGGAAAATATGTTACAGTAAAACTTAAATTTAAATCAATTTCACCATTTAATATTAAAAACAATGAATATGAATTTAATGCTATTGTTACTAGTAATAGTATGACTAACACATTACTTTTAGGACAAAGTTCTAAAGGATTAAAACAATTTTTTGAAGATAATTATTGCATAGTATATAATAATTCAAAAACTTATTATAATGATAGATATCAACGTTTTATAAATTATATTGATAAAGAAATAGAAATTGTAAGAAACGCATCAAGTAAAAAAGAAATAAAAAATTGTATAAAAGGATTAAAACAAAAATTTATAAACATATACACTACAGAATTTTTGGATGATGAAAAAATTATAATTTTATTTAATGAATTTAAGAATGTTAAATTTAAGACTTTTATCGATGAATATATGGATTTAATAAAAAGGAATGAACCTAAATTTAAAGAAAAAATTCAATTTATAATTGATAATAATATTTTATTTAGATCAATTTTAGATGTAAAAGATTGGAATAAAATAGTTGCAGAATTTGATAATATTATACCTAAATTAAATGATCAATCAGATGCAGATTTAATTGAAAATATAAAAAAATTGAAATAATATATATTAATATTATTTTATAGATATATATTAATATTATGAACTATCATACTAATCCAGCTCTTGAAATATTTAAATTAGATTTTGCTAATAAAACTAAAACTAGTATTAAATATCTGAATTCATTCTCACATAATGAAGAAGTAACTGTAATATTTGTAAATAAATATATGTATTCAAAAGCAATTAAAAATTTTGAAAATGAAATTAATAATTATAAAAATAAAAATATAATTATTTATGTATATTATTATGATAAAATAGAAAAATTGACTGGACCATTTAATGTTAATGATGATACATTAGAATATTTTAATTATGTTTTTGATTCTGAACGTTCTTATTATACAAAAATAACAGATAATGATATTAAAAAATTTATTGAAAATGATGATCAACTAATTAATAAACCTTTTTATATTTATAATTAATAATTTTTTCATATCTTAAACTTAATATAAAAATTGAATATTTTATATTTTATTATTTATTATATATAAATAATGAAAATTTTTGTTTTACTGTTATTACTTCCAATTGTTTTTGCATGGGGACCTATTGGTCATAATGCTACTGCCAGACTTGCATATATGAACATGAATAATAATGCACATAATTATTTGAATACAAATTTTAATATTACTAATGTCGATAGTTTTGAATATATTTCTAATTGGGCGGATATCGTTAGGGAATTTCCTAATTATGCTTGGTCATATTCTCTGCATTTTGTAGATATTAAAACTAAACCACTTTCTCGTTGTAATTTTATATACAACCTAGATTGTCTTGATGATAAATGTGTTGTAGGTGCTATACGTAATTATTCTAATATATTAGTTAATGAAACTAATAATTTTGAAGCACTCAAATTTCTTGTGCATTTTATTGGTGATAGTTTTCAACCGTTTCATGTTGGATATATGGAAGATAGGGGTGGTAATGATATTAGTATAAATTTTAATTATATAAAGTCTAATCTCCATGCATTATGGGATAGTCTTTTAATTGAAGAACGTATTAGTTCATTAGGAGGTTATCAAAAATGGATAGACTTATTAAATCAAAGACAGCTTAATACTAGCATTCCAGATGATTTTTGTGAATATGCAAATACTTCTGTTGAAACAATTTGTAGTGATTATTTATATTTTGATGATGATAAACTTATAGAAAACGATCATATTATTAGTATGGATTATTATAAAAATCATATAGATAAATTAGAAGATCGTATTTTTATGGCAGCACATTTTATAAAAATCCATATTGAAAAGTTAAGTAAAATTATTAAATTTTTTTAATTAAAATAAAAAATAATTTATCTTCACAGCCATATATTGCATCTAGTAATTTACCTATAAGATATGAGATATTATCATCTACAACAGGTCAAACAGGATCAATGATACAAATATGTTCAACTGTTATATCTGAAGGTGGATATAATCCTATTGGAAGACCTTTTTGTATAGCGAATAATACTGGTGTTGCTATAAATAATAGTGGAGCAGGTGAAGTATTTATCTTAATGATAAGAGGTGGAAGTTCAGTTAATAATTATTATCATCAAAATATTATTCCACAGTCTATAGATATAGTAGACCATAAAAAATATAATTTATTAACGTACAGAATAAGAATTTATAGAGATGGTGCATTACCAACTGCCTCTGCTATAACATGGAGTGATGTTGATACTAATAATAGTATTGTTCAATATTCTAGAACCTTGACAGAATTAATAGTAAATAATTCAATAATAATTAATCAAGGGTTTTTTTCAGGTAAAGGATCAATTTCATATGGCGATTTATCTAGTGTATTTGATAGTAAATCATTACAATTAACCTCTAATGTAAATAATTTACCAGATATATTAGTTATAACGGCTGAGATGATTAATGGTACTAATTCTACTGTATATGCAGATATTAATTGGAATGAATATTATTAAAAATTAAAAATAAAAAAAAAATATAATATATAATAATATATGTATTTTTATAAAAAGTATTTAAAATATAAAAGTAAATATTTATCAATTATACAAAAAGGTGGTATGAAGGAAGTTACATTTGAGATTTATGGAAAAACTATAAATACAAATGCTTTAACTAATTTTACGTGTGCAATTACATTGGATTTAATGGAAGATCCTGTAATAGCAAGTGATGGGTTTACATATGAACGATCAGCTATTAAAAATTTACTAGGTACAGTTAATCCTAAATCTCCTCACACACGCGATCCTTTAACTCAAGATTTAATACCAAATTATTCCTTAAAAGGTGCTATACACGAATTTAAAGAAGTAACATATAAAAGAGGATTAAAAAAACAAATTGGTAAATTAAAAATTGATGCAGAAAATAATGATTTAAATTCTATAATTGAATTAGCCAGGATGTATAAAAATGGTGAAGGTTTGGTTATACAAGATTTGGAAGTAGCAAATAAATATTATGAAAAAGCTTTACAATTAGGTGATAAAAATGCACAAGTTTTTATAGATGAAATTAATTGTAAAATTAATGAACAAGAATATATTAAAGAAAAAATAAAAAACCATAAACCAATTATAACAGTTTCTAAAGAAACTATTGTTTATCTTTGTGCTGGGATGGGAGAACGTAGGCGTAATTTTAGTGATGATGATAATAATCATATTCCTATTTTACCGTATAATCAACAAATTGATACCATTAATGAAATATATAGAAAATATATTGATGCTGATAATATTCAAAACCTTAAAAATTTAGATTTATGGTATATAGCTGAACAAATTCCAAATGCGATGGAAAAAAATTTTAATTATTTATATTTTATGTGCAATCCTCTTTATATACCAATAAAATTTAATAATTTTGAAGATGCAAAAAAATTTGTTATAGAAATAAATAATAGATTAAATTATATTAGTGTTTATCCAATTAAATATGGTAATTGGGAAGTCTATGCTTATATTGATGAAGATATTGATGATAGTGATGAAATATATGATTTTAAGGATAGTCATATTTATGATCTAGATATAGATAGAGATTATACAACTGTTAAACTTTATGGAGGTTACTTTTCAGAATCTCATAGACCTTATAACCCAGATACGATAAATATTCCAGATGCTGATGAATTGAATAAAGTAATTGAAATATACGAAAGATTTTCATCACAAAATGAAGAAGTTCAAGAAGATTTTGAAACTCGTCTTAGAGATGACCAAAACTGGACTAATGGTCATTATACACCTGTTTGTATGGAAGAAACATATTCTAATTATTCACGCCCATTAGAATTTACAATCAATTTTATATGTACACGAGATGCAATAAATTTTATTAGAGATATAAATGTAGAATTAAATATGAATGAACGTGGAAGAATAACTGATTATGGTGAATGGACATTTTGTGCGACACTTGACCGTCATACTTTTGGTAATCAAACAGATACTGTTAATGATATGATGCAATATAATAAAATTATTGAGCATATTCATGAAAATGTATAAAAAATCTTTATTTAAAAAAAAAATATTATATATAATATATAAAATGAATTCAATTGAAGTTTTATCATTTTCATCAGAAGCTCCTGATGCTAAAGTTGCTCCAATAATAGTTGGAGGTGCAGCATTTGTTGGAAAAGCAATAGCAGGAGGTGTAATAGGTTCAGCAGCTTCTTGGGCAACTACTCGTTATCTTGATAATCGTTTTCCTGCTAGAAGATAAATTTATTTTTTAAATATACAAAAATTTTAAATTTATAGTATTTATAAATTTTTTATATACTGTTATAATAGATAAATGGAAGTAATTACATCAAAAATAAATAAAAATTTAAAAAAAATAATCAAAGAAAGATTTTTATTGATTAAAGATGATATATATATTGAAAATAAACGAATTAATCATATAAATATTTATCATAGAGATTGGGAAAATAATAATTGTGATGATATTATTTACCTGTTAGTAATGGATCACTATCCAAAATATAAATTTTACTATTTATTTTTACAACAATAGCTACATGAGTAAAATAATATGGAAGCCAAATAATTTCAGTTTCTTTACTAACAAAAAACAATAAATCACCAGTTTTTAATTCATTATAATTGATATTTTCATATTTTAATAATTTATATAAAATTATTTTTGTTTCTTTAGTATTTATTTTTTTTTTTACAATTAAAAAAGAACATATCAATATTATAATTATTAATATAATTAAAATAATATTAAATGTCATATTATATAATAAATTTATATATGATAATATTTTTTAATCTTATATTATAAAAAAATTTTATTTAAATGATTTTTCATCACTTAAATTTAATTTTAAATTTAAATCATAAACCAATTTTACATTATAATCTTCATTAGTTAATTCTTTTACTTGAGATTGAATTAATTCTACTTTATTATTAAGATTTTTTTCTAATACATTAACTATATCTTTATCATAATTTTTGCATTTTAAATAAATTATTATATCATTTTGATATTTAATACAAGCTTCAATTTGATTAATTAACCAGGTTGTTATAGGTGTTCCACCTGTTGCTACCGCATATTTTGTGTTAGCCATAATATATTTTTGTACAAATTGCCAATGTCCATTGCGAAAATGATAAATCTCTTCTACAATACCAAAAAGTAATTCTAAACCTTTATAATTATTAGTATTAATTAAATGTGTAATAAGACCCATTTCTCCAAAATTATTAATATTTTTTTTAAGATCATCAAAAAAGTTTTGTACACATACTGGTCTATATTCTCTTAGTTCATAAAGATATTTTGTTAATTCATTATCTGGATAGTAATTTACTACACCACTTAATATATCTTGTGTTGGAATTATATCATCTTGTGCACCTGTTTGTCCTCTATAAGCTACAGGTTTATCATAAACTCCTTCATATAAAATTCCATCATTAAAAATATCATTATTTCCTTTTACACCCATAATAAATACTCTAAAATCATTATAATGATCATGTCTTGATGCTTGCCACATTTCTCTTCTACGTTTATTAATTTCTTTCATTACTTGTTGATTTAATAACAATCCTTCATTCATTTCTTGAATATTTTTTGAATTAATTATTTTAAAAACACTTTCTACTAATTTTGGTGATAGTTCATTTATATAAACATGGATCATTATAAATCCTACTTCATCTAGACCACCAGAAAAACAACAAGCCATACCTAAATTTTTCCAATCAAGTGTTCCTTCATCATTATGTTTAACATAATTACCTAAAGAATAAGCATAATGATAATCTAACCACATTTTACTGTTTAATTTTTTTGATACAACATCATATGGTATAGATACTTGTTTTGGTAAAATATTACGCGCCTTACCGTATTTACCAGTTTTTAAAAATTCATGATATGATTTTTCGAGAAGATATGCAGATGTAATAAAAGAATAAGCTCTATATAATGCTTGTATAATAAATACATCAGTTTCTTCTTTAACTTGATCAACATAATTTTCTAAATTATTTATATGTATAATAATTTCATTTTCATTTTTGATTATTGTAGATAAATTATTTATAATATTTTGTAAATTATTATATCTTTCTGGTAAGCTTTTTAGTGGAGGTCGTATTGGTAAAAATCCATTTTTGGCATCTATTGAAAAAAAGCCATCTGTATAAGAATTCATTAAATTATTATATATAATAAATAAAATATTATATATTAATATCAAATTTTTTTATAAAAATTATTGTTTATTTGGTTTTCTACGTGTATAAATATCATAATAATGATCATCTAAATCACAATCTAATATTTCAATTAATAAATATCTAAGAAAACAAAATAATTGTATTAATAAATATCCAAATATAGTTAAAATTAATAATAAGAAATACATATAAAATAAAATATTATTAACAATGTTAGAATTATTATTTATTTTAAAATAATCAATAGTATGTGCTAGATCATAAGCATAAAATTTACAATCATTTGTACAATCTAATTTAATTTTATAATTACTATCTCCACATTTCCAAAGATTAGAAATTGTATTTTTATAACAAATAACTTGATTAAATTTATTTTGACAAATACTACTATAACAATTAATATTTTTTATTGATAATATTTTAATAGTTAATTTATCATAAATATAAAGAATATCATTATTAATTACTATTTTAGTAATATTTGAATTTTCTAAATCTACATTTTTATCAAATGTAAGAGATGAAACATAACCCACAAGTAAAAAACAAATAATTATTTTAATCATAGATTGATAATATATATATATATTAATTAATTGTAATTTATAAATAATTCAATTTTTATTAAATAAACTTAATAACATGATTATTAATTTTAATTATAGACATGAATAATATTATGTTAATTATAAATTGTTTTTTATATGTATTTTCATTAACTGAATATTTAATAGGAATAAAATATATAAATATTGAATATAACTATAAAAATTTTTGGTTTATTAATTTATTAAATATAATTTTAATTCCATGTTATTTAATTTTATTAAAAAAAGAAAATATTAAAAAGTATTTATTAAAAGAAAATTTAAAAATTTTACTATATCCGATTATAACTGGAATTTTATATACTATTGAATCAATATTTTTATATTATGCTATAGATAACTTACCATTAGGATTTTATGTAATATTAAGATCAAGTTTTATAATATTTAATATTCCTTTATTTAAATTTTTAATAAAAAAAAAAATTAGTAATATATATATTTGTAGCTGTATCCTATTAATTTTATCATATATATTGATTATTAAAGATTATACTGATACAGATAATAAAAATGATGTAATAAAATATATTACTGCTATATTTTTTTGTAGTCTAATAAATTCTATATATAATAATTTAATTGAATTTTCAATAAAAAATAATAATTTATTATCAATTATTGAATATCAAATTATTTTTCAATTTACATATTTTATTATTATTTTTATACCTTCAATTTATTATACTGTATCAAATTCTCCTCCAATTAATATAAAAACATTTTTTATATATACTTTAATTTCAATAGGATTACAAATGTATATGTATAATAAAATATTTATTTTAAATAATAATAATTCTTTTTTATCATCAAATATATTATTAGGAGGTTTTGATTTATTAAGAAGGATTATTTTATTATTATTTGCATTTTTATTTTTTAATGAAAAATTAAATATTTATGTAAATTTATCATTAGTATTTTTTAGTATATCTAGTTTATTATTAATTTATGAATATTTAAAAAAAAATGATATTACTAATCATATTGAATTAGAAGAAGAAAAAGTAGAAATATAAATTATTTTTTTATAGTTATTTTTTCTTTATTATTATACAGTAATAATTTAATATATTCTTCAGCTTTTTCTCTTAAATATTGTCTTCTTTCTTTATCTTCATTTTTTTGTGTATCCTCATCTTCATTGTTATCTATATCCTTCATCAATTCCATAATTTTAAGACCATTTTCAATTTTATTTTTTTTTTGTTGATTAAGTATTTTTTTATCTATTTCATCATATCTATTTTCTGAAAAACCTATAGACTTTTCAAGTAAATTTGATGTTATATTATTACTTGGCGTGAGTATCCAATCTATACCATTATAAACCATAACTTTTTCTCTATTTATATCTGAAATGTAAATATTTTTAAATTCTGGATATTCAGAATTAAAATGTATACCTTCTATAATTTTTTCTGGTATTTTGGCTCCAGTATATTTTAAAAATGCATCAAAGAAAACTTTATTTTCTATTTTGGTAAGATCTTCTTTTCCATGTTGAATTATTATATTATTTATTGTTCCATTATTTTGATTTTTTATATTTTTGTTATTTTGAATATTTTTGAATTTATCTTTATTATTTTTTTTTTCTAATAATTCTATAATTAATTTATTTTGTTCTATTAGTTGATTATTTAATTTTTCATTTTGATTTTTTAATAATTCATTTTGTTTTAATAATTCTTGAAATATTGCTTCTTTTTCTTGTAATTCTTCTTTTCTTACTTTACATCTTTCTATTAAGTGTCTTTTTAATGTTGTACTTCTTGTAAATGAAATATTACAAAAATTACATATATAACCTTTTTTTGTATCTTCTTTTACTTTTTCATTTATTATTTTATCATTGACATGATTAATTTGAGTGTTTTTTGGTGCATTTTGGGTGCATTTTGGTGCATTTTGGTGCATTTTAAGCTCATTTATTTTACATGGTTTCTTTTTATTTTCAACATGATTTATATAATTAGATTTTTTATTAAATTCTTTATTACAAGTTGGACAAAAGTAATTTACCATATTATAATTAATTCTATATATTTATAATTATATATTATTTTTATAGTTTTAAAATTTATTTAGGCTTATTTTTAGCTTAAATAGCTTAAATAAGCTAAAAATAAGCTTAAATTAAGCTTAAAAATAAAAATTAAATTTGAGAGAGAGTCGGAGGTAAAAAAAATAATAAAAAAATAAAAATTTTATTTTTTAATTTATTTATAAAAAAATTGAATAATAATTTATATCAATTATTAAAATAATTATATACTATGAATATTTTAAATAATAAATCAAATGATTTTGGCGATAGTGACATTAAAGAAGATTTTATTTTTAATAAAATCAATAAATCAGTAATTATATCAATAACGCAAAGAAATAGTCGTAAATCAATTACAAAAATAGAAGGACTTTCTACTAGTCTTGATATGAAGAAAATTATAAAAGAATTACAGCAAAAAGTTCAATCCAGTGGAAGTATTAGTGAAGTAGAAGGACATGGAAAAGTCATTTTATTTCAAGGAGACAAAAGAAATGAAATTATTAAATATCTCGTTGATAATAATTATGTTAATCGTGATAATATTAAATTAATGGGTTATTAATTTTTTTAATATATTTTATTATTTTTATAAATACAAAAAAAATATATAAATTAATTAATATAATGAGTAATCAAAATAAATATTTAAAATATAAACAAAAATATATTAATTTAAGAAAAATTATTGGAGGAGGTTTAGATGCTACATATAATATTGTTGGAGATAACATCTCTGTTGAATATAATTTAAATAGTAAAAGAAATGTATTACAATATAAAATAATTAAAAATTTAGGAAAAGGAGGAAATGGTACTGTAGATTTAATTGAAAAAATTGGTGATACAAAAAATTCATATGTTTTTAAAAGAGGAATTAATAAGGGTTCATTTGCTTCTTATGAAGAAGGTATAGCCTCTGATCAATTAAAGGGTATTTTAGATGAAGATATGTTAGTTTTATTTCAAGGAAAAAGTCCAAGTGATTTTTTAATTGCAACCTATAATGGTAATGATTTAGATAAAGAATTTAGAGGTAATGTTTTTAAAATTAAAAGTCAATATCTGAATATAACTATACAAATATTAGATTTACTACAAAAAATTAATAAAAAAAATTTATTTCATAATGACATTAAATTACAAAATATAACTGTTAAAAATAAGAAAGTTTATTTAATTGATTTTGGTATGTTAAAAAACTCATCACAAGCCGGATCATTAATGAATATGTCATTTAAATCATTAGTTTTTTTTTGTGAATATAATAATTGGAATTACTATCAAAAATATTTTAAAAAATTATTATCGATACTTCCAGATACTGATATTGTAGGATTTTTCTTTTGTTGTTTAGATTTATTTAATATTAGCGTAGATCAATATCTATCGATTAATTTATTTTCTGAATTAGGTATAATAAATTACGATGAAAGATCTATGAAAAATTTATTCGATTTATATTATTTTATTTTACCTCTAACACAAAGAAATGAAATTAATATAACTATTTCAAATGTTTATAGATTTCCTGATTTTGAAAATGTAAAAAAAATATTTGGAAATGTTTCAAGTGATAATCAAAATTTATTTAGATTAATGGCTCATATTTATAATAAATTAGAAAGTATACCATTAATTTTTAATCTTGATGTTAAACAATTTAAAGATTTTTTATTAGTTATCAGTGATTGTTTGTTACCTAATTTTAATTATGATAATTTTATACCTAAATTCCATAAATCAGTAAAATTATTATTTCCAAATCAAGCTGAACTCATTAATTTACCAGATCCCATTAAACTACCAGATCCTATTAAACTACCAGATCCCATTAAATTATCTGAACCTACTAATATACCAAATATTTTAAGTAGCTTAAAAGAAATATGCAAACAATTAAAATAATTAAATTTATAAAAAATATATACTAATTAAACTACAAATTTATTGTATAATTTTGTAATTACATCAACGGCATTTACATAATTTAAATACATTTCATTCCCATTAATGGAGGGTTCTGTAGAATTTTTACATTTTTCATAGGTATCTTTTGTTAAAATAAAAATTTCATGATTTGCTACGTCAGGAAGGTTTCCTAAATATTTTAACATTTCATCGTATGAAGTATTCATTAGAATAATATCTATATATAATATGAATATATAAATATTCAATTTTTTCTAAGTTTTCTGCTTAAAAATATTTTTTAATGATAAATATTTTTGTTTATATTTAATATATTTTTGTTTCCACGAGTTACTCCTTCCAAACATATGTAATTCTTTTTCAGCTCCTGATTGAATTACCCAATCTTTAATATCCATATTATTATTTTGATTTGTAAAAACATGTTCAATGTACTTTAATAAATTATTTGTATTAGAAATCATTTTATATAGTTCATATCCATTTTCAGCTATTTTTTTGGCAACTTCATCATTTTTTTTTAAATATTCCATTTTTTTAACTAAATCATTCATATTTGTATCTAGTTTTACATAATTAACATTCTCCTGTAATAAATTATAAAAATAACTTGTATATTCTTCCAATGGATTTTTTGCAAATAACACAACTGATTTATTTGCAAAATCACAAGGTAATCTCCAAGCTGTTACAAAACCATCAATATTTAACATATATTTACATAAAGATTGTTCTATTCTATTTTCAGAATATTTAGATTGATTGTCAGTTGGTAATCTATTTTCTATATAATTTTTAATAGATAATTTCTTTTCTTCTAAAATAGTTTTATCTACATCTAATTTTTTTAATAAATTATTTTTAATAACTAAAAAATTTGTATATTCTACATTATAATCATATTTGTCATTTTGTAAATTTTTATCATCTATACTTAAATAATTTATTCTTATTATTCCAGTTAAATCAACGTTCATTTTAATTCCAATATTTGTAAGTTCAATTAAATATTTTATAATATTATAATATGCATTTAATCTTGAATTTTTTTCAACATCATTTGGAAAACATCCTGTATTTCTACCTTTGAAAACAAGAATTGGTTTTTTTTTATCCCAATCAATAATAAGTTTTGAAATTTCACTATCTAAATATCCATTTTTTGGAATTCCACCATCTCCAACATAAAATTTGCGCTGCGTAGATAATTCCCAAACATCAGTATACGGTAATAATAAATCATAATGATTACTTGTGGTTGCACCTGAAAGTACAGGCATAACTGGTTTTTCAAGGACTTGCTTATCATCACAATACCCAACAAAATACTTACATTTTTTATGTATAATTGGATGATCGAATATATTTATGATAAATTTATTTATTGATATTTTCTTTTTTTCTTTTTCCATTTTACAAAAAAAATCATTAAACATATCTATATAAATATTTACATATTTAGTGTAGGCTTTTATGTACCATTCATTACCTTCTTTTATATTTCCATACATCATACACTTATCTAGTATTAAATCATTTAATTTTTGTATTTTTGAATAATCACTTATATCATTCGCATAATTTAAGCTTCTAATATGAGAATATATTTTTATAGAATTAAATATATTGTTTTTAGTTAAAAAATCATATTTGTCATCTGTGTAATTTATTATTAAAGTATATGATGGTGAATTTTCTAAAATTTCTACATATAAAAACATACAAACCTCTTTAATTAAATAGGCAATCAAATTTTTTTCTAATTCTTCAAATCTATGCAAAAATTTTTTTATGTCACAAATATTATAAAATT
>Ga0194129_10005615_pt1 | contig 15884 bp, 8 predicted proteins | sample TA2KigCa35mmetaG_FD_150862 | JGI IMG/M metagenome (GOLD analysis project Ga0194129, IMG submission 150862) | Freshwater microbial communities from Lake Tanganyika, Tanzania - TA2015038 Kigoma Deep Cast 35m | ecosystem: Environmental > Aquatic > Freshwater > Lake | place: Tanzania: Lake... | reverse complement strand
ACAGTTTCCACTGGTATCGATGCTTCCCATAATAACTGGTTTGATTGCTCGTAATCCTACTCCGGTACGAACAAGACCTGGCCAAATTACTCCGTTACCTGTGTTTCCTGTAAGTCCAAACACAATATCTCTGCGAGCAACACTCCATATATCTCGCTTTTCATCCAGAGCATTGGGGGTTCCTGCAGTTATTCCGCCTGAAGTCTGTCCTGCGGTGTTTCCAAAGAACAAATATCCTCTGGTAACAAGATCTTTTTGAGTATTTTGTAATGCTGCAGTGATCATATTGGCTGTAATGGTTTTACTTAAATAACCGCCGGTTTCACCAGTTTGACCAGCTGGAATTTGTGGATTAAATGTGGATCCTCCTACGTAAGTGTAACCGGTGTTTCCCATCAATTCTTTGAGCCAACCAATAGTATCAAAAACTCCTGTTATGGTCGGAGCAGACCAAGTAATCTTGTTTAAGGTATACCCTGTACTTATTTCGGTATTAGTCCGATATCGTTTACTGCTGTGGAATTGAGTATTATCTTGAGTTGATCCTTGGAATCCTGCACGTGCTGCTAGTTCCCATTCTGCCTCTACGGGCAATCTCATTCCTAATTCACGGAATCGTGTATTGGCTTCTGTATATTTTGCAGCCGAATCTACAATAAACGGCAAGAATGTGGCACCACTTGGTCCTTTAATCATTCGTTCTGTTAGTATGTGTTCTGAAATATAATACGGATCACTCAGACTTACGTATACTTCTTCTTTCGGACGACTCATTGTGGCTCCCCAAAGACTTGGAGGAGTCCAAGCAGCACCCGCTGCTCCCATTGTAAATCCGTCTCCTAGAACGAGAACCATGGTTATTCCGCTTGGTTCATGATATATTTTATACGGGAGTTTGATGTCATTAATGTATTGGCTATAGTGAGAAATTAAGGCCAATCTACTAGTTAATCTTGCACTGTCAGATACTAACTCACCCTGTTCGCTGTATCCCATACTGTAATCTCCAGTTGAAGACCATTGTTTAGATAACCAAGCATTCGTTGAAGTTTGTCCTGCTTGCCAAGTGAATCCGTAACTGGTTAAACCAGTGGAACCAAACAACTGATAGGCTAACGGAGTCGGAGATACAGTACTTGAATTATATGTGAATGAGTTAAAGATTGCTGTTCCGCCGGCTGTGACTACGGTGACAGGATATGATCCTACTGGTCCTGATGGAGTAAGTGCTGTGATCAAAGTAGGAGTGGATACTATATTGGTGCATGGATTCGGTCCTATTTTAACTGATGTTGGATTTAATAAGTTTGTTCCAGAAATTTGTAGTGACTCTCCTCCACTTTGAGATCCAGTATTGGGATTAATTGATGATATTGTTGGTAACGAATCTACAGTTACTGTTATAGAAGATGTACTCGAACCATACGGAGTGGTTACCGTTAGAAAAACTAAAGTATCTTCACCATTCTCCGCTTGACCTTCGACGGTTGCTGTGATTGTGTTATTATTGAGAATTAAATGGTTGACTGGCTGTCCATTGAAAGATACAGATAGAGTTGAAAGAAAATTATTTCCATTAATCGTTACGGATGTTGGTCTATTCTCAGGAATGGATGAGGGATCGATGTTCGTAATACTTGGTGGGTTTTGTTTCCAACTAGTATGTGGTATAGCATAAGTTTTAGTAAATAGACCATCATTAGATTCTAATCGGAGTTTATATCCAACCGGCGGCCAACTACTGAAGGGCGTTGATGGACGATTAAAGGACAGCTCCATCGGGTTTAATTCTGTTAAAGTAAATCCGTTCTCCACTTTCCAGACCTCATTTGTTTCTTGTATGCCGAATAACTTAACCGTTAAAAATTGCTGCCCGTTTTTATAATATTCGTTCCAATCTGAACCACCAAATAAGTTTTGTCCAGTTATTTTTTGTATTCCAGCAGAATCATATATATCAAATGGATTTAATGTAACTCCTTCCGGCTTTCTTAGTGTTCTTATTTTTTTAGTATCTGTAATAATATTTCCCCATTTAATTAATAGATCATCTTTACTATTTCCTGAAGTTAAATCTGTAATTGTAATATTATGTCTACGAGTTCCCGGTGCTGGTACTACACTGTGTTCGACATTGACGGGAACTGATCCCAAAGAACCGGTAATTCCTACAGTAGGAATATCAGAATCTGGTATATCGAATATTAATCCAGTTTTAACTTGTTCGTGTAGTATTTGTGTAGCCGTGGATCCGACTCCTAATATATTAGGAATTTGATATGTGTTAAAACTACCCGTAAACTTGTCGGGGGAATAGTCTATTTCAGGTAGGGTTTGCATATTATCTATTTCAAGAGTCCAACTACCGGTTATTCCTGGTGTCCATGTTCCTGTTAATTCTCTATTTGATGTGAATTCTGTATCAATATAGTTTGTCTGTGAACCTTGGATTAAAGTTATTCCGTCTATATTTCCGAAAATAGAATCGCCTGATATTGTGAACTGGAACTCACTGGTTAGGCCTATTGATAACTCAGTTTCACTATTAACCATTACAATATTCGTTAATCTAGGATAATAATCTAATCGTTTTGTTTCTATGGTTGCTCCAGGATATTCAACTGTTAGATCGTAATAGCGTATTTGTGTTTGATTTTCGGGCAACTCTATAACAGGCAATTTAATTTCATCATAATTTGCATTCGAATCTAATATAGATACACTTTCATCATTTAATTTGTATTTGAGAAGCTCGACATTTCCACCCTTATTCGTTACTTCTCTACTATTTGAATTAGTTTTAATAACATATGTTGTACCGAATCTAAAATGATGTCTAGAAGTATTCTCCAAACTTAAATTAATTGGTGTGGTGGCATGGTATGTGTATTCTGTAGGATGAATTACTTGATATTGAACAGGATTGATTGACAGTATTCCTTTAGTAAATAATTTAAATACGTCACCATTAGATAAAGGACCGTTGACTGTTATTCCTGTTGGAGATTTCCAATCATATTCAATATTTTCTAGTGTAATACCGTTTTTAATTAAATCAAAAGTTGTTCCATCATATGGTAAAAATAGATATGTTCCAGTAATTAAATATTGATTGGGTGATTTTGGTTCTATATTATCAATAGTAGGACCAAACACCGAATAACAAAAAGGATAGTCCTCATCAATTATATTAATTCTAGCATACTGGTCTGGTAGAGTTTTTTTCCAATCATCATTTACTATATCAATAGTGTAACAATTATTACCAGAGAACAACCAAGTTATATCGGGCTTTGCCGAAATCAACTCTGCTGTCTGTTGACCCAGCAAGATATTCATATTATGGGTAGCCCCTGTTATAATATCTTTTGCCACAAAAATGGTCTTAACATCCGGATATCTTGTAATTAACACCGATCCAGTCACGCCCACGTCGTCCTCGAACACCTTGGCAAATCTTTTCCCTGTATGTGGAGTAAATTTCGGGATCATTACATTGTAATGAGCTTTTTGTATGTGTTTAGTTTCTTGTGATGCCAGAGATTTAAAGGTAATTCCTTTCCATCCGGATAATGTTGTAAGGGTATTGGAATTGTCTACTACACTACTTACATTGAATTTTTTTGTAACAGGATTAAAATTTGCATCTTTCCAATTTATATTAAAATCTTCTATTTCATAAAATTTCGATAAATTTTGAAAATTTCCATTTAATTTTAAATATTGATATGTTAATCCTCCGCTAACTGTTTGCTGGATATATTCGTTTGTGTATCCTTGATTGACGTACTTATATCTTACAGTAGAAGTACTATCTTTGATTATACTCTCTAAACAAATCAATTTATCGTCATCAAGCTGAGTCGGAAGAGTCAATCCAACAGGAACAGTATTAACAAAATACATATTATGATCAAATATTAAAGGAGAGTCAGAAGAATCATTTTTAATTGTAACCGTGGTATTATTACCGGGTATTGATGGATTCGATTGTGGAGGAATGGTAAATACTAATCTGCTTTCTGTACTCTGATTCAGATCTATTGTTATTCCTTGCGGTCCAGTATAGTGAAATAATTTATAAATTGCACCTGGTATAAACGTTCCAAGCACAGTAAATGTATTTCCGAATGTGCTTGTTCTAAAAATACTAGAATTGACTTCCTCGGGAATTATATTAAAATGAGTTTCACTTGTCCATCCTGTAATAGATTCCTTACAGTTGTATTGGCTACGAGGAGTAGAATATGTTACACCCTTATAAGTTTCTGTTTCAAAAGTTATGTCGTTTAAAAGATTAAATGTCGAAGAATTATTTGCAGTTTGACCCAATAAATTTATTTGCACAAAATATTCCGTAGGCGTCTTCAAAAAAGAAAAACAGTCTAATTTATTTGTTAATTCAGGAATATAATTTAATGGCCATCTGACGGGGTACTCCTCCACGTCTAAATTAAATGTTGGTGAAGTAATTCCGCTCGGAATCAATACAGTGAAACTAGATTTCTGATAGTTACTTATCTTAAATATTTTATTTTTTGCTGAGTCGTAACCAGATACTCCGCATAAAAAGATATCAGCACTTTGCGGATCAATATTCCAGCTCATAGTATTTCCTACTATTTCTGGATTTACTATCTGGGCTTTTTCTATATAAGATCTTATGGGTACACTAAAGTAGTCGCCGTCAGCAAACGTTTTTACACTTGAATTGACTGGACCTCTGGTTTGCGTGCCCCCGACACTTATAATGAAATTGGTAGTAGATCCCCCAAGATGAGAAAAATTTTCTACAGGATACCAATTTAGTCCAGAACCGGTAATAACGATATTGTCATTATTGTCATAACTTATTTCTAGATTTGTAGAAGTTGTAGTTATTCCTTTTAAATTTAATGTTAATCCTGTTATAAATCTTTTAGTTACACCATCTATTTGAGTTATTCCTACTATAAAATTACTGAGACTAGTTCCGATAAAATCTGATCCAGTACCAGATGAAGTTAACCCCAAAACCGGAACTGCATATGAATAAGGACCCAATGATTTAGATGTATTATCAGTAAAGGGACTAATAATGCTAGTCTCTTGTGGTGAGAGTGTTTGAGTAAAGGAAAAACCAGTAGTTACTGTTAGAATAACAGGATTACCAGTAGCACCAGTTACTCCTTGACCTGGAGGACCCTGAGGACCCTGAAGACCCTGAGGACCTTGATCACCTGTAGGACCTGTGGGACCTGGTATTATATTCTCGGTTATTGATATAAAACTAGACATTAGGGCGGATTTCTATAACCGGTATAAGTCAAAATTATGCCAGTATAGGTAGATCCGTCCAATCCACTGTGAGGAGAATGAAGATATACTGGTTTAACAATAGTTCCGGCGCCACTGGGTGCTGCGTCTTGCATAGCACCTGCGGTTAAGGCAGACATAAACCATACGTCTTGACCGCCCGATCCACCATCACCCACCATAGCAAAACTAATTCCAGTACTGGGCCAAGAAATAGATCCGTTTGTTATAACTGTTGCGGTACCACCAGAAATTCCTTCAATTATTCCAACAAATTCAGCCAATGCGTTGTCGTCTGCCCGACATTTAGTAAATCCAGAGGAAGCAACATTATAAGTTACTAAATTTCCTGCAGAGAATCCAGAACCGTTAATTTGTATTGCAGTTCGTGCAGAAGTTTTTGATACAGAAGAATCTGTTTTAACTTCAGTCCAATTGGCATCACCTGTTCCGCCTTTTAAATAATAAAATTTATCTTGATCTTGAACATAAACCATCATTCCAATTTCTCGTCTTTGGGAAGTTATATTGTTTCTGGCCCCTGTATTACCAACACTTCGAAGACCTCCCAGTCCGTATTGAGGATCTGTTACAGGATATTTATCTGATGTACTACCTGTAGCAAGTACGAGCGGAACAAATGTTGTATTAGGTATGGGCATAATTTCCTTTATGTTTAACTTGCATTAAGTATAAATCCATCAACTGACTCGGATATTAAATAAATTCTCCATGTGGTCAAAATACCGTGAGTATTGGCTATTGATATATCACGACTTGCAGGGGTAATCGTGCCTGAATTAATTGTAAAGGTTGTATAATTTGTTATATTGCCTGGATTAATTGGTACAACCAAATAGGCGGAATTACCCGGAATATCCGTACTTGAAAAAGTATAACTATGATTACCTAAAGCATTATTGCTTGAAGTAAATCTATTTGATCCAAGATCTGTTGTTATATGGGATAAAGTGATCGATGATGCTGTTAACAAATCGACTGTACTTCTTCCCCACCATATTTGATGACGCCAGTGTATACTATTAAATGCTGTTATTGTGGTGTTATTAGTTGCTGTGCCTTCAATTGAGAATTGTATTGTCTCTGGCGTAGTAGGCCTATATGCCGTCGTATGATTTACTACAACTGATCCACTTGCAATATTAATTCCTGTAGCAAGAATAGTAGTAGGACTTCCGCTTTGTATTTTCTTTATCGTTCCACTATTACTATTAAAATTAGAAGAGTTCGTGGAACTCCATGTAGATGTATAATTTCCTGCACTACTTGTCTGACCAACCACAAATATGAAGGGCGATAACGTTAGTCCAACAGTAGTATAAGTTAAAGTTGGAACTTGATACGGAAACAGTATTATATTTAATATTTGTAACGCAGTCTTACCAGTAAAAGCAGTACCCCCAGATGGTAACGCAATTAATGTACTTGTCTGACTATTAGCAAATGTAGCTTCTGTACTGCTACCACCACCACTGGAATCAATAGTAATTCCTGCCGGACCCTGAGTAAGTGTAATACCCGTCCCAGCATTTAATTTTACAGAAACAGTTATTCCAGATGAACTAGGACTTACATTAATACCTGTTCCGCCGGTTATAAACGCAGTATTCAGTCCAATAGTTATACCTGCTGGGCCCTGAGTCAATGTAATTCCTGAACCCTGATTCAATCTTGCAGATAAAGTTATTCCTCCTGAACTGTCCAAAGATGTTGCAGTTATTCCGTTTCCGGCAAAAATAGACCCAATTCCCAAAGAATTTCCTCTGGAAATCAGTGTATTGTGTGAATTAAACAAATCGTTAAATGTGGCAGTTACACCTAAATTGGTTAAATTCGTAAATGGCATAGATTATGGTCCTGGGACAGATACTCCGTTCAAGTATTTATACGTTCCGCCTTCATTTTTTGCTAAAGTTTTTATTAGTCCGTTGGAACTAAATGTGGCTCCTTGTGTTATTCCGATAATATTAATTTGATATCGATCAGCTCCAGGAATTGCAGATCCTATAGCACCACCAGAATTATCGTTTAAATTTGAATCAGTTGTTGGAGTAATATATTGTGATTGGATTTCTAGTCCTATGAAATTACCAGATTGTGCTGTAATAGTTCGTTCTGTGTTATTATAAATCCAAAATTTAAATCCACTATCGTCTACCAGATACCAGTCTTTTTTGACTGTAATTGTATCCGCACTAACAGAACAACTTGTTGTCCGTAAAGGAACAGCACCCGGCCAAGAAGGTCCAGAAGTCGCATCTGTTGCTCCGATCCAATTTCGTAATAAAACAGAATGTAATGTAAGATTTTTATAATAAGTTTCTTGAATTTCATTTAATTCTGATGCCTGAAGGGCCTGACCTGGTCGAAAGGCGACTAGAACATAGTTTGCTGCAGTTGCTCCTAGAATCTCGTTTTCGAATACTCTGCTGTTGAACGGAAATTCGTTTAATGGGGTTTTAGAAAAAGGATATTTCATAAGTATGGTCTGACATATTGAATTGCGTACGATACGTTGGAATTTGGAGACTGGTTATATTCCGAGTTAGGTATTGATTGAATACCTGTTACTTGAACTGGAAGAGAATTGTTAATTGAATTAGTAATTAGTGCGTAATAATTATATGTTATTCCGTCTGAGTTATACGCAAGCAGATTATAATTAATTAGATTTACAATACCGGTAAATTGTTCAGGAATATTGAATAAATTATTGATTCCGTCTATAGCTTGACTTTCATTGTTGGCACAAACAAGAGTTATTGCAGACTGTAATTGAGAAATTACACCAGCAGTCAGTCCAGAAGAAGTAACCGTTGCACTCAATATTTCAGAATATGCTTCACCTCTATTGACTAATGTAATTCCAGTAATTTCTCCTGTGTTTCCTATAATATTACTCAAAACAAATCGAATATCTCCACTAGATCCAGTGCCGCTAGATATTCCTATAGTTGTATCTGTAGGTATTTGCATTCCCAACAGATTGGAATCAATAAAAGCTCCTAAAATTGCTCCTTCTGGAAGATTGGATTCTAGTGCAGTTTTAGCTGCCTGCACCTCAAAATTATTTGAATATCGCCAATCTGTTATTGCAGAATTAACTTTGTCTGTTATACTATTTAAAGAAACAGACCCAGTTACAGGCAAAGATTCTGAGAATATTGTATGATATTTAGTGCTCAGTGTGGATGATAATTGTTGACAGTCTGGACATGAAGTTACTAATAGTCCGGTTTGATGACTTCCATTTACCAAAGAACCAGTAGTTCCTGTACTATTTGGTTTATATATTAAACAATAACCAGTAACACCAGAATCGTTACAAAAGCTTTCAGATTTACGGTCAACTATTTGTCCTAAAGCTCTAAACGATGGAATTCTAGTATATTGACTGATTCTTCTGTTGAGATCTACTGGAAATGCTAGAGTCCACTGATATCCGTCCTCTAAAGGGCCGGAAGCAGGAGGAATAGTAGAAGGATTATGTCTATTTTTTATATTTTGAACATTATTAGAAAGACATATCCATACGTAATTAGACCATTTAACTAATGACGGATGGGCATCACCCAAAGAATTTCCAAAAGATGAGTAAACTGAACCCCTTTTCCATTCATCAATAATCTTAGCAGAGTATATTTCAGTTATTAGAAAAATATGAAACGGATTGTCTTTGACTTGTTTAGAAGACAATACAGACAATCCTTGTAATTCAGGAGGAAGATATCCAGTTAAAATGTGATAAGTGTCAGGCATGGTTAATCACAATCTTCTGCAATATTTATATTAGGATGTGTTGCGCCCATAGAATATTCTAACTTATACATATCTCGTATTTCCATGTCTTGGAATCCTGTTTGACCCGTCATTCCTATGCTCCACGACGGAAATACATACGAAGGAGCTCGGAATGTTCCAATTAAAGAACATCCTCCTGAACTTCCAGTTAATCCGTAATAAGTTATTCCCAGAATAACTAACTCAAATTGAGGATTTCCTCCGTAAGATACTCCTAATATTCTATACGCAGAATAGTTTCTTATATTAGGAGTTTGTTGTTCAGTTGTAGTTGTGGTAGATCCACCGTCTCCGGTTACCGTTGTTAAATCAAAATTAAAATAAAAATTTGTTCCTGCTGGATGTAAAACATTTTCATATAATTTTAATAATTCTGGTGCTGCAGTTATTCCTGTTGCATTAACAACATACGAATATTCAGTAAATTCTCTTCCGTTTTGTAATCTATTTTTATTCAAAAGACCTAAATTGGATGTTCCACTGAAACCGTTAGGACCGGCAAAAAAGCCTCCATTTAACTTTACTATGCTGTCTCTAGAATAGTCTATCCTAAATCCTGTTGTTCCAAACAGTTTAGTAAAAAATATATCACACGATTCTGGAGATCCTTTTTTGATTAAGAATTTTGTTTTAATACTTCTAGTAAACTCAGAAACTACTCGTCTTCCTAACACCCCGCCATCACGACGAAGAATATAACTGTCTTCTTTGAAATACGGAAAATATATAGAATTTAATTTGCTTCGAAACGAATCGGAAACTTCTTCAATATCTGTTATTTTTTCCAGATCTGTATCCAATAAATATCCAGATCCTCCTCGATCTGTATCAGTACAATACAACCAATCGTAGTATTTTTGTATAAAATCAAAAACTGTTACAGAATTTACGTTCTGATTTTTTTGTTCTTGGATCCATCCTGGAACAAATTGATCTATATCAATAACAGATTCACAACATAATTTTTTGAATAAAATTTCTGTTTTTAATTTTAGTAAATTATTGGATATTGTAGATGCAAGGCCACTTTCAGGAGGAGTTCCACTTGGAATATAACTTAAAAAGATACTCATCCTTAACTCGTAATATCTAGTTCATCGAATTTTATAAGAGATTTTATTACCGGTAACATGACAGAAGATTTGTTTGTTATACTTAAATCGGGAGTATCGTTCCACAGCTTGTTTAATCTGATGTAACCAGAAGACATCAAAACTCTACCTACATCCAGATCTACTTTAGTGTTGTTGGTGTTAAATATCTCGAGTGGTTGAATTTTACTTTCTGTTGTTGCAGGTAATCGAATTGTGTATGAAGAATCATTGATGGTTGCGGTAAGAATCGTGGAACCGTTTTCTGTTAACGCGTTTTCCAAATAAAATTCAGAGAATTTTTGATCCGGGGTAGGTGTGTTAATAACAGTCTTATCGTACTCAAATGAGGCTACCTCAGACGAAAATTCCTGTAAAACTAGTTCTTTTAACTCAGAAAAATTAAATTTTCTAGAAAATCTAAAAGAATCGAAATTGGAATATAAACTTTGAAATAATGATTGAATTTCTGTCTCTATTGCGTTCTTTCTACCATCATTTACTCCTGGACGATAAACAATTTTTGTATAGATCTTTACTGTGTATTGTCTTGGAACAACATATTCTGGAATCAGTGCAAGTGGATTCTTTTTTCTTAAATAGTCTATTACTACACTAGAGTCTGGATTTGAAGTAATATTCTCGTATGACACAAATATTCTTCCTGGTTTAGGAGGATCTAATTCGTTTCCGCCGTATACTACAAATAAATCTTCATCTGTAAATTTATCGTCTCTTATTAGTAATGCGGCATAATCTCCTTTAGTTACTGCTCGATCTTGACCTGAAAAAACACGCGGTGCAATGAATTTTACAACATCTAAATCTGGTTCATCGTTTCCGCCTGAAGATTGTTTAACTACAGACTGGGCACCAGTAAAACTAATTATTCCGTTTCCTTGACTACCACTAGATCGAAGATATCGAACTCGTACCGTATCAGAATTTAAAATAGATTTTCCTAAATTATTTTCTTTTCCGAAATGTATCTCGAATAGATCTCCATTTCTTTCAATATAAAAAATAGTATCATCGTCATTTGGAAAATAATTAACATTCTTCCATGTCGTTGTCACTGGTGAAGATCCGGAGGATGTTACGGTAACATCAATAGTACTAATGTCTACATTGGAATGAGGTATAATATACTTTTGTTTAGTTAAATCTATTTCAGAAGAAATTATCTGATTAACAAGAATGCCTTCTGTTATGGTTACAGGACTGGCAGTTCCTCCTGCTTGTAAATTATAAAAATTAAATACAGAACCGTTTGCTGCTATTCCTGTAAAAGACGTGTAGGCTAGAACCGACCCAGATACATTAATTTTTGCTTGTGCAGATTTCAACCCAGGAACAGTATACCCCAATGGTTTAACCAAAGAAACAATAGATTTTGTTCTTTGTGCAGAATCCAAAAACACTTCTGCTGCCAACAGGTTAGAATAAAACGCATAATAATATGTGTTATAGGCCAACAAATCAATAATAGTTTGTATTGCAGATCCTTCAAAGTTGTAACCTACAAATGTGGTTTGATTTTTAAGATAATCCGTGAGTGATGTTTTTATATCAGAAAAATCGATTTTTGTTAAATTAGGAGGAGTAGTTGTCATTTTATTATGGTATGATTGTTAACTGAATATTTTTCTGTGATTCTTTAGTTTTATCATTTTCTTTTACATCAAATACCAATTTATTGTTATTAAAAGAAACTGTCACATCTATAATTCTTGGTTCAAATTGTAAAATACTAGTTTTAAGAGACTGTAAAAACTCGTATTGTGTAATAGGATTATCAAACGTAAGAGATTCTATTTTTAAATTTGTTCCAAATTCTTGATTAAATTGTCGTTCTCCTTTAATGGTTAACAGTATGTTTTTTAATGACTGTTTTGTGGCATTAACTCCAGTTACCATATTAAAATCGTTCGTATACGGATTTTTAGTCAAAAAGAAAGGAATATCTACGTAATTTACTTTGTCTAATAGCATTGTAATATGTATAAAGCTTTTATTAGTCTATAGTTTGTTTAGGCAACGCAGTTCTGGCCAAAGTAAGATGCATAGCATAATAAGTTTCTGATATAAATTCGTAAAGAATTGAAGTTATAATCCACATCCCTGAATTTAAAGTATTTTTTATTCCTTCATTATAATGTTGAACTTCAATAATATCTCCTAGATTTATTGGTTCAGATCGATATCCATCCACTTTTATTTTGATTTGATTTAGTCCTAGATGAGACATCAGGGCATATCTAAACATTGGAGTTGCCTCTGGTGTTTCCCAGAAAGTAGAGTTTATTTTAGTGTAGGCCAAATATTCTCCATAACTATTTCCTCGTTCTGGACAACCACAAGAAGATTCACTATACGGATCTTCGTAATTACAACCCAAATAATCTTTTCCTAAAACTGCCTCTATTCGCTTACATTCGTTTATTTTGTTGTATTCTTCGAATATTTCCAGATAAGTGGGTTCTCCATCGCCTGCAGTTCCTCCTGTTGCTCCTCCTGTTGCTCTTTCTGTTGCTCCTCCTCTTGCTCCTCCTCTTGCTCCTCCTGTTGCTCCTCCTGTTGCTCCTCCTGTCGCGGAATATAAGATATCTGGCCTCATATTTTTAGCAGGACAAAACATATACGGATCTGTTGTGGGACCTCGTATTGTTTCTCCCATATTATGAGAACAACTGTCTAATCCTATTGTTGAACAATTTATTTTTTCTGTTGTATCCGCATTTGCGTAAACAATGAATTGAGCAGACCAATTAGAATCAAATAAATCGTAGTTTGGTTTATTGATCGGTGGTTCGATTATTCCGTAATCACTTTCTCCACTTATATCCCATTTCCATACATCTTTTGCCAATAATCCTGGACGATATATTGCACCGTCTCCTATTTGTACCGAATACGTAGTAGGAGAAGTAACTGTACTAAAATTGTTTAATTGATCAATATAGTCTGGATTATAAATGTTTAAATAATTCGGCGGTTGAACTACTAATCGTAATAAATTTTCAATTGTTAATTTGTTTGGATCCCATGGACCTAATTCCGGACCAGTACACTTTGGTACTGGTTCAAATGGTCCTGTCGCGCAAATATCAAATGTTATCGACATAATTTATAATCCTTTAGCCAGTTGAACCCACATAGGGATCTTTAATTCCATACGGATGTTGTCCCGTAAAACAGCTCCACGCAACATTCTTACAGTCATGGAACTCAGCAGAACATGTGCATCCCGGGTGTTTATCACATATGTAGTAATTACACGGACAAACCCCGCAGTCCTGCGGAGTCGGGATCGGAGGACCCTGAATGAACTCGGGACACTCACAGCACTTCTCTTTTGCTTTGCAGGCACAATACTGATCCCACTGTTTGTCACAGCAATATTCATAGCCTGGAATCGCACAGACACTTGAGCAACATTTCCCGGGGTTCGTCTCGCAAACCCCGAAGGTACAGGTTTCCACATCGCAATTCAAACAAACATCTTTACACACTGCTGGATTACCATCTTCCTTCGTAACAGGACCACTAGCTCCACAACATGGACTAAATCCATAGCCTGGATTGTACCATTCCACCTTTCCATGTGATAATAGTTCTTTATCGTATTCTCCATAAAATCCAGTAATATCTGTACAAAATTTATCACAGTCCATTCCGTAAGTACCACACGGACATTTAAGATTACAGTTGTATTTATGCATACAAAGAGGAAGATCACATTTTTTACAATCTTCGCATGTCACTCCCTGGGGACAATCTTCTGAATTGTATAATAAATCCAATCCTCTAGTTTTTCCACCAGTCCATCCCCCAGGATTATATTGATCTGCTGACCACAACAATGCATGATGGTTTCTACACTCACACGGACATTGTGGTTTACCACAATTACAAAGCCATTTTGCTAGAGTTCGGCATTCTTCATCCCATGCCATAGTACAGCATCTTGGGTTGTAAGTACATACTGCCGCTTCGCAGTTTGGATCAGTAGTACATCCTATCGGAAAAACACACCGACAATACTGAAAAGTTGCTCCTGATACTCCTGCTGTTGGTTCGAAGTACCAAAAATCGGAGTTCGTGTGGTTACAATTACAGTCCGACGGTGACTTCCAAAAACAAGTATCTATGTCACCGTTCTCGAGGAGGTAGGATGGACATACCCAACAATTATTTACTCCGCAGGGAACACCGTTTACATCCCGTCCCCGAGTATTGCCGCCGCAGTGACACATTTCGTCCCTATTAGCCCGGAAAGCCACAGTTGGTTGTATTTTTTCTAGTTTAGTATAATATACTCCTCCTTCCACTAGATTGAGCCCTATTGATCCGTCCTTAGCGGTTGCACCTTCAAGGTAATATGAACTAAGAAAATCTGTACAACAATTTTGATAATATAAACCCTTTGTTGGATCAGTCTTCTGTATCTCTGTCAAAACTTGCTCTTTCACAATATCGCAAGGACGATCTTCTATTGCTAAATCTGTAAGTGACCTCCATATACCATCTTTGTAATAATAAGGTAACCGCTGACATGGTTGCCAGGTTTGTCCATCTTCTCCAAAAGGAATTACACCGTTTTCTATTTCAGTTATTCTGTCCCATAATCCAGGATGAGGCCAACATTGTCCAGCATACGAATTTTCTAAAGAGTTTACAGCCAAATAAGGTGTTTTGCCTGGGTTCTTCGGCATCGGGCCGGAATATGGGTTAAACTCCCATAATATTTTATTGCCCTTTCCTTTTGGGCATGTTTGCGACGGGGGGCAAGTTTGAATTCCTTGAAACGTAATTGCGTTATTCCATATACGTATAGGAGTTCGACAACATCCATCTTTACCTGCTCTATGGAAAGTTATACCATCAAAGTAATCGATTCCTGGCGAGACATTCGGGCCCAATGGCATCATGCCTACATACTCTGGTGCCCAGTATCCCAACGGTTCAAATCCTTTAATTTTTGTCAATATAGGGAACGAGTCACCCGATCCGACAGTATTAAAAGGTATTTGCCATGCACACCAACTTTGATCTGAAATTCCTATATATGTACCATCCTGCAATGGCCCAACCTTGGTTTGGGTCTGAGCCGAGTCGCCGGGATGGAGTGTCACAATGGGCCCTGTACAATTTTCACACTGCTTTGGTGGATATAATGTTCCTGGTCCCGCAAAGATGTGCGAGCTGGTTGCGTACTTATCGTAAGCATTGCATTGGTAATTGTATGCATTAATGTTAGTATGAAATTCTGAGCTCTCAATTCCGTCTTCTATAACTTTACCACATGAACCTTTAGGACAAGGAATATCCTCTCTGAACTTTCCATGTAGTCCAGCTTCACAAAAGTGTTTAAAATCATTAAATGGTTGCCCTCCCCATGTTTCTAATAAATTCCAACGACATAAATGTTGTTGAGATTCGCCCTTCGATATCACCGGTTCTCCGTAACAAGTACAACAACCAGTTTCTCCACAACTACTTGTCCAGCCGGGTGGTTCTGGCCAACCTTCAATATTCCATCGACTTTGAGTACATCCGCCCGGAATATTGGATGAATTAAAGCATGTTATAAACGCATATACCGAATCGTTGCTAGTAAATCCTTTCCACATATTATTTAATTGAGTGGCTAACCCACCATTTGTGCAATCATCT
>Ga0194129_10005610_pt1 | contig 15890 bp, 16 predicted proteins | sample TA2KigCa35mmetaG_FD_150862 | JGI IMG/M metagenome (GOLD analysis project Ga0194129, IMG submission 150862) | Freshwater microbial communities from Lake Tanganyika, Tanzania - TA2015038 Kigoma Deep Cast 35m | ecosystem: Environmental > Aquatic > Freshwater > Lake | place: Tanzania: Lake... | reverse complement strand
TGGCCCCAGTGACTGATGCAATGGGCCTCGTCGATCGCGAAGCGCCTCACGCCGACCTCCGCCAGCGTGTCGAGCAGCCCGGAGTTGACCAGTCTCTCCGGTGCGGTGAACAGCAGCCGCAGAGCGCCGGCCCGCAGCCGGTCGCGGATCGCCGCCCGGTCCTCGGACGACAGCCCGGCATGCAGGGCCGCGGCCGGATAGCCGATCGCCTCCAGGGCATCCACCTGATCCTTCATCAGGGCCACCAGCGGTGAGATCACGACGTCGGTCGATTCGCCCACCAGCGGCGGCAGCTGATAGCAGAGGCTTTTGCCTCCGCCGGTCGGCATCACCACCAGCGAGTCACGGCCGCCGAGTGCCGCGTGGATGGCTTCCGCTTGGAGGGGCCGAAGCATCTCGAAGCCCCACCAGCGACGGAGAACCTCAACGACCCGTGCGTCGCCGGCTGCGGCCGTGGCGGCAAACGTGTCGATTTCGGCCGGCCCTGGCACGAGGGGGTCTCCTGCACGTCGTTGCGAGTGACAGCAGGATATCAGTCTGGCTTCCCACCGGCACGCGATACACTGTCCGCAATGCTCTGGATCGCCTGGAAGATGCTGGTCGGCAATCGGGTCAAATACCTGGGAATCGTCTTCGGTGTGGTGTTCGCGGCGGTGCTCATCGCCCAGCAGGCTTCGATCTTCTGTGGCCTGATGTCGCTGACGGTCAGCCAGATCCGCGACGTCGAGGGGCCCGGCATCTGGGTGATGGATCGCCATGTCCAGTTCGTCGACGACATCAAGCCCCTCTCCGACAACGAGCTCTTCCGGGTCAAGGGCGTGCCCGGGGTCGAGTGGGCGGTGCGGTTCTACAAGGGCATCGGTCGGGCCCGACTCCAGGAAGGGGCCTACGAGCAGATGATCATCCTGGGGCTCGACGACGCCACGCTCGTCGGGGCCCCCGCAGGTGTCTTTCTGGGCTCGATCGCCGACCTCCGCAAGCCCGACGCCGTGATCATGGACGACGCCGGTTACAAGCGGGCCTGGCCGGGCGAGTCCTACAAGCTCGGTCGCACGTTCGAGATGAACGACCGCCGGGCCGTGCTCGTCGGGATCACGAAGGCCAGCCGCACGTTCCAGAGTTTTCCGATCATCTACACCCGTTACAGCCAGGCGGTGCTGTTCGCCCCACCGGAGCGGAAAGTGCTCTCCTTCGTGCTGGCCGACGCCCAGCCTGACGTGCCGTCGGAGGAGGTCTGTCGCCGGATCGAGCAGCGCACGGGCCTTCAAGCCCTGACCCGTGAGCAGTTTCTCTGGAAGACGATCGCCTACTACCTGCGGAAGACCGGCATCCCGCTGAACTTCGGCATCACGGTGCTACTCGGCTTCTTGGTGGGCACCGCCATCGCGGGGCAGACGTTTTATCTGTTCACGGTCGAGAACATCCGGCAGTTCGGCGCGCTCAAGGCGATGGGCACGAGCAACTGGACGATCCTCGGCATGGTGCTCGCCCAGGCGATGCAGGTGGGCATCGTGGGTTACGGCCTGGGTGTGGGCTTGGCCGCCGTCTTCGGCTGGGTGGTGAAGGGGGCCTCCCGGCTCTCCTTCTTCATGCCCTGGCAGGTTCTGGTGATCACGGCGGTGGCCGTCGTCGTGATCGTGCTCGTCGCCAGTCTGCTTTCGATCCGCAAGGTATTGATCGTCGATCCGGCGATCGTCTTCCGAGGCTGAGTCAATGGCGACCGCCACCATTCCTCGCACCCTCCACGACCGACCCCTTGAGGGGATCGCCGTCCGGGTGCGGGGCGTGACCAAGGACTTCGGCAGCGGCGGAGCGATGACACGCGCGCTCCGCGGCGTCGACCTCGACGTCCCCTATGGCGAGTTATTGATGCTCATCGGTCCGAGCGGCTGCGGAAAGACGACACTCGTGTCGATCGTGGCCGGCACGCTCCAGCCGACGGTAGGAGACGTGACCGTGCTCGGCCAGGTCCTCGCCGCCATGTCCAACGGCCGCAAAGTGAGGTTTCGTCGCGACAACGTCGGCTTCGTGTTCCAGTCGTACAACCTGCTGCCCGCGCTGACGGCGGCCGAGAATGCCGCGGTGCCCCTGCTGATCGCCGGCTGGAATCGCCGGCGGGCGGTGGAGGCGGCGGCCGACGTCCTCGCCCGGCTCGGCATGGCAGACCGTCTCGCCAGCCTGCCCAGTGAGCTTTCCGGGGGGCAGCAGCAGCGGGTGGCGATCGCCCGGGCCCTCGTTCACGAGCCGCGGCTGCTGGTCTGCGACGAGCCAACCAGCGCGCTCGATGCCGAGAACGGCCGGATCACCATGGAACTCATCCGGCAGATCGCCGTCCAGCCCGGTCGGGCGGTGATCGTGGTCACCCACGACTCCCGCGTCTATTCCTTCGCCGATCGAATCGCCTCGATGGAAGATGGCCGGATCGATGCGATCGCCGCCGGTCCTCATCACGTCGACCAGGACTGAAACTCCGAAACCGGATACCATCTGCCCATGGCCAGCGTCTCCGCGGAGGAGCCCGCCGTCTCACCGCCCCGACGGCTCACGCGTCGCAGCACGCTCGCCGACGTCGTCACGCAACGGCTCCTGCCGCTGGTGGCGATCGGCCTGCTGGCCTTCGCCGGCTGGTACGTCTGGACGACGAGGCCGGTGACTCGAAATCCCGTGCCGCCGATCGCCCCGGCCAGCAACCCGTTCGCCGACTCACTGGCCGCGGCGGGGATCGTCGAGGCGCAGACGGAGAACATCGCCGTGGGCTCGGCTACGCCCGGAGTGGTGGTGGAGGTGGTCGTGAAGGTGGGCGACGAGGTCAAACCGGGTGCGCCATTGTTTCGGCTCGATGATCGGGAACTGCGGGGCGAACTGGAGGTCAAGCAGGCCGCGGTCGCGCAGTACCGTAGCGAACTGGTGCGGCTCGAGGCCGAACCCCGCAAGGAGAAAATCCCGGTGCTGGCCGCCGCCGTCGACGAGGCCAGGTCGCTGGTCACCCGCGAGACCGACGCCCTGAAGCGAAGCGAGGAGACGTTCGCCCGTAAGGTCTCCACGGAGCAGGAGTTGATCGAGCGTCGGGAAGCGCTGGAGGCGGTGAAGGCCAAGCTCGCCCGCGCGCAGGCTGACCTCGACTTGCTCGAGGCCGGCTCGTGGCAATACGACCGCGACGTGTCGAAGGCGGCGCTGTCCCGGGCCGAGGCCGAGGTGGCCAAGATCGAGGTCGAACTCGACCGGCTGGTGGTGCGAGCACTCGTCTTGGGCCGCGTGCTGCAGGTCAACGTCCGGCCCGGGGAGTTCGTGGGCACGCCCGCCAACCAGCCGCTGGTGATCCTCGGCAACACCGACAGGCTGCACGTCCGTGTCGACATCGACGAGTATGACATTCCGGGATTTCATTCGGGCCTGTCGGCCGTCGCCGTGCCCCGCGGCAATCTGCGGGAGAAATACCCGCTGGACTTCGTGCGGGTTGAGCCCTTTGTGGTGCCCAAGAAGTCGCTCACGGGCGATACCACCGAGCGGGTCGACACCCGCGTGCTCCAGGTGATCTACGAGTTCGATCCGGTCGGGCGGCCACCGCTGTTCGTGGGGCAGCAGGTGGAGGTGTTCATCGACACCGCGGAGTGAGCGGCGGTGCAGCCACGGTTTTCCATGGGCAAACTCGGGTTGCGGCGGGACGTTGGCGGTGCGACATTTTCCACCCCTGCATGCCCCCGAATCCTCCCCAGTCCGACCCCCGCTCGCGGTGGCACGCGACCGCGTGCCGCGCCGGGCCCGCGTGTGCGGTGATCCTGTTCGCGGCCGTCACGTCCGTCGCGGAGGTGCCGAGACCGCTGCCGGAGTCGGCGGCCGAGCCAATCCAGGTCGACGCCGAGGTGCCGGAGGGCATTTTTCTGCCGGCGGCTCACGGCCGGGAGTTCTGGCAACGCACGCTCGCGACGGTGCAGGCAGACTGGCCCGTGGCGCGGGCGGTCGCGCCCGACTTCAGATCGCTGCCGCCGCGGGCAGGGGTTATCGAATCGGCCTGGGTCGAGCCCGCCACGCAGGCTGCCCGGCCCGCCTGGCCACCTGAACGTCAGCGGTTGGTCGTCCGCGTGGTGCCCGCCGTGGGCGGTGCCTGGATCGACGCGGCTCTGGAAACGCAGTCACTCTCCGAGGTGGTGTCCGACGGGGCGGGCGCAAGGCTCGTCTGTGACTGGCGGTCACGACCGGACGGTGACAGCCTCACCACCCAGCTCGCCGCCAGGCTCGCTCCGCTGGGCGACCCCGTTGTGTCGCTGCCTCCCCTCGACCGCAACGAGACGTTCGTGCCGCAGGCGGCCGACCTGCCGTGGACCGGCAGCCGCTTTCCACGGCTCTCGCGGGCGGGCCACAAGATCTGGAAGGACTACCGCAACTTCTACGACTGCGAGAGCCTGGTCTGCTTGTCCGCCGCCTTCGGGGCCGGTGCTCTGATGGCCAACACCGGCTTCGACGACACCATGCAGGCAGCCTGGCAGCGGGGTGTTGAGCCGACAAGCCTGGGCACCTTCTTCTCCGGCTGCAAGGACATCGGTGAGGGCCGCTATGTCCTGCCGATTTTCGGTGTGGCGGCGGCCACGGGGCTGGTGTTCGAGGGCCACCCGATGGGCGACGTGGTCGGGGAGTGGGGCTCACGTTCGCTGCGGATGTTCGTGGTCGGCGCTCCGCCGCTGTACGTGCTGCAGTTGGCCACGGGCGCCGCGCGTCCCTCCGAAGACGTCGGTAGCCAGTGGCACTTCTTCAATGACAACAACGGGGTCAGCGGCCATGCCTTCGTGGGCGCGGTCCCCTTTCTGGCGGCGGCCGAGATGGTGGAGAGCCCGCTGCTCAAGGGCACGCTCTACGTCTGCTCCACGTTCGTCGGCTTCTCCCGCATGACCGACGACGCCCACTATCCGTCGCAGGTGTTTCTCGGCTGGTATCTCGCCTGGGCCAGCGCACGGGCGGTCGATGCCACGGAGATGCACTTCGCCGGAATGGAGGTGCAGGTGGTGCCGGTGCCGATCGGTGACCTGGGTGGCCTGGGCGTGACGGCGGCCTGGTGACCGTCGGTGGTCAGACCGCCGCCCGCCGCCGGTGACGGAGCAGCAGCCCGCCGACCATCGTGGCGGCGGCGGTCAGCGAGGCCGGCTCGGGGACCGCCCGCCACGAGACGCCGTATTTCTGTGGAAATGAGGTATTGCCCCAGACGGCCCCGTCGGTCAGATCGAACGTGTTGAGCGGATATTCAACCCGCAGGCCGTAGAGGCCCGATCGGGGCAGTGTGAAGGAGAGATGCTCGACCGTGTTGTAGAGGCTCTCGGAGCGGGCGATCAGCGCGGTGAAACCGCCGCTCGAGTCACGCTCCCAAAGCGACAGGTTGAGGTCGGCCTGGGCCAGATCGGTGTAGGCGAGGGTCGGAAAATCGAACAGCCGGACACGCAGCCAGCTGAGCGAAGCGGTGAAGGAGGTGTTGCCCATCAGCCACTCGGAGATCGGGTAGTCGTTGGGCGTGCCGCGGACGGCGCTGCCGAAGTCCCAGCCTTTATGCGAGACCGGCCCCTGCGGACCGCTGGCCGTGCCGGCGACGCCGAGCTGGCCGTTGAGCTGCAGGTCGAGCGTCGTCGCCAGATTCATGCGGCCGGCCCCCGCGGCCCAGTCCAGCGACTGCGTTGTCTGCGTGAAGGTGTCTGCCCCCACCGTGACCAACTGCTGGCCGTTGCTCCAGCCGCTGGTCTTGTCGGCACCGCTCAGCAGCAGGGACTTCACCACGACGCTCTGCCTGGCCTCGACGTTCGCGGTCAGGGCCGGCAGCGTTTTCGCAGCACTCACGACGAGTGCCGCGCCGCCGGCCACGATCGGGGCCGAGAAACTGGTGCCTCCGACGGCGGAATAGGCGTCGGGGGCGGCGCCGTACTCGATGGAGTTCGGCAGCGTCGCGTTGTTGCCGCCGGTCTGGCCGCCATAGAACGCCGACACGATCGGGTCGCCGGGGGCTGCGATGTCGACCGCTGCCCGCACGTCCGGCACCACAAAAGCCTGGGTTCCGCTGATGCGGTATCCGAAATCTGCCGGCCCGCGGCTGCTGAAGGTGGCCACCGTGGCGAACGTGTTGGCCCCGCCGAGGGCCGCCACGGTGATGCCGTTGTAGCCGGTGCCCGGCGACCCGACCGTGTCGGCCGTCGGCCCCGCGTTGCCGGCGCTGACGACGTACGTGGTGGTCGGATTCTCGAAGGGGTAGGCGTCCATCACGACCGTGAACGGGTCGACGCCGGCCGAATCGGGCGTGAAGCCCCAACTCGAGTTGACGACGTCGGCCGTTCCGAAGGTGGCCTCGTAGGGAACCAGGAACGAATTCACCGTGAAATTGAAGCCAGTGGCGTAGGCGTTGCCAAGCCACTCCGAAGCGATCGCGGCCCCCCGGAGGCTGGTGGCAGGGGCGATCCCCAACTGGCGGATTTCGGGATCCACGGCCGTCTGTTGGCCGCCGATGAGCATGGCCGCCCACGTGGCGTGGGCATCGTACTTGGCCGCGATCGATGCACTGCGCCAGGACTCGGTCCCGGCCGAGAAGTTGGTGCTGCTGGTGGCCACGTGCTGCAGCGTTTCGTGGCCGTTCCAGAAGAAGCCTGCCTCCAGGTTCGAGGTGATCGTATTCTGGCCGGTGATCGGGGTCGAGAGGCCGTAGTACTGGTTGGCCCCGAGAAAAGCGTTCAGGTCGAAGGTCGTGCCGCCCACCGACGTGGTGGCATTTCCGGAGGCGGGCAACCCGCCGGTGGCCCCCTCGTACGATGCCTGTCGCCGCTCGTGTCGATCGAGTCGCGGAGAAGCGGCGGCGATCGGAATCTCGGCGGCTGTCAGGGTGCTCGCGGACCGTAGCACGCAGACGGCCAGAGCCGCGACCAGGCGACGGCGCAGACTGGACACAGGCCCCCTCCAGCCGATGCGGCTGAGCCGCATGCCCCCTACCATGAACCGGGCGGTCGCTCACCGCTTGGCAACCGGCATCGACGCCGTACGCGTCAGCCCATCATCAGAATGGCGACCGTGATCACCGCCGACTTAATCCCGACCGGGAGCATCACCAGCCGGCGATTTGCAGGCCCGTCGGAGGCGAGGATCGACGATCGCCGATCGACCGGCTGAGCCAGCGGATTGGCGAGATCCGCAAGTGAGATCGGCTGCTCCAGCATGGCGTCGACACCGGCCTCTCGTGCGACCGCCACCGGGTTGCCAGGGAACGGTAGCGACCATCGCCACCTTGCCGGCTGCACCCCCGCCCCCGTCGTGGGCGGCGAGCAGCTCTACGAAGTCATGGCCAGCCATGTTGTCGAGTTCTTCCGCCACGAGCCAAGCATCGACGCGGATTCGTCGGGCGAGTCGCATCGCATCGGTCCCGCTCGACCGCAGGTGCAGATCGAGTTTGCCTTCGCGGGCAGCAGTCGCCAGCGAGGCGTAGATGTCGAATCGGGGGTCGACCACGATCACACTCGGAGTCGTCGCGCCGCCCACGGCAAAACTCCCGTTCATGGTTTCCGCTTCGTTTTCCCTACGCGATGTCCGCGATCCCGGGTCCACGCGCTCAAGCGATCGGGCCATCGGCCGCCTCAACCCGGGGCGACGGCACCCGAGCCGACCGAATCACGTCGAACGTCACGGGCCTTACGAGGTAGCCCGACACTCCCGATGCCAGGGCCCGCTGCTCCTCATCGAGCGAGTACGCGTTGGAGACCAGGAAAATGCCCGACCGCATTCCCTGCCCGATCCGGTCGAGCGAGATTCGCGAGCCGGAGAGAAGCGGGTCGACGCCGCCTTGCATGACGTTGGGCGACAGCATCTCCAGCAGGTCGAAGCCGGACATGTCGGGGAGTTCGGTCGACACCAGCCAGATGTCGGCCCGGAACCGCCGCGTCAGACGCATGGCCGACCGGCCATCGACGCAGAAGTGGAGGCCCACTTCGCCCGCTTGGGCAGCCTGCACGAAGTCGAGGTACCGCTCGGGCGAAGCATCGACGACGACGATCTCATTGATGCCGACCGAGCGGAACGAAGTGGGTTCCATGGCACGGCTGGTAGCCAGGTCGAAGGAGCGCGTTGCCTTGTTCATGGCGGGTTTCTCTCTCGGAACGTGAAGGCTGAAGGAAGGAGAACTCGTGAATCCGGTGAATGTCACTAACGCGGACTGCCCGTGGCGGCCGACTCGATGACGGGACTGAACGGGGAACGGGTCCAGTGAGCGGATGGAGTGGCACCGACCGAGCGACCGGACATCGGCCGAACGCCGGACAGGGCTCGCAACTCGAGATCCGCGACCAGCAGCGGCACGACGATCTTCGTGTTACGGAAAATCTCTCCCTGATAGGATTCCGACCGATTCAGGGCGGGCACTGATTGACGGGCGGAGCCTGCCGATGTCGCCGCGGGCCGAGACTCGCCACCACGCTCGGCGGCCGTTCGAACAGGTTCGAGATCGGACGAGTTCGCGAGACCAACAACGAGGTTGAACGCTCCACCCCCGGCATCGCTGCCGACCTCGGCACCGCTGCCGATCACCGCGAACCCCAGGGCCACCGACGCGAAGACGGTCGCTCCCAACCAAGACCTGGAAACCGCAACCGGCAGGGGCTTCATCGAAGTCATGACCCACCTCGAGATGTCGAACGGGGGACCCGGAGCGTACGCCACTTTTCTCGTCACGCGTCTCTCAGGAAAGCAACGCTTCAGGGACGTTCAGACGAGCGAAACGATTGACAGAAAGAACACGATCGGCATGGCACAGAACAGGACATCCACGTGTGTCAGTGACCAGCCCCGACGACTGGCTCGCGCTGACTCGCACGAAACATTCATGAACGCTCTCCTTGGCAACGACCTTCCGCGGGGCTGATGACCCCGACTTGAGCCGTCGTATGTGTTTCCGAACTCCAACCCCCTGCGGGCTGGGGCGAATCGCTCCAGGCGACCTCGCCGGAGAGACTTCAGTGCACACGTCGTGCCAAAACCAAAAAGGGGCTCTCTGGAAGACAGAGTTTCTTCCGCAAGTCCCCTAACCGAATATGGTTACGTCACTTTTTGGCTCTTGGTGAGTTGGCGTCTGCATCCTGTCTCGCTGGGGCGATTCGCTCCAGTGATTCGGTCGCTTGAGATCACCACTGGAGCGAAATGCACCAGCAGTCCCCCCCCCTGGGCGGCATGCAGGATGGGGTTGTCCAGATTGCCCTGTTTCCCCAGGGCAGGGGATGCCGCTTGGCGCGATCGCTCAGGTGGCGATGAGCGCAGTGCGGACCAGAACAGGGTCGATGTCCGCGACCAGTTCGGCCCGACCGATGCGGTCGGGCAACACGAATCGAAGTCGCCCGCCGAGAGATTTCTTGTCCCGGGCCATGATTTCCAGCAGTCGCTCGGGCGCGATCGACCCAGCGGCTTGGGCCGCTATCGGCAGCGACAGCCGTGCGAGCAACGCGTCCTGCCGACCCACGACTTCGGCGTCGATCCGGCCCAGCAGAGCTGCCAGTCGGGCGGCCCGCGACATGCCGATGGCCACCGCCTCGCCATGCAGGAGCGTGCCGTATCCAGCCGCCGTTTCGTAGGCATGGCCGAAGGTATGGCCGTAGTTAAGCGCTGCCCTCAGCCCCGAGATCTCCCGCTCGTCCTGCCCAACGACTCGGGCTTTCAGGGCCGCCGACCGGTGCACGGCGAAGGCCGTGCGTTCGGGATCACGAGCCAGGAGGCCAGCCGCGTTGGCCTCCAGCCAGGTGAAGAACTGGGCGTCGAGAATCATGCCGTACTTCACGATCTCCGCCAGGCCGCTGACAAACTCGCGGTCGGGCAGGGTGGCCAGGGCGTCGATGTCGGCGAACACGCCCCGGGGCTGCCAGAAGGCCCCGACCAGGTTCTTCCCCTCGGCGAGATTGATCCCAGTTTTGCCGCCGATGGCACTGTCGACCTGGGCAACCAGCGTGGTAGGCACATGCCAGACGGAAAGTCCACGGGCGAAGGTAGCCGCCACGAAACCCGACAAATCCCCGACCACTCCCCCTCCCACAGCGACCACGTGGGTGGCCCGGTCAACAGCCAGCCGGGCCAGGTGGGACCAGATCCGGCCGGCCGACTCCAGTGACTTGGAAGTCTCGCCCGAGGCGACGGCGATGGTTTCCGTCTCCAGGCCGGCACTCCGCAGCGATTTGGCCACGGCGGCCGCGTGCGTCTCTTGAACCGCGGCGTCAGCGATCACGACCGCCCGCCGGGCACCGGCCTGACGGATGGCCGGTCCGACTTCGGCCAAGAGCCCACGGCCGCACAGGATGTCGTAAGACCGATCCTGGGCCTCGGCTCCCTCACCCGCGAGGTGGACGCGGATCATGGCCACGGTCAACTCACGCTGACCCGCTCGAGGTCGGCCGGCGTCACCGTGATCACCCGGGCGAAGCCGGTGTGCTGCCGGACGTAGTCGAGTTCGGCCGCATCGCTGGGAACAGCGTGCAGGAGTTCCTCCGCACGGGCCTTGTCGACCGCCGACCAGTCCTCGTAGGCGTCCGGCCAGACCGTGTGCCGCTCGACGACGAGCGCTTCGCGATAGGGATCGAAAGTGTTGGCCACGGCAGACTCCTCCGGACAAATGACCGACCACGCTTATATATAACATCGCGTTCGGTCCGGCGACCGGACGGCAAAAGGCCACTCCGAGGCGAGGGTCCGCACCGTGTCCAAGTCATCGCGAGCACCGTCGGAGGTGGGCCCGGCCGCGGGCTCCGTCCGGCTCTCGGGCGAAAAGCTCGTGGTCGCCCTGGTCGCGTTGGCGGCTGCCCTGGGGCTCTTTGCCGTCTGGTTTCAATGGGGACAGACCCGCCGCTGCCTCGCCTTGCTGGGGCCCGAGGCTGCCCGCCGGATTCAGACGGCCCGCCGCGTCGAGCTCTGGCCGCTGACGACCGAGGGTGGGCGAATCGTGGCCACCGAGCGGCTCGATGTTTCCGCGGCACCGGGGCTCGTGCATCTCCGCCGGGGACTCGTCGAAGACGACAACTACCGATGGAACGGCCAGACGACGTCAGGACGGCTCGGGCCCCTGCCGGCGGCTGCCTGGGACGTGGCGATCGCCTTCGCCGACGACGACTCAGCGCCGGCGACGATTCTCGCGTTCGACCTCGCCGAAAACGGGGCCATGACCCAAGTCGGCCGCCCGGGGCGGGTGATGCTCGGTCGCATCGGGCCGGGCTTGCGCCGCTGGCTAGCGGCGGCCGTTCCCGGTTTTTCCCCTGAAAAATCGGCCTTTTGAACGGACCTGTCCGGTCTCTATCCTCCCCGGCCAAGCTCGGCTTCCACGGCCGCGGTCCCGGCCCGGTTGCTCGTCTGCGGGTGCTTCGCCATGCGATCCATCGCGGTTGCCAATCAGAAGGGCGGAGTCGGCAAAACGACCACGTCGGTCAATCTCGCGGTGGCCCTCGCTCGGGCCGGTCGGCGGGTCTGCCTCCTCGACCTCGACCCGCAGGCGCATGCGACGCTCCACGTCGGCGTGCCCCAGGGCGGGACTGGTGCCTCGGCCTACGACGTCATCGCCGGCGGCAGGCCGCTCGGTGAGGCTTTGGTCGAGGTGTCGGAGACGCTCTCGGTGGTTCCCTCGCACATCGACCTCTCGGCGGTCGAGATGGCGCTTGCGGGGCGGGCCGGCCGGGAAAGCATCCTCCGCGAACGGGTGGCGGCCGATCCACGTTTTGGCGGCCAGCCGCACGACGGCCCGCGGTTCGAATACCTGATTGTCGATTGCCCGCCCTCGCTTGGCCTCTTGTCGCTCAACGCGATGTCCGCCGTGCAAGAAGTGCTACTGCCGCTGCAGCCACATTTCCTGGCCCTCCACGGCCTGAGCAAGCTCCTGGAGACGCTGGAGCTGGTCGCGGAACGCGTGAATCCGCGGCTTCGCCTGTTGGGGATCGTGCTGTGCATGTACGAGGCCGGCACGCGGCTCGCCACCGAGATCGGCCGCGACGTCGAGGCCTTTTTCACGGCCTCGCGAGAGAGCCATCCGGCGTGGGGGAGCGGCCGACTGTTCAACACCCGGATTCGCCGCAACATTCGCCTGGCCGAGGCCCCGAGCTTCGGGCAGTCGATCTTCGACTACGCCGCCAGTTCGCACGGGGCCGAGGACTACGCCGCGTTGGCGGCCGAGGTCGATCAGGCGGCGGCCGATTCGCGGCTGACGGCCCGGCTGGTGGCCTGATCGCCCCCGCTGATCGCGACGCCGCCCTCGGGCGCGTACAGTTCCGGGAGCCACCAGTAGCGGGACTCACTTGGGTCGACCCCCGCCAGGATGCCGGTGCCATCGAAGGCGTCGGCGGTCACGAAGCCGGCGGCCTTCGGCCTCACGGCGGCCGGGAGGCCGGCCCCCGGGGAAAACGGTCGCGGCGGCTGGAGCGGGTTGGTGCGGGGCATGGATGGAAGGCTCGTTGGAACGCCGAACAGTTTCAGCAGCGACGCTCGCGGAGCCGGAGTCTCTGTCCGGAGTGTCTTTTCGGAAGCCGGTCGGGCGAAGGCCAGTTTTGAACCTCCTGCCAGGGCCATACGATAATCCTGCCATCGACAAGATGGGCAATCAAGGAAATCTGGAGAAAATGTGCCACGTGGGCTTTTTCTGCATGATTTCCATGTTTTGAGGTAGATTTCGTTCATGTGGATCCTGCGGCGGTCTCTCCGGGCGGGGGTGCTTCAGGCCCGCCTGATTTCCGCGCCGCCGCCAGACTTGGCCTCGTGGCAGGTCGTCTGGGCAGCCTGCTTCGGCGTGACGATTTTCGGGGGCGGGCTCTGTCGGCCCGCAGCCTCCGCCGAACCCGCCGGCTACCGTCAGCTCGCGCCCGGTGTGCTCAAGGTGATTCCCGCCGACGCGGCCATGGACGACGCCCTGCGTCGCGGGCCGCTGCTCGAGATCACCGAGGGGCAGAAGGGCCTGGCCTGGAAGCCGCAGCGGGCCGCGGCAAACACCACGTTCGTGGAGTTGGCCCGACGCATCGAGTTTCCCCGCGACATCTGGTGTCTCGAGTTTGCCTTCAAGCCGCCGCGGCGAATCGACGTCGACGTGCCCGCCGCGGCCGACCGCATGCAACGGTCCTCGCTGTGGTACATGGTCTACCGGGTCAAGAACGTGGGGGGCCGTCGGCTGCTGATCGGGGAAGATGCCCAGGGGGCCCCGGACCCCACCCAGAGGACCGTGCAGACCTTCGAGAAACCGGTTCGTTTCCTGCCGCATTTCGTGCTCGAAAGCCGTGAGTCCCTCGCGGAAGACGAGGGGCTCTTCTCCTCCCGCAGCTATCTTGACCGTTTGGTGCCGGCGGCGATGGACGCCATTCGTCGGCGCGAAGACAATGCGCGACAACTGCTCGATAGCGCGGCGATGTCGGCGACCGACATCGCGCCCGGCGAAGAACGCTGGGGCGTGGCGATCTGGGAGGCCGTCGACCCGCGGATCGACTACTTTTCAATCTACGTGCGTGGCCTGACCAACGCCATCCGCTGGCGGAAACGGCCCGACGCCACGATCGGCCCCGACGATCCGCCGGGGCATCATATCGAGCAGACGCTCGAGAGCCTGCGGCTGGACTTCTGGCAGCCGGGCGACGGCGACGGCAAGCAGCCCGTCAGCATCGCCTATCGGGGCATGTTCGAGCGGATGACGCTCGGCGGACGCGTGCTTGCGGCGGTCGGCTGGCCCGCCCGCGTGAAGGCCCAGCCCGCCATCGGCCTGGAGCGACTTGGGCTCGCCTGGAACGCGCCCGGCCTCGTGGAGCCATCCGGCGACGGGCCGGCGACCAGCCTTAAGCCACTGGCCACGGTGTTCGGGTCGCTGGCGTCGATCGCCGATCGACAGGCTCGCGCGCAGGCGGCCCGCGACCTGTTCGGCGATGTCGGCATGGAGGCGATCAAGGACCTGGCGGCCGCCGCCACGGGGCCGGTCGAATCCGACCAGGAGGCGGCACGGCGACAGGCGCTCGAACGGCTCAAGATGTCGCCCAAGGCCGTCGCGGCGGCACCGCTGGATGGGCTGGCGAAGATCATCTCGGAACTCGATGCCGGCCCCGACGCCGCCGCCCGGGCCGCCCAGGCGAAGGCGATCTTCGGGCCGGCCGCGCGGCGGATCGACTGGCTGCGGCGCGGTGTCGTCAACGCCCGCACGCTGGCGGCGATCGACGCCACCTCGGCCGACCCCGTCGCGATCGCGAAGCTCGACGCCCGCGGCGCCTTCGACGCGGTGGCGGCCGCCGTCAGCTCGACCTCCGAGGAGCAGCAACAGGCCCTGGCAACAGCCCTGTTCGGCCCGGGTGGCCCCGAGCTTTTCAAGGAGGCCCTGGCCGATCACGAGGGCATTGACTATTCGTGGGTTTGCCGATACGAAACTTCCGAGTAGGCTCTAGTTCCTGCCGGCGGCGCGCCGGACGACAGGCACGGCGAAGGGTGAGGCGATGGCGCATAAAAAAGGTCAGGGTTCCAGCCGCAACGGCCGCGACTCCAACGCCCAGCGCCGCGGCGTCAAGAAGTTCGGCGGCCAAGTGGTGCGGGCCGGCAACATTCTCGTCCGGCAGGTCGGCACGAAGTTTCGCGCCGGCAAGAACGTCGGCATGGGGTCGGATTACACCCTGTTCGCACTCACCGACGGCACCGTCATGTTCGATGTCGAGGGACGGCGGGTGAACGTGATCGCGGCCGCGTCCGCCTGAGTCCGCGTTCCCTGCGGCGTTCGTGGGTGGCCCTCCGTGTTCGTCGACCGCGTCCAGATCGAGGTGGCGGCGGGGCATGGCGGCCGGGGCATCTGCAGTTTCCGGCGCGAGAAATACGTGCCGCGGGGCGGTCCCGACGGCGGTGACGGCGGCGACGGCGGCAGCGTGATCCTGCGAGCGCAAGACGGCGTCGACTCGCTGGCGGCACTTGCCCATCGCCGCGCGTGGCGGGCAGAGAACGGGACGGCCGGGGGCCCGGCCAACTGCCAGGGCAGGCGGGGCGGCGATCTGACCGTGCGGGTGCCGCCGGGGACGATCGTGGTCGACGAGGCGACCGGATTGGTGCTCAAGGACCTGGCCCGTGCCGGCGAGGAGATCGTCGCTGCACGAGGCGGTGCCGGCGGCCGCGGCAACGTGCACTTCAAGTCGTCCACCAACCGCGCCCCGCGGGAAACGACTCCCGGCGAGCCGGGTGAGCACCGCCGGCTGATGCTGGAACTCAAGGTGATCGCCGACGTGGGCCTGGTCGGCAAGCCGAACGCCGGCAAGAGCACGCTGCTCTCCCGGCTGTCGCGGGCCCGCCCCGAGATCGCCGACTACGCCTTTACCACCAAGACCCCGATCCTGGGCATCGTGGCGATCTCACCTGATCGGAGCTTTGTGCTCGCGGACCTACCGGGGTTGATCGAGGGTGCCCACGCCGGCGTGGGCCTGGGCCACGAGTTCCTGCGGCACGTCGAACGGGCGGGAATCCTGGTGCACGTCGTCGAACCCGCCCCGCTCGACGGCGGCGATCCCGTGGCCAACTACCGAGCCATCCGCGAGGAACTGGTGCGGTATGATGCGAAGCTGGGGACGCGGCCCGAGATCGTCGTGGTGAGCAAGTCGGAGTTGCCGGACGCGGAGGCGGTGCGTGAGGCGCTGGCGCGGGAGACCGGCCGCGACGTGCTCGCCGTCAGCGCGGCGACGGGGCAGAGGCTCGACCGGCTCGTCCATGCCGTGGCGGCCGAACTCGACCGCCGGGGGCCGGCGCTGTGAAGGAGTCGTTCGCCTCCCATGACGACGCCGGTCGGAACGCCGCGGGTGCCACCGGCCGCGGCAGCTGCGCCGGCGACGCCGTGGTGCTGGCCGACGTCGGCAACACACGCCTCAAGCTCGCCCTGTTCAACCTTGCGGCGGCCGGGGAGGGGCGACTGCCCG
>Ga0194129_10005601_pt1 | contig 15903 bp, 14 predicted proteins | sample TA2KigCa35mmetaG_FD_150862 | JGI IMG/M metagenome (GOLD analysis project Ga0194129, IMG submission 150862) | Freshwater microbial communities from Lake Tanganyika, Tanzania - TA2015038 Kigoma Deep Cast 35m | ecosystem: Environmental > Aquatic > Freshwater > Lake | place: Tanzania: Lake... | reverse complement strand
TTTCTTTAATAACTTTTTCTAAATGTCCAGTTGCTTTAACCGATAAGAAAGATGTTGATGGTACTAACATTGTCTCAATAGATAGCACTCCTCCATTACCTAATGAATTTGCCCATAAACCATTGACAACTCCAGGTTTATCATCATTATGAATTTTATCATGGTCAATTTCAATCTTATGTTTTAATAGTGTTTTAACATGATGACTTTGAACAGTAAATGGGAATTTAACTCTTTGATCATCAATAGTACTTTTCAAAAGATTAGCCAAATTAATTTCACGACACAAACTATATAGGGTTGATTTTAGTTTTCTAACTCCTCCTTCATAAGTATATTTATCGATGATTTCTCTAATCGTGTCATCATTAATGACAATATCATTATTATTTAATCCCATTTCTTTCATCATTTCTGGCAATAAATAATTTTTAGCAATATGTAATTTTTGACTTACCATTAAATATTTAGTTTCAATATTTGTAATACGATCCATTAGAATAGGATTAACGTTGGATGGATCATTAAAACTAAAAATAATTGTTGCTCTTGACAAATCAATATCTACTCCATGAAAGTATTTATCTCTAAAATGTGAGTTTTGAACCGGATCAGTCAAATGAACAAGTAAATTTGTAATTTCATCTCCTTTATGAGTTTTAGAAATTTTGTCTAATTCATCAAAATAAATAATAGGATCCATACACTTACTGGTGATTAATCCATTCACTATTCGCCCATAAATAGAACCCTCGTAAGTATAACTATGACCTTCTAAAAATGAAGCGTCAGTAGCTCCACCGAGTGAAATAAATACAAATGGTTTATCCATAGCCTTAGCAATACCATCTTTAACTAAACTAGTTTTACCATTACCAGGGCATCCATAGATACCAATTACATTGCCTTTTGACTTTGGATTTCTAATTTGTTGTCCCATCATTTGGATAATTTGTCTTTTGGCTTCTTCGTGTCCAAAAACTGCTTTATCCATTGTTTCTTGCAAATTATCAAGAAATACTTTGACTTTCTTAGATTTAATAGAATCTAAATTGATTCCTTTATATTTTCCAAAGGGAACCGTCATTAAAGCATCAAACCATGTTTTTAGCTTATTGTCAGGGTGTCTGCTAGTAGCTAAACTAGTATAGTTTTTAAGAATATGGTTCTTTTGACCAATTGGTAAAGGTAATTCCATAATTTGAAATAAAATTGGTTTATCACCAGCTTGATAAGAATTAATTTCTTTAATTTTTTCTAATGCTTCATTTTTATCTATATCATTTAAATTAGTATAATACTTCATTATTTCTTCTTCATCATCTTCATTTTTAGTTTTAAAAATTTGATGAACAAAATCTCTTCCTACTTTTTTATTTAAAATAGAATCATCATCATCTAAATCATCATCATCGTCATCATCACCAGATCCAATTTCTTCTTCGGAATCTTCTACTTCAGAATCTTCTTCAATATCATCTTCTTCATCATCTTTATTATTTAACTTGATATTAATAAAATCTGCTGATTCATATTTTGGTATTTTAGAAACAACAAATTCTTTTTTAATTTTTTTAGACATATAATCCATACATTGATTAAATGTTTTTGATTTGTAATTTTTAGAGTATGTTTGAATTTCATCCAACATATCAATACAAACAGAAAATTCAGCAATTAACCAAAGTCTGATTAGTTCTGGTACATCTTTTTCAAGTTGCTTATCTTTTTTGAAACCTAAAACTACCATTTCAAAAGCTTCTTTCAAATTAGTTAAATGTTTTAAAAGTTCACGTCCATTTAATTTAAGATCTTTTGAACTAGCTTCTCTTAGTCTCTCAAGTGAAGCCATTTTAATATCTCCAATAATATTAATAGATTCTAATTTTTCTCTGTTTCTTTTAGATCCAGACTTGGAATCTGATTTATTGAGAAATTTTACAAAAATATCTACGTCGTTATTCATTAAATAACTATTCATTATGCTTAATGATTAAGAAAAACAATTTTTTTATAGTTTTATTACTTTTTTTATATTTAAAGAAAATAAGCTTTTTTTTCAAAATATATAATAAAATATTTTTCTCTTTTATTTTTAATGGGAATTGAGAAATTTTTCTCAACTATAAATAAAAACTTTCAAATTGTATCAACCGTAGATCTAGAAAATTCAGATTCTGATTTAGTCACTTGTAAATATTTGTTTTTTGATTTCAATTCAATTATTCATAATGTTTCAAGTAAATTAATAGGAGAATTAAATTCAAAGAGTTCTACTAAATCTAATATTAAACTAGATGATATAGAATATATGATAATAAAAGAATTAAATTTGTTTATTATTAAAATTCTAGAAAAATTAGATTTAGAAAAATTAGAATATGTATATGCTGCATTAGATGGTGTACCATCATTTTCTAAAATATTAGAACAAAAAAAGAGAAGATTTATTGGTGATTTTATTGAAAGATTATTAAATAAATATTCTTTACCATTTAACTGGAGTAAAAATAATATTAGTCCAGCAACTATATTTATGGATAAAATAAACACATATTTAAATAATATAAAACAAATCACTAAAAACAAATTAGTAAAAAAAGAAGATTTAATATTAAAACAAAAAGACTATGAATTCTTTACCAAAATAAAAAAATTTGATTATTCAGATACTAATTCAGAGGGTGAAGGTGAAATGAAAATTTTTGATTATATTAATAATTTAAATTTAAAAGAAAATGAATCAGTAATATTTTATAGTCCAGATGCAGATGTAATATTATTAAGTATGATTTCAAAAAATGCCAATAATATAATAATTTTTAAATACGATCAAAATTCAGAAATTTTATATTCAATAACAATAGACGAATTAAAACAAACAATTTATTCTTATTGTTTAGATAGAATAGAAGGATCAAATACAGATGTTAATATTAAAAAATTAATTAAAGATATTGTATTTGTATTTTCTATTTTTGGAAATGACTTTTTACCTAAATTTGAATCAATTCAAACAAATTTTGATTTTTTATTTTTAATTGATATGTATTTACTTAATTTAATTGATAATGGTTATATTTTATCAGATAGTGAAATCATAACAAAATCATTTTTGGGTTATTTTCAATTAATGGCAAAACATGAAAAGAGAATGATTTTTAGAAATGCCTACTTAAATACTTATATTAATTATAATTATGCAAATCAAAATAATTTTATAATTGATTTGTTAAAATTAAAAAAATTAGATAGTAAATCATCGAAAGGTATACATGGTACAAAATTTAGTGATCCGTTTTATAATCTTACCAATAATATATTATTTTACATTGATCCATTTAAAATTAAAGAATTTATTTCTAAAAATAAAAATCCAAAAAAAAAATATCATGGATGTTTAGAATTTTATTTGTTAGAAGAAACTGTTTTAATTGAAATTATTAGACAATCATTACAAAATATCCTTCCAATTAATTCAAATGTATATATTAATATTATGGGTATTAATGATAATTCTCCATATGAAATTTTAAAAGAAATCAAATTTAGTTCAAAACAAAAAAAACACATAATGAATATGAAAGATTTATCTCCCAGAGATTCAGAATTATATTTAATAAATAATAAGTTAGATAAATATTATACTTTATTTAATCCAATTAATGAATTTTTCGCTAATATTTTAAAAACTAGAAAAATAAATGAATTAATTTATTATCAAAAATATTTTAATAATGATGATAAAAAAATAGTTGTATCAGCATATATGAAAGGTTTAAATTGGATCTATCAATATTATTATAATCGAAATAAAGGTATAGATGAAACATGGTATTATCCATATTTTAAAGCCCCATTATTTGAAACAATAGTAAATAATTATTCTACAACAATTTTTGAACATACAATTAAAAACAAAAAATTAGATATCGATCCATTATCACAATTATTATATATAACCCCTGTAAGAATGAGTGATTTATCAAAACCTGATTTTTATAAATTATTTGCTGAATATAAATCAAATAAATTTATTAATGAAGAATTTGTTAAAAAAATTAAAAGTTTTATAGAAAGATACCCGCAGTTTTTTTATAATTTAGATGAAATATATAAGTCTATTAATACAGGAAATTTAAATAAAAATTTATTTGACTGTTCACATTCTAGTTTTGTATCTAAATGTCACTACCAAATTTTGAATTATGTTGTTGATATTAATCAATTTGTAACAAAATTAAAACAAATTAATTATTCATAAATTTTAAATAAAATTCATTTAATCTATTGATCTTATTAACTACTTTATATTTAATTAAACCATATTTATTTACTAATAATTCTATTAATTTATCAATTTCTGGTTTTTTTATTTGAAGATCTTCATTACTTACTTTATTATGTGAAGAATTCATAAAATACTTTTTCGCGTTTTCATATTCATAATTTTCAGGAATATCATGATTTAATTTTATTTCATCTAATGTATCTTTAATATTTTTATGTTTAGAATATATTTCAAAGATTTTATCATACTTAATATCAATTAAATTAGGACAATAGTCACAACCTAATAAAATACATAATTCAATAAATTGTTCATATGTAATTGATAAATGATTTAACACTTTTTCCAATTCTATTTCAATTGGAATTTTTTTACTGGAAGTTAAATTTCTAATTATTCTTGGTGATCCAAATGTTAATATATCCATATCCTCTGTTAATACTGCATATACTAAATTAGATTTACATAAATATGATAATTCAGAATCTGCCTCTTCAGGGGCATTAATAAATGGAATACCCATTAAAGTTAATAATTCTCTACATTGATCCATTTGTTCCTTGGATATCCAAACACTTCTTTTTAAATATTTTATTTTATCATTATCATTTTGTGCATCTGATAGTTTTTCTAAAGCTTTTTTTCTTATTTGTTTTCTTGTATCTAATATTTTTTGTTTTAGTTGAGGTGGTTTACCATCAAAAACAAAAACAGGTATGATACCATTTTCTAAAAATGATAGAGTTTTATTAAATAGTCCTAAAATATGTGATGTTATTTCACCTTTGTTATTAGTTAAATCGGAACCGGAATTTCTTATTGCTATAACAACTTGATACATTAAAATACTAATATCAATTGCTATTTTTTTACCATAATATTCTTTCGTTTCTTTTTCTTTAATTAATTCCGGATATTCAGAAAGAAATTTCAATAAGTTTTTTATGCCCATGTTGGTCTTATAATACATTAAAAATGAATCTTTAATAATAAACATATCAATTTTTTATTTAAAAGATAATAAAATATTTAAACTTTAAAAAATTTTCCAAACTATAATATAATGGAATTTAAAATTATTTATCCTATCGAGTCCTTAATTTATGGTGATTCTTTTAAAGATGCAATTAAAAATTTTATCAAAATTAATCATAATTTACAAATTAATAATTTAATAATTTCTGATCAATCAAGAAATATACAAGCTAATATTAAATATTATCAACAAGATGGACGTAATAAAGTTGGTATTAATATGTTTCCTGTTGGGTTAGATCAACCTATACCAATTGTAACTAATGATAATACTTATATTCCTCCTAGATACGTTAGTCCTTTTGTAAATTCTATTTTTCCAATGAGTCCTCTTTCACCTATTCCTGTCATGCCATTCATACCAACGGTAATTAATATTCCAAATGTTTAATTGGTTTTAATTTGTTAATAGCTTTTTCTAAATCTTTAATATTTGGTACAAGTTTAATTTGCGGTGGCATGGTTTTGATTTCTTCTGTTTTTATTACTGGTTTAATTAATATTTCTTGAGTATTAATTATTTCTTTTTTTTCTTCAGTATCAATAAAATTTATATTTAATTGTTCGGGTGGTGCCAAATATTTTATTTGATATAATTGCGATGATAATCCAAATCTATTATTTTTGATCCAAATGTTACTTATTTTTATGACTAAATCAATTTGTCCATTTATTTGAAAATCATTTAAAGTAATATTTTTATTTTCTGTGTTGGAAGTAATTTTATAATTGTCATATGTTGATGTTTTAATGAAATTTAAGGATTTTTTTTTATTTAGAATACTTTTCCATTCTATATTTCTATTTGAAAAACATGATTTAATATCTGATTCTAATTGTTTTATAAAATTTACAAAAACATTTGTTTGTTCCCAATTAGGATATATTGGAATACTTAGTTGATTATATTTTAGATTTGACATATTATAAATTAATCTTAATCTTGGTAATCTAATGTAAATTTCTTTTGGTTCTTCATTATCTTCTTGATAATATATATAATGTTTTGAATTAATATTATCTAATATAATATTTTTTCCAATTATTAAATTATCAAAATTAAAATTAACTTTTGATGATAAAAAATCTAATAAATAGAAGCTCATTATTTTATTAGATAATATTTCTTTAAAAATAATTAGCAAATTGATTTGTCTCTGTAAATATAAATTTTAGAAAATACCTTTCTCCTTGATTAACTTGTGTTACTTCATGTTCAATACCCTGAGCTTTCACTATAATTAATGAATTAGGTTTTGATTTTATTTTTTTGTCACCAAGAATAATATAAGAATCTGTTGAATTAGATAAAGTTAATATACATTCATATTGAGGTTTTTTATAAATTAATTCATCTCTATGCTTTTTCATAAAACTACCCTGAGTATATTTTCTATATTCTATTGGAAAATTATTTGCAAGGTATATTTTTTTATTATTTGTATTTTCTCTAATTTTATTAGTATATGATTCTAAAATATTTCTAATCTTGATTGAATTTATAGGTGTATTATATCTATATACATTATTATAATCCTCTAATGAGTTTTCCAATTTTTGATTATATTTTTTTAATTCTTTATTGATTTGAATTAAATCATTATTAGTTAAAAATTTTTCAATGTAGCAATATGAAAAATCTTTATCAACTTTAAAATATAAAATTATTAATAAAAAAATTATTGCTAAAAATAAATATTTCATTAAAATATTGAAGAAATAAAATTTATTTTTGTCTGCAAATGTAAAAGTTTTTGTAAAACTATAAACATTATGATTAAGTTTTATAATAAAATTGAAAAAAACAGATTAAAAACTAGTTTTCCAATATTATAATGCACAAAAGAATATGTTTTTTATATACTGAGACTACTGGATTGCATCAAACTAATTATCCTGTTAGTAAAAAAAAATTATATACATTTGCTCGTTTGGTTTCATTAAATTATATCATTGGTTATCTTAAAGATAATGAATTTGTTCAAGAAAAAAAAGTTAGAAAAATAGTTAAACCTAGATGTATGTTTATACCAGATGAAACTATTGAATATCATGGTATTACTCAAAAAATAGCTATTAATGAAGGAATTGATCCTGAAATTATTATTAATGAATTTATAGAAGATTTGAAACCAGTCAATGTGATTGTTTCACATAATGTTGATTTTCATATAAAAACTGTTCAAGCTGAAGCGGTGAGATATAATATATCATTAGATTTCAGTAATTATATTGTAGTTGATACAATTAATTTTTATCATTCGTATGGATTCACTAAATTAAAAGATTTAGCTAGTAAATTATCTATTAAAAATATTTTAGAAACCAATGAAAATAATGTTGAATTAATTAAAAATGTTTTCTTAAAATTATATGTTAAATTTCAAAAATCTATTAAAATATAATTTATTTAGCTAAATTTGATTTCTTATCAAACATTGTATATGTACCATCACCTTTTAACTTTGGTAATTGTAAATTAATTCTATCTTTCCATTGATAGTTTAATGGATCATGACAACTTTTTTCAGACCAGGTCATATTATATTTTTTACAAAAATCTTTTGGGACAAAATCAATACATTCTTTATTTACAAATCTACATGAACCAATTTTTTTATTATCATTAGAACAAAATTCATTAGACCAACCATTTTCAGCATCAAAAAATAATTGTTTATTAGAATCTAATCTAAATAATTTCAAATCACAATTTTCATTTTCTAGTTTTTTAAACTTGTATTTAAAACTACCTCCAAATTCATCAGCTTGATCTGGTAAATATTTTTTTTCTACTAGACAACATGATAATTTATTTGCAGGTTGATATGATAATTCAGATTGAAATTTTGGAATAGATTTATCAGTATCTGATTTATATTTTTGATAAGTTTCTGTTTGATCTTTATCGCTTAATATATCAAAATTTTCACATAATGATTTCCAATTAATTATTATAATTAAAATTGAAATTAATAGTATTAGTTTTAGATTCATATTATATTTAAAAAGAAAATAAATTTAATAATAAATGTCAAATGAACATATATTTACAGTTAGCGAATTAGCAAATTATTTAAAATCTATGATTTCAAATAATAAGATTAAAGTTATTGGAGAAGTTTCACAACCAGTCATTAGAGGAGGTCATTTGTATTTTTCATTAAAAGATGAATCATCTAATATTAAATCAATTATTTGGAAATCAAAGAACATTGATAAAGAATCTATTTCTGAAGGTCAAAAATTAACTCTAGAATGTAAAACAGATTTTTATGGTGGTAATAGTTCGGTGAATTTAATAGTTGATAAAATTATCATTCAAGAAGGTTCTGGTGAATTATTTGTTAAATATGAAAAAATTAAACTAGATTTTTTGAAAAAAGGATATTTTGATAAATCTAGAAAAAAACAATTACCAAAAATTATAAAAGATGTTTTAATTTTAACTAGTGAAAATGGAGCAGCTTTACAAGATTTTATATATAATTTAGATAATAATAAATCATTAATTAATTATGATATACAAGATGTTAAAGTACAGGGTACTGATTGTCCAAAAAATATTTGCGATTATCTTTTACAGCTTAAAAAATCAAATACCAAATACGATTTGGTTGTTATCACACGAGGTGGTGGTAGTTTTGAAGAATTATTTGGATTTTCTCAACCAGAATTAATTGAAGCTGTTTATAATTTTAACTTACCTGTATTGAGTGCTATTGGACATCAGGTTGATAATCCATTATTAGATTTAATTGCTGATGTTAGTGCACCAACCCCATCATTAGCAGCTCAATTTATAGTTGATCATAATAAGAAATTTATTAATCAATTAAATGATATTAGAGATGATATTAAATTAGATTTATTAAATGAATTAACTAATAGACAAAATATGTTATCGAAATTAAATGAAAGAATATATAGACATTTCAGTAATCTAAAAAATGAATGTCAAAATTTAATTAGGAATGACATTAATGATTTATTAATCAAATTATCTGTTCTGGATTCAAAAATACAAATTAATAATAATAAAGATATTAGTCTATTTTCTATGTCTAACAGAAAAATTATATCAAATGAAGAATTAGAAAATCATGTTGGACAATTTGTTAAATTAAGATGGGCTGATAAAGAGTTCAAAATTAAAATTGTCTGCGATAATATTTTATAATAATAAAATTGTCTGCGATAATATTTTATAATAATAAAATTGTCTGCGATAATATTTTATAATAATAAAATTGTCTGCGATAATATTTTATAATAATAAAATTGTCTGCGATAATATTTTATAATAATAAAATTGTCTGCGATAATATTTTATAATAATAAAATTGTATAAAATTGAAAAAAATTAATTTAAGAATTTGATTTCTAATTTAGTAATGTCTGATTTATTTAAAGAAGTAGAAAATCTTGATTCTATTGATAATTGGAATGAAAAAATAATAAAAATGAAAGAAATTAAAGAAAAAATTTCATTAGAAAAACAAAAATTATCTGAACTAGTTAATGTTATAAGTAAAAATGAATTCAAAGAAGAAAGTAAAAAGAAAAAGAATAAACAAGATTTAGATACATTGTTATTATCATTTAAAAATGCAACAATACTTGAAGAAAAAATTAAATTATATCAATTAATTAGCTCACATATTAATGAAGTTGAAAAAGAACTTTTTTCTAATTAAATAAAAAAATTGAAAAAATTAATAGTTTTAATTATTATTATATTCTAATGACAACATTCGAAGAATTAGTTGATGAAGCATACGCCCAACTTGGGAAAGAAATTAAGAGAACAACTCTTATGTTACCACAACTTGACATTGAAATTTCACCAACACGCTTGCATTGGAAAAATGTTGACGAATACTGTCAAGTAGTTAAACGCGATTCGGACCATCTTATCTCCTTTTTGAAGAAGGAAATGGTAGGGAAAGATATCAACTGGTTTTCTGGTTCAAAAGCAGATGGTTTGATAATTCATGGTAAACGCCAAAACAAGAAAGATGTTATTGAAATGGCTCTCAAATATGTTAATGTTTTTGTCGCATGTCCAAGCTGTAAGAATTCAAACACTGTTTTGACAAAAGAACAATTCAACTGCTTGGATTGTGGTATGAACAAATTCGTGTAAAAAAATTTACTTTAATATTTTTGCCATGTAAATTGCCATAATGACTATATTATACAAATAAAATGTACTTATAAATTAAAAATTTGTATGAGAAAAGGTATTGATCTTTAGATTCAAGAGAAAATAAGATTTATTATTATAATAATTAATATATTTTTTGTATGCTATTTATATAAAAATATAAAATAGTAGTGGAAAGGTATATCTTTACATTCATGAAAATATAAAATTTTCAGCGGTACAATTGTTTTACCTAATAATGTTTTAACAATAATTTACATGCTTAAATGTTTATGAAGATTAAGAAACAATTTGATAATTGAAAATTTAATTTATTTTAACCATTAGAAATAGTTTGTAATACCAAATAACTTGTTTAATAAAAAAAATTATTAACTAATAATAATTATTACTATTAGTTAATATTTTACGCTGCACGCACGAAAAATTGTATCACGATATTAGCAAAACCTTATCATTCTTGTATTTGCGTTTGTCATATATGAAGCTTTTGCTTTTATCATAGCTGGAGAATCATGTGGTATACGCGAGTTGTAAGTCACTTGGGTTATACCAGTTGACGGGGAAGGATAGTAAGCTGTTGATGTGTTGAACATGATATTTAGATTTACTAAAAAAATGTACACATATTAAAATTAAAATTTAATTTCAATTAAATTAACTCCAGATAGCTCTTACCAAATCCTTTGAACTTGTTGGTTGTGATGCTGCTCCACTATTGATGCTTGATTGAGCTTGAGGTTGACGAGGCATACCACCTCGTAGACGAAGAACTAAATGTAAAGTACTTTCCTTTTGAATATTATAATCTTGTAACGTACGTCCATCTTCCAGCTGCTTTCCAGCAAAAATTAGACGTTGTTGATCAGGAGGAATTCCTTCTTTATCTTGAATCTTAGCTTTAACAGCCTCGATTGTATCAGTGGATTCTACCTCAAGGGTAATAGTTTTACCAGTCAATGTTTTAACGAATACTTGCATTATATATATGGTATTAGATGTAAATTATATATAATTCAATTTTTTTTAAATTAAAAAAATAAAAAAAAAAATGAAATACCGATTTTACTCAACAAAAATATTCAAGGTTTGCCCATTACAGAGCGTGTAAATTATGATTTAGTTAAGGCGTTAACCTTAACTGACGAGTTTTAATGTGTATCTTTTATTATTCCTACTTTATGCTCTTTTTATTAGAGAAAAGTAGGAACTGCATGAATAAGTCATCATAGACCTCTTAATATTCATTGTTATTTAATATTTTTTCTTTAAGATGATTTATAAAAAAAATCGGCATTTTAAATCTTCAAGGGTGTAGAGATATAATAAAAATTGAAATTTCAAAAATATACATGAGATTATATTTAATTACACACTTCTTATGTCATTAGACAATGATGAAAGTATAGAGATGCTAACTGGCTCTAAAAAAACCACTAGCCAACTTAAACTGCAAAGCCAACTGGCAAAAGCATTTTTCTTAGAATCATTGTCCAATAATACGGATGATGAAAGTGATTCTGATGAAATAGACAATCAAATGGAAGCACGAAAGGCATTTGAGAGTCTTTCTCAAAGCTCATCGGCAGCAAAACGGCAGTATGCCGTATATCTGTGGTACGGTTGGGGTGGTCCAGCCAATAAAGACGAGTCGCTGATTTTAATGAAACAAGCAGCCTCTGAAGGCGATCTCTTGGCAGACTATTATATTCAGGAACACAGTCGCACAAATGGCGAGTTTCTTGGTGTTGCCCAAAGTTAATGATAAAAGAAAATATACATGATGAATAATTTATTATTTTAGTCATGTGTTGTATCATATATCAAAAAAATTGAAATTATTTATTTATGTACAATTTAAAGATTTTTAAAAAAAGAATCCAATACGTTTTGATGCTAATTCATGGCATAGTCTACTGGCTAAAAAATTGACAGATCGTTGTTCCTTGACAAATAGAAATCGTTACTTGACAAATATAATTCAACGAAGAGTTGCATCTCGACTTGCCAAATGGCAGTTTCATAAAATTAGCTTGGAATTACTTGCATCTGCTGATGCCATGTGTCTGAGCGGACGATGCGCTGAGGCTTCACTCTTGTATCGAAGATCAATTTATCTTGGTAATACTGAAGCACGTGCACGTTTGGCTTGGTTGTTGAGTCAAGGAAGAGAAGGTGTTCAAAAAGATGAAAGAGAAGCTTTCCAACTTGTTTGGGAAGGTAGACTGCGATGTGATTTTTGCAGAGCTACGGTGGCTTGTTTTTTCCAACTTAGCATTGGCACCATTGCTGATTATACCGAAATGGATCATTTTTTGAAACAGGTCAAACAACCAAATGAGTACAGTGAGTTTCTGCTTGGTATTTTACACTATCAAGGCTACATGCGAAGTGAAAGTCATTGTCTTGCATCAACATTCTTTCATCGAGCGGCTGAGAAAAAATTCGCTGAAGCATTCATATGGTTAGCAAAAGTTTTCTTGTATGATGAAGAAACAGAATATCCTCGCGAAAAAGCATTTGGATGGTTCATGAAAGCGGCAGAGCAAGGACATCCAGATGGCTTGTTTCGAGTTGGAAAAATTTTGGAACAAGATGGCAAAAACGATCAAGCCATCGAATGGTACCAGTGTGCTCATGTGGCTGGACATGAATATGCAGAAGAAATCATAATTCAGCTACAAAATTGATTTATTAAATAAATTATCTTCTTGTAAGATGTGCTTTAACAAACATGTCTTTGAATAAATTTTCATTATTATCATTATCAAAATCAATAATTCCAATTAATTTTTTCCATGAAGGAGCTGTTTTAACATAATAACTTGGATAAATCTGAATTTTATCTATACTTGATCTGAATATATAATAAGAATCATCGTATGTTTCACTCATATTTATTACTTTAGAATAATCTTTAATTATTTGCAAGGTCATTAAAAAATCTTTTTTGATAGTATCTTTATAATAGATAATTAATGTATATGTATCATCACTAGAATCAATCATTTGAATATCATCATAATTCAAACATGAAAATTTTGGTAATGAAAAATGAATTTGATTTTTAGTAATTGTTTGTTTTTCATAAATATTTGTAAATTTAATTTTATATTCTTTAATTACTAAAACTGATCTAGATCCTTGTTCTAATATTTGAAATACTGTTAATGTTCTATAATAGTCGCAATTGTGTTCATAAAATGAAGTATCTACTTTTGTAAATTGAACAGAATCACAATAACAAAAAGGCTCATTATATTCATCAGATGATTCTGGATCAGATATAGATTTCAATGATATGTCATTTAATCTACTATTCAATCCATCATATGATGATTTATGATCAAATTCATCAATAAATATATTTAGTTTATCACCATAATTTATAATTAAGAAACAACCTGATAACAATATTTCAACTGAATTAATTTCTGTATCTTGATACATTTCACATTCATTACCATCATAATCTATACCAACCCCAGAATATAAAAGCATTTTCATAGATTCTGAATGATCAGAACAATATAATACTTTTCCACTGGTCTTTGTTTTTTCAGCGCATTGAATCAATAAAATATGTTCTTCTGTATCAATTATAAATCCTTCTCTATCACTAGAAAAATTATAAGTATCATATATTGTCACATACTCATTTCTAAATATTGGTTTTGATTCTGAGTAATCCCAATTATAAATCTTATTTGATCGTTCAAAATTTTGTAATGTAAAAAACTGATTACCAGTTTCTTCAGTATCAATAAATAATTCTTGTTTCGATGACATTAATTAAATTTAATAACCTAAATTAAATTAATTTTCAATATTTTGTAAAAATTGAATTAAAGAATATTTATTATAATAATTATAAATTTAATGTGCGGTATATGGACCTATATTCAACTTATGAAGAAAAACCCATCTTTTGAGAAACTATATCAAGATTTCATGGCTATAAAACCAAGAGGTCCAGACATGTCAAACCTTCAAACAATTAAAAATGCATATATTGGTTTTCATCGTTTAGCAATTATGGATCCAACATTTCATGCTAATCAACCTTATACAATGGAAGATGGTGAACGTACTATTATTTTTATTTGTAATGGAGAGATTTATAATTTCAGAGAATTAATTAAAGAACACGAATTAGTAATTCCAAATAATTCAGATTGTATGACTATTCCTAAATTATATCTAAAATATACTAAATACAATCCTGACGGGCATTGTGAGATTGAGCATTTTACAAATTTATTCAAAAATGAAATCAAAGGAGAATTTGCATTTGTATTATTTGAATTTGATAGACTTCAAAATTTAAAACAGGTAATAGCAGGAAGAGATCAAATTGGAATTAGACCAATGTATTATCATGAACCTACTAATGAATCTCAAGCACTAATGTTTTCTTCTGAAATAAAAGGTATGAATAATTTTGAAGATTCAATTCAAGAGTTTCCACCTGGAATTATCTATGAAATAAATTTTGATAATTTTGGAAAAATAAGTTCAACTGATAAATATGATTTTAAGACTGTATATAATACAGTACCATTTACAGAACTAAAAGATGATTCTATAAATGAAAAATGTTTTCTATCAGATGTTCGTAATTCAGTTATTAATTCTGTTAAAAGAAGATTATTAGCCGATCGTCCTATTGCATTCTTATTATCTGGCGGTGTTGATTCATCTTTAGTAGCAGCTATTAGTGCTAAATTACTAGGACAACCAATAAATACATTTTGTTGTGGAATGAACGAAGGTACTGATTTATTGTATGCTAGAAAGGTAGCTGAACATATTGGATCGAATCACAAGGAAGTATTTTTTACTCCAGAAGAAGGCTTAGCTGCTATTCGAGATGTAATTTATACAACTGAAACATGGGATACAACTACAATTAGAGCATCTACAGGACAATATTTAGTTTGTAAACATATTGGAACTAAAACTGATGCACGAGTAGTTATGGTTGGTGAAGGACCAGATGAAGTATGTTCTTCTTATCTATTTAACTATTATGCACCATCAGGCAAAGCATTAGATGAATGTGCTAGAGAATATGTAGAAAAAATTCATATGTTTGATGGTCGTCGAGCAGATCGTTGTATTAGTAGATGGGGTTTAGAAGGAAGAGTAGCTTTATTAGATCCAGAATTTATTTCAACATATTGGAACATTCCCGGGGAATCAAGACATCCAAAAAATAAAGGAATTGAAAAATGGTGGCTTCGAAAAGCATTTGATGGAACAGATATTTTACCTGAATGTGTTTTATGGCGCAAAAAAGAAGCTTTTAGTGATGGAATTAGCAGTAAGGAAAAATCATGGTTTCAAATTATTCAAGAACATGTTGATAAATTAGTACCTGATGAAGAATTTCAATCTAATAAATGGAATT
>Ga0194129_10005599_pt1 | contig 15916 bp, 16 predicted proteins | sample TA2KigCa35mmetaG_FD_150862 | JGI IMG/M metagenome (GOLD analysis project Ga0194129, IMG submission 150862) | Freshwater microbial communities from Lake Tanganyika, Tanzania - TA2015038 Kigoma Deep Cast 35m | ecosystem: Environmental > Aquatic > Freshwater > Lake | place: Tanzania: Lake... | reverse complement strand
GGGGCAAGAACCCTACCCGCTCTCAATTGGAATCCGCATTGGCGGCTCTCGAAAATGCCCAGCATGGCCTTTGTTTCTCCAGCGGCATGGGGGCAATTGATGCAGTCATCAAAAGGCTAAGGCCAGGGGATGAAGTGATCTGTGGGGATGATTTGTATGGTGGCTCCTACCGCCTATTCATGAGACTGTACGAGCCAATGGGCATGGTCTTTCATTTTGTGGACCTCAGCGATGAAGGGGCTGTGAAATCTTGCTTGAACGCACGGACCAAAATGATCTGGACCGAAACCCCGACCAACCCACTCATGAAGATGGCCGATATTCGGGCCTTGTCCATGATCGCCAAGGAGCATGGGGTGATGTTGGCGGTGGACAACACCTTCGCCTCTCCCTATCTCCAAAACCCCTTGAACTTGGGTGCGGACTTGGTCATGCATTCGGCTACCAAATACCTGGGGGGCCATAGCGATGTAGTAATGGGCTTCTTGGCCACCAACAACAGTGCACTGCACGAGGAGCTTGCGTTCATCTTGAACAGTTCCGGGGCAAACCCCGGCCCCATGGATTGCTATCTGGTGTTAAGAGGGATCAAGACCCTTCATCTGCGCATGAACGCCCATTGCGAAAACGGCCGCAAGGTGGCGCATTTCCTCAAACAGCATCCCGGGGTGTCGAAGGTGTATTGGCCAGGGTTCCCGGATCATCCGGGCCATGCGATTGCCCAAGCACAGATGAAGGATTTCGGGGGCATGATCTCCTTTGAATTGAAATCGGATAAGGAAGAGGTTGCGATGCGCATGGCCTCGTACACCAAGGTCTTTGCCTTGGCGGAATCCTTGGGAGGGGTGGAGTCCTTGATCGGTCATCCGGCATCGATGACGCATGCAAGTATTCCCCGACCTCAACGCTTGGCCAGTGGGGTAAGCGACACCCTGCTTAGGCTAAGTGTGGGCATCGAAGGAGCGGACGATCTTATCATGGATCTGGACCAAGCCATTCGCAGGGCCCTTGGTCTTTGATCCTCTGCACGGTTCCCCTTTGGGGCCTGCATTGCTTAGGATTGCGAGGCACTACAATTCCCCATCCTTTATAGCGCTTGACCCGATCTCGGTTCCACGGTCCTTCCTGCCTCAAGGGCGATTGATGAGGGAGAAGGGTATTGAGTATCATCCAGCCAATGTGGAAATTGCGGCTTTGGTTGCCGCTCATTTGGCATGGGGACGTAGGGACATCATCCTTGCCAAATCTTGGGACTTGCTGCAGCGCATGGATTTGGAGCCAGGGCGTTTCTTGATGGAAGCCTCGGCCTTGGAATGGCAACGCCTGAAAGGATTTATGCACAGGACCTTTCAAGACAGCGATATGCTATGGATGCTGGGGAAGTGGTCGGCCTATTTGGAGGAGCATGGCAGTCTGGAAACCATGTTTGCAGGGCCAACGGTGAGGGATGGTCTGCATCGCTATGCGTCGTTAATGAAGGAAGGACTCGAAAAGGGTGATCGAATGCACAAACATTTTGCATCGCCGGCCCAGGGTTCAGCATGCAAACGCATGAACATGTTGTTGCGGTGGATGGTACGCGATGATGAGCAGGGTGTGGACATGGGTTTGTGGAAGATTCATTCCATAAGGGATTTGCACTTGCCCTTGGATGTGCATTCCACCTCGACGGCAATGGCGTTGGGACTTTTACCGGCCAAGGCTATACCGAATTGGAAAGCGGTAGAAATGTTGGGGGTTGAGGCGCGGCAAATTTGCTCGCATGATCCGGCAATGTTGGACTTTGCCCTGTTCGGGTTGGGGGAAGAGGCTTTGCGATCCGGGGTTCCCTTGTCGGATTTTCTCCACCAATGCATGAAGCCCGATGGTAGAGGTCTTATTCCTGAACAGGAGGGTCTGTAAGGGGTTCCAGCGATTGGATCACCCAATCCACATCCCCTCGTAGCCACAAGGTCTGCGCCAAATTCAAGGGGTTTTTCATCCATTTTAGGGCCGCTTTGCGATCGGTTTCCCCGGATTCTTCCATCTTTTCCTCCAACAAGTTTTCCAAATCAGGAGGATTTAGGGGGTTGATTACCCCGTACAGTCGGCTTTCGGGCAAACGGTATTTCTTGCACTGGTCAAAGACCTCGAGCTCATCGCCCAACAAAACTATCTCGGCAATTTGTTCCTCCAAGATGGCTTTGGCCAATTTGATCACCTCCGGTTGAGCGCCTTCCACAAAGCAGAGGATTGGATCCTCCAAATTCCTTGCCCAAGAGCGTATTTTGTCGAGCTTATCCATCGGATAACCGTAGCGCAGTATGCAATTGAATGAACCTCCAAATTAGGAAAGCAACGTTAAATTTCATCGTTGTTAAACAAATTTCATTGGCAATTTCGCGAAAAACAGCCTCATGCAAGCACCGTTGTACCAGCCTGATGACACCATTGTGGCCCCTCTGAGCCCAGCAGGGCAGGGAGCGGTTTGTTTGGTCCGGGTTTCTGGCCCATTGAGTAAGGCCGTTGTGTCGCTTTTGACCTGCAAGCCGCTGCATGCAGCTCCTTGGCCTGCCCGCACGGTCAGGTTGGTTGCCCTATGGGATGGCGATGCCTTGTTGGATCGGGCGTTGGTCACCACCTTTGATGCTCCCGCATCCTATACCGGCGAAGATTGTGCGGAATGGGGCCTGCATGCCTCACCCTACGTGGTCAACCGATTCTTGACCTTATGCACGTCGTTGCCGGGGGTGCGCATGGCCCAGCCGGGCGAGTTCACCTGGAGGGCTTTCACCAACGGCAAAATGGACCTCAGCAGAGCAGAGGCCGTGGCAGACTTGATTGCCGCCGAAAACCCATTGGCGCATCGATTGGCGATGACCCAATTGGAAGGCGGTTTTGAGCGCAAAATTGCGGCATTGCGGGATCGCATGACGGAATTCGCGGCCTTGCTGGAATTGGAATTGGATTTTTCCTTAGAAGATGTGGAGTTTGCCGACCGAACAGCCTTGCTCAACTTGGTGTTATCCGTGCACGCCCAGGTGGTTTCGCTAAGGGATTCGTTTGCAGCCGGGGAAGTCATCCGCAAAGGAGTTCCAACCGTGTTGGCCGGCCGACCGAATGCCGGGAAGTCCTCCTTGCTTAATGCCTTGTTGCAGGATGCTCGAGCCTTGGTTTCGGATCAACCCGGGACCACCCGGGACACCATTGAAGAACCTTGCGTTATTGAGGGTATCACTTTTCGATTGATGGATACTGCGGGTCTTCGTGAATCGACTGACGCCGTTGAACAAATGGGTGTTGCACGCACGCACCAAAAACTTACCCATGCCGGCCTTGTGTTGATGGTGGCCAGCGTCGGTGAATACCCCGATGAAGCCTGGTTGAACCTGTTAAACTTGGCAGGAGCCCAAAGCAAAGTTTTGGTGGTCTTGAACAAAGTCGATTTGCCGACTGAATCCGGCCATCGCTCCGAGTGGTTGCAGCGTTTTCCGGATTTGGTAGAAATTTCGGCCCAGACGGGGCAGGGAATGGAGGTGTTGCGCCAAAGGATGCGCGACATGGTGGACCTGGGTCGCCTTGCAGGTGATTTTGTGGCCGTGAATGTTCGGCAAAGGGAATCCCTGGATCAAGCTGATGCTTCGCTACAGCACATTGTGAACGGGCTTCAACAAAACTTGGGGACCGAACTGCTGGCCGAAGAGATGAGAAACGTGTTGCGGTCTTTGGCTGAACTTACCGGGGATATCGTGGCCGATGATTTACTCGGCGCTATTTTCTCGAAATTTTGTATCGGAAAGTGACGTATTTGACTTTACTTGATTTTAGCACTATAAATCAACACTTTGCATAGAATTGTTTTGATTCTATTTGTTACCATTTGATTCTTTTTTGCATATATTTGTTACCATAATTGTTGAATGGTAACAAAAACACCCTCATTGGTAACAAATTTGGTGACTTGATGGCGGTTCCTGACATCTCTAGTCATTTGCTGACATCTTTAGACGTTTCCTGACGCTTTTTAAGTTTATTAAATGAGTAGTAATATCACAATTACAAGGAAGTGCCAGTATTGCAACACTGCGTTTGAAGCTAAAACGCTTTACACACGGTATTGCTCAAAAACTTGTAATAGCAGAGACTACAAGAATAAGATTCGTGAAAACAGGATAGCTGTAGCAACACTCAAGAAGAGTCCAATTCAGGTTGTACAAGACCAGTTGAATTTAGGTGACATCCCAAACAAACCTTACTTGAGTACATCTGAAGCTGCCTCCTATCTTGGCGTCAGCAAGAGAACAATTGAACGACTTATTTCTAGTGGTCAGATAAAAGTGGTGAAGCTGCTAAGACGTGTACTGATAACAAAGCAAACCTTAGATAACCTATAGTATGAAAGTAAGCATCGTTAAGAAAAAGCGCAAAGAGACTGGTAAAATTGAACTTCTCCTTAGCTACTATGAAAAGGGATTACGCAGTTTCAAGAGTTTGGGATTAACTCTCCATGACCCAGACTTCCAAAAATTGACCAACGAACAAAAACGTCACAATAAGGAAAAGCTAACAGAAGCTGAAATGATTTGTGCAGAAGAAAGTGAAAAAGTGCGTTTAGGAAAGTTTGGTATTGACACAATACAGAAACAACGATCCAGCTTTATTGCTTTTGTAGAAAGAGTAGCCCAGGAGAGAAATACCTCTAAAGGAAATGAAGGGAATTGGTATAGCATGATTAAGCATCTTAAGAATTTTATGAAGCATGACATAACATTTGAGCAGGTAGATGTAAAGTTTTTAAACGACTTTAAATCATATTTAGAGAAGGTTATTCAAAACACTGGCAAGCCTCTCTCATCAAATTCCAAAGTTGCTTATTACAATAAACTTCGTGCTGCATTGAAGCAAGCTGTAAAAGAAGATATCATTAGCAAGAGTCCAGCCATGTATACTGTGGGGTTTAAGTCTGAGGATGTACAACGACAGTTTCTCACAGTTGAGGAATTGAAAAATGCTGTGAAGGCAGAATGTGAAATACCAATCATTAAAAGAGCATTCTTGTTTTCTTGTTTAACGGGATTACGTTGGAGCGATGTCATGAAACTAAAATGGTCTGAAATATTTCATGATGAATCAAATGGACACTACATAAGGTTCAGACAACAGAAAACAAAGGGTGCAGAAACGCAATTTTTGAGTGAAGAGGCAATGGAATTGATTGGGGAGAAAGGATTGCCTGATGATGTTGTATTTAAAGGACTCAGATACAGTAGCTGGAACAATCATAAACTTGCACAGTGGATGTTAAGGGCAGGAATAACTAAAACTATTACATTTCATTGTGCAAGACACACCTATGCTGTGCTACAGTTAGATGGAGGAACTGATATTTTCACTGTTAGTAAACTACTTGGGCATAAAGACTTAAAAACCACTTTAGTTTATTCCAAGGTTTTAGATAAAAATAAACTAGCAGCATCAACCATTATTAAACTAGGACTTCATGATTAATACAGAGCAAATATTCAAGGAATTCTCTGCTTTCATAGAAAAGTTAGAGATAGAAGAACGTCAATTTATTGATGACGAAACCTCAGTTGTAAGTAAGTTTATTACATCTTCATTAAATGGATTACACTCTGAAAATGCTGTTCATGTTGTAGTTGATTGTTTATTTCAACGTGGTTTTACCAACTTTAAACAGCATGCAAAACGTATTCTAAAAGAAGAAGGACCGCAAAAGCTCACTAGCACTATGTCCTATATGGCAGGTGAACTCAATGCTATCTTAAAGAAAGGTAGAATGAAACCTGTCTTATTGGATTCAATTTCTTTTAATGAAATGCAAACTCAGCTTAATTCACAGGACTACATTGAATGGAAGATTGCAGTAACAGAAGGTGTTGCTACACCGGTTCTGATGAATGCTTTTAATTCAGCAGTAGAAAATGTCTTAAGCAACTTCCCATATAGGTCAAAGGAATTGATACGTGAATTTTCATCTGAACTCAATAAAGCAGAGTTTCTTGTGGATCAAGAATTCATGAGAGAATCTGGACTAGAGTTGTATAACGCTCTAATAGACTCTGGCGAAATGAAGGCCAACTTTGAAGATTTTCAAGCACTTTGCAAGGGAGTAATTCCACAAGAGAAGATCAAATTCAAACAAAATTCCTCTCTTACTACATTCATCACTGCATTAAGCGAGAAAGGAGTTCTTTCCACGAAAAAGCACTATTGGACATACTTGGCTAATGACGCATGTGAGTTGTTCACTGGGAATTGTGATGCTGAATCTCTGCGAAAAAACAAAAACCAAAATAAAAACAGCAAAGTGCTTATTTCGTTTGAAAACATTCGCCATAAGTCACAGTAAGAAAATTACATATAGGTTTGCAGGAAGTTATGGCGTTATGGCGTCATAACTTTTTTGTTTTTATAACGCCATAATGTTCCTCAATTTTGACACTGAAAATAACATTTTTATATGTCAGAATTTGAAATTTCAGAAAGATTAGAACGCATTGAAATGCTCTTAGAAAGAAGCGTTACCTCCACGCAAAAGGAGCTTATGACTATTAATGAAGCATCAATTTACTTGGGCTTCAAAGTGAGTTATCTCTATAGATTAACATCTGGCAACAAGATTCCATTTTACAAACCTGGACACAAGGTCTTCTTTAAGAAAACAGACCTTGATGAGTGGGTTTTTAAACACAGAGAATCTACTCATGAAGAAATTGAGAAACGTGCACTCAATTATTTAGTGAACCATCGTTAATCTCAATTCACATTTCACTTCTGACAATTCTACAGTGCATCCATTGATGTGCTGTTCCCCATTGAGGGATAAACAATAAAACCAAACAATATGGAATCAACATTATTCACCAATCCAATTGTATCTGACTTGATCAATGCCAAGTCATTTGCAGAATTTGAGCAGATTCTTGAAAAGAATCCAACACAATTAGAGTCTTTACTCTATGATCTTATGCCACAATTAATTAGTTCTGGTATTATGACATTTAATCACATCAGTGAACGTATGCCGTTTATCTACTCTAGTTTGACAGCATTAAGCTCACTCATGACTAATGTGCAAACACGCTATGCAGATAAGCCAACTTATCCAATGCTCTACTTTGCTTTAGTTGGACCTGCGGGAAGCAACAAGGGCATAGTAAAATACGCTTCCAAGATGCTGAGAGCCATTCATCATGAAATCAAAACGCAATCTGAAGAAGATTTCAAAAAATACAAGGCTGAACATAGACATTGGTTAAAAGCGGTTAAGGAACATGCAAGTCTACCAGAACCTCAAAGACCACCTTACAGCATACCAATTGTATCTGCTGACATTACTAAGTCTAAGTTAATTCAACAAATTGTAGACAACGTGGGTTTCCCCACCTTCATATTCACAGATGAAATAGATACTCTAGTTGGAGCTGCAAAAAGTCAATACGGTGCAGGAATTTCAGCTATGCTCAGATCAGCTTATCACCATGATCCTATAAGTCAACAGTTGAAGAGTGATAATCAGCACTATGACATTGAAGAACCTAAAGTTGCCTTGTGTATTGCTGGAACACCTTCACAAATGCTTGGCTTTATTGATAACGTAGAAAATGGACTGTATAGTAGGTTCACTATTTTGCTAACAGATGATACTATTGCCTGGAAATCGGTAGCGCCTTGTATAACATGTCCAGATAGAGAAGTTGCCTTTAACAGGATGGGCAAGGGTTGTCTACAACTCTATAACTTTCTGAAAAGATCGCCTATTGAAATAGAATTTACTCAATGGCAATGGAATTTGATCAATAGTTTTGGTGAGGAAAAGCTAGGTATTTATGCAACACTACAAAGTGAATACCTTGGGTCAGTAGTAAAACGGCATTCATTGATGATTGTGAAACTTGCTATGGTAATTACCGTTTTAAAAGCTTTTGAAACCAACAAAACTTCTGATAAACTTTATTGTGATTATGAAGCCTTTTTGGCAGCATTGATTTTAATCAGGAAAAGCTTATTATGTTCAGTTGAATTCTTTGAGCAATTCAATACAGGAAAGAAAACACCTTTAGCTAAAAACAATACACTACTAATCACAAAGCTACCTACTGAGTTTTCAAGATTTGAAGCTGTGAGTATTGCAGCAGTTGAGAGAATTTCAGAGAGAACCTTGGATAGAGCATTAGAGCAACTAGTAAGCGCTGGCTTATTGATTAAGAGTGGTCATGGGAAATACAAGAAGACAGATCTTGCTGTACGTGCTAACGTGGCAAATTGACAAATTGACAAATTGCCATTCTGCTAAGCTGATATAAAATTAAAGGGGGCTCTTTGTAGTACTCCCCAATTTTCGGACCACTGGTTAAGTTCATTTCCACTAACTTTATCAGTATCCTATGAAAACAAAAAGAATGTGTATATTGCCGAACGAAAGGCTTCATCGCCTTACACGAACGAACAGATAGAACAATAACCGAACACTGGCCGTGATTGCTGCCATCATCAGCGGCCGTAAACTGAATGGACACTCGTCAGATGGCATACTTTAATAAAGCCGCAATAAGCGCTCCGCCAAAATAAATTAGATAGATTATCGCAACTCCTCTCTTTTCTCTTTTTTCTATTCTTGCCAATTTTTTTCTTGCTTGTTCTATTCTTGCCTCTTCTTTTCTTGCCTGTTCTATTCTTGCCACTTCTTCTTTTCTTGCCTGTTCTATTCTTGCCACTTCTTCTTTTCTTGCCTGTTCTATTCTTGCCTCTTCTCTTATTCTACGCATATCAAAACTCAACTCCGCATACAAGTCCCCCTCGAAAGCGCCTACATCCTTGAGCGCCTCCCAATCGATGCGGTGGTTGACACCTGCTGGCACCCGCGTGAGCGCGCCTGATATCAACTTTGGTACAATCGTGCCTTTTGTATTGCTCACAAACACGATGCTGATGTCCTGCGGTGCCGTGGCCTGCAAGTCAAACAACACCCAAGCCTTGTCGTGCGAACTTTCCAAACGGATGTTGGTGATCGTTTGGCTGAAGGCCGAAAGCGGGAGGAGCATCAAGCATAGAATGAGGCGCATAGGGCAAAAGTAAGGATGACTGAATCAAATACTACCCAACAAACTGGATGAAGGCGACATTTACGTCTGAACTGGTTTGTGCCTCACGCGATCTAAGGACCTGCAAACAGCGCCCCATCGCACAACCCAATTGTTGAATGGTTGAATGGTTAAGGTAAAGCCCGAACAGCACGCACTCGCTTGTCGCTGCCCTTGTAGTTGGTGCTGACACCGCCACTGCTGAAGTTCACGCCCCAGGCGAAGTCCGAATAGTGCTGCGAACTGCTTCAATACCAAACATTCTTAAAATGGCCACCTTCATTCAAAGAAATTGCACTATATTTGTCAAAATGAACAAAGCATGCTTTAAAAAAAACCAAATGAAAAGTAGTCAAAAACCAACCTGCAACATATTCAGTGCTGTAGCTTTACTTATGCTTGCGTTACTAACATTTACTGGCTGCAAAAAGGACGATAAAAGTATTCCTAGACGTGGCCAGATAATTCTGAAATATGAGTTAGTCTCTTCGGTCCCCTTTCAAAGTATTCCTGGAGGAGCTAGTTGGAGTTTGGCCATGGATTATACCAACGCTACAGGTAATTTCCAAAATGAAACACCTACTGTAACTGGAACTACTTGGACGAAAACGGTAGAATTTACCTCTAGTCAAAGACCAATAACCATTTATTTTATCCCTGGAGGTCATACCAATGGAACTACTGGAACTGTCACTGCAAACATATATGAAAATAATGTGATCAAGGCAAGTACCGTTTATTACATTTCTCCTGTTGATAATATAGTAGGTATTGGAGAGTTTGGTGATGGGTTTGGAATAAACTATATATTGCAATAAGGCCTTAACTTATGGGCAACTAATCTGTCATATGTATACAGAACAGGCTAGTATCATTCCCCTTCAAGCTTATTATGAAATGAAAAAACTCCCTGTTGACATTAAAAATTTGTTAACTTTTTTTTGATACCCTATTCACCAGTGACCAGGGGGGGTAGTCACGTATGACCATTCCCCCACTGGAACACTGTTGACTGACGCATTAAATGACAACAACCTTGGTATCATTCCAGATACCATCTGTGTGGAGAATCATTGAAAATCAGCGCATCAGAAATGCCCTCCACCAACTCACTCGCATTGACCCCTCTGTGCAGGAACATGTCAATATAGCTGCTCTTGTTGGCGCCCGTGAACAGGTTATACATTTTCCACAAGTTGATCTTCCCATCAGACTGACGTGAAAAGCTTTCATCATGAAAATATGCACGCGCAACCTCATTAACCTGAGTGTCGTTGAACTGCAAAGGTGGAACATGCAATTTATCCCCTTTAGGAAGGTGATGATACAACCTGCATTTGCCCAAAATCTGTGCAAACTGCTTTTCGGTGATATACTGCTCGTTCAATTGTTGCATGCGTTCTAGGTGTCTGCTTACTGAGTAATTACCCATCAGTCGAATCAGACGTATGAAGAGTTCTTCTGTAGAACCTACACGCAGGTCCTCTTTAGCGCCATCAGTAGAAATACACATATTGCAACAGACCATGTTCTTGAAACCTATGAAAAACTTAAAGTATTCAAGCGCTTTTTTGTTGTAGAGGTTCTGAGCGTTGTAGGCCCGAACACCACCAGCGGTAAGGGTCAGTAAATTCCCATTGATCTCTTGGGTGATGCTTGGAATTTCAACAGCAAACGCCATACGCTCATAGTATATGGTTTTTTCATGCTCTTGAAGCTGGTTTGCTGCCTTGTGAATAGCGTCTGGTGTCCTTCCTTTGATAGGATGCGACACCCTAATTTCAGGTACTAGTTGACCATTCCCATAGACCTGGTTGATGGCCTGAAGCGCAACATCAATGAATTCTTGGTGTGCAATGGTTCGTTCATTGTCCTTTGCAAAGACTGGAATGGTGCAATCAGATTGAAGATGCTGAAGGTCTACCGCTTGTGTATTTGCTTCTACAAAAGGCCTTTGCATGCTAAGAGATGAGCGGTGGACTTGTTGAACCTCCAGAGGAACTGCAGGTAATGATTGAATGAGAAATTCTTGTGAGTTGTACATTGTTTTTGGTTTATGTTGATGTGAAATGAAAAAGGGGAGACATAATGCCTCCCCGGTGTTTAGATTAGTAAAACAGCGTGTTAATGGTCAAGGTCTTGATCCTCCAATATGGAAGCATACTTAAAATCAGGAGTTACAATCAGGTGATCAATGAGCTTCATGTCAACAAGTAATGCGGCACTAGCCAAACGCTTGGTAAACACTCTGTCTTCATTGGACGACTTTAGATTTCCTGAAGGATGATTGTGAGAGACAATGATACCTGAGGCCATTATTTTGATTGCAGCGCCTAGGATGAGACGCATATCAATCACGATGGAGGAATGAGAGCCCTTAAACATGTTGCAGGTTCCAATTACCCTGTTCTGTCGATTGAGGTAAATAACCACCAATTGCTCTTGTAACCCCATTTTCTGGATGTCAAACACATGTTTCAATACTTCTACTACCTGCTGAGGGTTTTTGAGCTCAGGACGTCCTTCCATGGATTCATGGTACTTATAGACCACGTCCAGTTCACCCAGGTTACTAAGAGTGGGTAGCCTGGCCATTTCTTTGGTGTTGGGTGGTTGCCTCAAGTTCTTCTCTCAGTTTAAACGCCTTTGAATTGAAGTAGGTGGCGAACCTCCGCAGCGCAGGGTTGTGCTTATGAAGATCATTCAACTCTGCTATTGTCTTACAGGCTGTTATCCTCTCAAACGCTTCCTGATCGCTGACAGGTTCTGCTTCTTTGCACCATTTGTGGATCTGCTCACCAATTTTGTCAGAAATCTTGAAAGGACTATTGATGCTGAACAACTGCGTTCTGTCCTTGGTACAGGTTGCATTATGGTAGATGTCCAATTCAAATACAACGGTGAAGTCATATTCAACACCATCTCGCGCTACTGCTTTCATGCCTACTTTCTCAGGCACAGATCTTCCATTTTTGTCAGATAGCACATAATCCTGCTTGCTACGAAAGGTGGCAATGACATGTTTCCCAGAAGCCAGTATTCGCTGAATAAGCGAATTGTGACGCGGTGTGAGCTTACTCCAGTTGGTGAAACTGTTTCCTACCATTTGAGCATGGGTGTCTAGGATTCCACCGTCACCTTCCCACTCATGAGATAGACTATCGATGATGATCACATCCATTCCTGCACCCTCACAGGTGTTGATTGCTTCTATAAAGCGTTCAGGGGAATAAGGTGGACCTAGAGCTAGCACTTGGTAGACCCCTAGGTGGGAATAGAGATGAGCAGATTGGTGTTCAGTGTCAATCACTGCAATCTTGCTCCAGTTTTGACTAATGCCGTATGCAAGCATCAGTGCAGAATAGGTCTTTCCGCTTCCAGAAGGACCTTGTAAAGCAAGCCTGATTCTAGCCTGCTTTCTGTTGGTTGGTTTGAGTTCCATAAATAATTGGGTTTAGTTGCATCACCCAGGGGGGTTAGAGGTTAGACAGAGGCCATTGGGGGAGATTGTAACAGGGACTCTGCGCTCTCACAAACTCTTGGTGAGGCGCTGTATTTTGGGTACTTTTGAGGGTTATGAAGTCGCGCAAGACCTATAGATTTACGCTCGCCACTACAGGGGCTTGTTTGACCCCATCTGTCAACTTTTAATTGGTCTGTACAGCAATAAAGTATGCCCCTAAGTTGGAACGAGATCAAGTCAAGGGCTGCTGGTTTCCCTAAAAAGTGGTTCAACTAGCAAATAAATTATCTAATTTATTGAGGGGTATTTAAATGGACTGTTTGACTAATTTTGAGGGATTACAACTAACTTTAACCCTATGCCTGTAGTAGTTGGTATCCTTTTGATATTACTTTATTTCTTTTATCAAGAAATTAAAGCAAGAAATGAGAGAGATCTTGAAAGAGAAAAAATGATGCCTGAGATTTTAGCGAGGGCGAAACGTGGTGTACTAATTGAGCAACGTTTATACCAAATTGCACTGCATCATGATAAGTTGATCAAAAACGCCGAATACAACTCTGAAAAAATCAGAATTTGGGATCACAGGAAGCCAAAAATCGCTGGTCAATACAAGGTCAAGTATTCTAAATATTTATCTTTTGAGGATGATTTGGATTACTTTAAGATTGAGCTGTATAGTAGTAGCGCCTCATTCAAAATGGAATATTACAATAAGCATTTAACGGATGCTGTTTCTTATTGGAATGGTTATAATTTTGATATTAGAAACGTAAAATTTTATCTAATTGAAGTTTAGAATCACAACTGTCATGTTGCATCTTTTTTTTGCAACGAGCTTAATGTAATGCCATTTCTCTACTGCTTTAGGGGTTCTTGACAATAAAAAGCGCAACACATAATAGATATACCGATGAAAATCGGTCAGCTTGCTGTAAAATAGGCAGTATAGAATGCAGTGAGGTTTCCAGAAACATGTAAAAGAAGAGGGAATTAAAACCGAGAATGCGCGTGCTTATAGTTGATCAGGGTGGGAAATGAACTCAAATGGGAATCCTAATGTGTAATCTTCTGGTTCAAGACCCATAAACTTCAGGAGTTTAAACCTCTTATCATCAATTGGGCTGTTAATTTGCTGAGCAAGTTTTAACTTTGCCTGGTGTGTTTCAACGGTTGAAAAGTTCAGCACAGCATTTAAAAGTTATTTGTAGAATAGAAAAGAGTTTATTTAGATAACTTATGAAACTATTATTTTTTGATACTGAAACAACAGGGAAAGCAAAAGATATAAATGCTCCAGTTGAAAATTTATCTAATTGGCCAAGATTAGTTCAATTAGCTTGGCAAGTCTACGATGACAATCAGAATCTTATTGAAGAGTATGATTTTATTGTTAAGCCAAGTGGTTTTACAATTCCTTTAAATGCCAGCGAGATTCACAAAATTACAAATGAAAAAGCTAATTTAATTGGAACAGATATTATTAAAGTTCTTCAAAGGTTTCATGCCTCTGTAAGTAGTGCTGATTTGTTAATAGCACATAATTTTAGTTTTGACTATGGTGTAATGGGTTCAGAGTTTTTGAGAAATAATTTAACGAACATTTTAAGCTCAAAAGATCATATTTGTACGATGAAATCATCTACGGATTTCTGCAAAATTAATGGACCATATGGATATAAATGGCCTACATTACCAGAACTATATTTAAAACTCTTCAATGAAATTTATATTGATCATCATAATGCATTAGAAGACAGTAAAGCAACTGCAAGATGTTTTTGGAAATTAAAGAATTTTAATGTATTAGCATTTACTCACACATTCCCTAAAGAAATTGAAATTTCTACTAAAAATCAGATTCAAGAAAATCTTTTTGATAAGACTCTGCGCTTTTGCAAGGAAAAAGAGTTTACATTTCGCAAAGAAACATTACAATTTTTAAAGGAAATATTTTATGAATGTGAAGCTAGATTTTTATTATATGAAAGTGAATTACCTGCAAATAAATACATTAATCAATGTAGAAAATTTGAATATTATATTTACTGTTACTACTACATAGATAAAGCAATAAAAAAATTAAAAAACACAATGTTAAATTTTTACTATGAACCTATTCCAATTGATGAATATTTACCAGGAGAAATTCAATTTTTTTATATGTGTGCAGTTAGAGTGGTTTCAAATGAACTAGTTGTTGAAGAAAGTTTTAAGAGAGAATTGAATATAATTAATGATAGATTCATAGTGTACAGTGACCATGATAATTTATATAAACAAACTTTAGAAGATCATCAAGGAATGTTAATTAATAATAGTGTGTATAATTATGTGTTTTTTAATTCAAGTCCACTTAAATGTTGTGCAAAAATAAACTCAGATAAATATGCATTAAAACAAATCAGAAGTGAGTATCCTGTTTTAGATGATCTAACAGATTTATTTTGGAAATTAGGATTTCCTAAAAGATATGATTGGATGTCAATTTCATAAGAGGTTTTTATTTTATCAATTCAATTTTTTTTATAAAATATGGCTGTAGGTCAATGGTTTTCATATAATAAATCAGAAAACACAATTGCATTCGGATCAATTGATTTTATTTTGATTATCCCTTTTCTGAGAGGTAAAAATTTTCTTGTAAAGGAGTTTCATAAACTTTCAGAAGATAACGAATCCTCTCTATTTGAAAATAATGATGCTACATATTGGGTGAAAAATGAGCATCATATATATCTTAGTGAACTTTTAGAAGAAAATTTTCATGATCCTATTTGTTCAGCATCAATTGAATTAGAAGGAGGTGGCTATGTAAACTTTGAATATGGCAAACTGTATGTTAAGTATCCTGCTAATGTTAGTCTAAAAAAAGATACTATATCACTTTTAGAAGCAAATGGTTACTTCTTAGCATCCCAAGTTTGGGACTTTTGTTGTGAAAATTCAGAAGAGATTCTTCTTGATTTTATTCTTTGTAAAGAAGATAAAGATATTACTGATGAATTTGAACGAATGTTAATACACAGCAAAAGTCTGAAATAAAAAAACTCAATAAATAATATAGCTATCTAGTAGACTATTGAAAGCATGAGGGTAAGGTTTGACAATGCATTAAACAAGGAGGAAAGGTGTTCAAGTGGTCGCTATTTTTTACTCTTTTTGATTCATTTTGAGCAAAATTTGTTACCTATTTGTTACCAAAAGTTTATAACGTATTGATAATCAATTTTACTTCATATTTTGTATCGGAAAGTGACGTATTTGACTTTAATTGGTATTATAAGCAGGATGTACGGTTAATTTGGTGACTTAATATAAGGGGTTTACATCATCGATAATAACCATTAATAGTATTCAATATGGC
>Ga0194129_10005596_pt1 | contig 15921 bp, 14 predicted proteins | sample TA2KigCa35mmetaG_FD_150862 | JGI IMG/M metagenome (GOLD analysis project Ga0194129, IMG submission 150862) | Freshwater microbial communities from Lake Tanganyika, Tanzania - TA2015038 Kigoma Deep Cast 35m | ecosystem: Environmental > Aquatic > Freshwater > Lake | place: Tanzania: Lake... | reverse complement strand
GAGGTGGGCGACGACCGCGTCGAGCACCTCGGTGATCCGCTCGGCGCCGGTCACCCGCTCCCATGACTCGGGGGCGATCGCGAAGTCGGCGTCCCCGGCGAGCAGGAAGTCGGCCTGGCCGACGAGGTCGGCGAGGGTCACCGCCCGCTCCTGCCCGATCCGCAGCGCCTCCCCCAGGAGCGCGACGTCGACGGTGTCGCCGTAGGCCGCGCGGGCGAGCGGGAGCGCCCGGGCCCCGAGGTGGGGCAGGTCGACCCGGCGGATCCACTCGCCGTTCATCCAGTCGAGCTTGGCGTGGTCGAACGCGGCCGCGGCGTGGGTGACCCGGTCGAGGTCGAACATGGCCGCGATCTCCTCGGGGTCCATGACCTCCCGCCCGTCGTCGGGCGCCCAACCGAGCAGGCTCAGGTAGTTGACGAGCGCCTCGGGCAGGTAGCCGCGGTCCCGGAACTCCTCGAGCGCGACCGCGCCGTGGCGCTTCGAGAGCTTGGCCCGGTCGGGCCCGAGGATCAGGGGCAGGTGCGCGTAGACCGGGCGATCGGTCACCCCGAGGGCCGCCCGGAGCGCCAGGACCCGATGGGTCGAGTCGAGGAGGTCCTCGCCGCGGATCACGTGGGTGATGCGCATGGCGATGTCGTCGACTGCGTTGGCGAGGAAGAAGATCGGGTTGCCGTCGGACCGCACGATCACGAAGTCGGGGACCAGGGCCCACTCCACCCGCACGTCGCCGCGCACGGCGTCGACGAAGTGGCTGACCCCGTCGTCGGGAGTGCGGAAGCGCAGCGACCGCGGTCGCCCCTCGGCCGCGAGGCTCGCCCGCTGGGCCGCCGACAGGTCGCGACAGTGGCCGTCGTAGCCGGGCGGACGGCCGGCGGCCCGGGCGGCGGCGGCCCGGGCCTCGAGCTCATCGCCGGTGCAGAAGCACTCGTAGGCCCGCCCGGCGGCGAGCAGGTCGTCGGCCGCGGCGAGGTACTCCTGGGTGCGGGCGCTCTGGAGCACGGGGCCCTCGTCCCAATCGAGCCCGAGCCAGCGCAGGGTGTCCTGGATGCCGACGGTCCACTCGGTGCTCGACCGGGCCCGGTCGGTGTCCTCGATCCGCAGGCAGAACGTGCCCCCGTGGTGGCGGGCGTAGAGCCAGTTGAAGAGCGCGGTGCGGGCCGATCCGACGTGGAGCGAGCCGGTGGGCGCGGGCGAGAAGCGGACGCGGGGGGCCTCGGTCATGGGCCCCGCAGTCTACGAAGCCCGACTCGGCGCGACCGGGGACCGCGCCGGGGGCCCGGGCTCAGACCGGAGGGCCGACCTCGTCGAGCAGCCGCCGGCCGATCACCATCCGCTGGATCTGGTTGGTGCCCTCGTAGATCTGGGTGACCTTGGCGTCGCGCATCATGCGCTCGACCGGGAAGTCGGTGGTGTAGCCCGCCCCGCCGAAGAGCTGGACGGCATCGGTGGTCACCGCCATCGCGGTGTCGGCCGCGAACAGCTTCGCCATCGCCGACGCCTTCGACGTTCCGGGCAGGCCGGCGTCGAGCCGGGCACAGGCGCTGTAGACGAGCAACCGGGCCGCCTCGACCCGGGTCGCCATGTCGGCGAGCATGAACTGCACGCCCTGGAACTCCGACACCCGCTGGCCGAACTGCTCGCGCTCGGTGACGTAGCGGGTGGCGGCGTCGAGCGCACCCTGGGCGATGCCCACGGCCTGGGCGCCCACGAGCGGACGGGAGCCGTCGAGTGCGGCCATGGCGTACTGGAAGCCGCGGTGCTCGTCGCCGATGAGGTTCTCGGCTGGGATCCGGACGTCGTCGAAGCGGATCTCACCGGTGGGCGAGCCCCGCATGCCCATCTTCGACTCGAGCTTCGCCACCGAGAAGCCGGGCCGGTCGGCCTCGACCACGAAGGCGCTGATGCCGCGCGACCCGGCGTCGGGGTCGGTCTTCGCGAACACGGTGTAGAAGTCCGAGACCCCGGCGTTGGTGATCCACGCCTTCGACCCGTTGAGCACGTAGTCGTCGCCGTCGCGCACGGCCCGCGTGCGCATCGACGCGACGTCGCTCCCGGCGTGGGACTCCGACAGGCAGTAGCTCCCCTGCCACTCCCCGGTGGCGAGGCGCGGCACGATCCGGGCCTTCATCTCGTCGCTGCCGAACATGAGAACGGCCTCGATGGCGAGGCGCGGGATTATCACGAACAGCGACGACGAGGCGCAGACCCGGGCCACCTCCTCCACGAGCATGGCGTAGGCGACGAAGTCCCCACCGTCGCCGCCGTACTCCTCGGGGTAGGGCAGGCGGATGAAGCCGGAGTCCCGGTAGGCCGCGAACGACTTCCACGGGTACTCGGCGGTGGCGTCGGCCTCGGCGGCGTTGGGGGCGATGCCCTCCTCGGCGAAGCGCCGGAGGGCGACGCGCAGTTCCTCGTGCTCGCGGGACAGGACGAAGGGTGTCATCGCCCCAGATCGTAGTGCCGGATCCTGACGCCGCCGTCAGCCGCGCGGCGGGCGCGGGCCGGGCTCAGGGGCGGCGCAGCGTCTCGAGGTCGACCTGGTCGGCGACGTGACGGCACCGGCCGTAGTCGTGGTGGGCGCCCGCCACCGCGTCGGCCCGGCGGGCCGCGGTGTCGTCGTCGGCCCCGCCGCGGTACCCGAGCAGCGCGGCGGCCCGCTCGACGTCGGCCGCCACCGGTCCGCGCCCGAACGAGGCCGCCCGCTTCATCGCCAGCGCGGCCACCACGGCCTCGGCGTCCTCCCGGTGCTCGCCCGGGGCCAGCCGGAAGGTGGCCGAGGCCCGGTGCACCAGGCCGAGCGCGTACCCCACGTTGGGGCCGGGCGAGCCGAACAGGTCCCCCCGGGGCTGGACCCCGGCGGCGAGGTCCCCGGGCCGGTCGGTGCGCCACGACCGCGACGGCGGGAGCGTGACGCCCGGGGCGAGGGTCGGCTCGTTGCGCGGGGCGACCTGCGGGTCGGACGAGACGAAGGGGTCGGTGGGCACGGCGGCTCCTCGGTTCGGCGACCGGTCGGTCAGCGCGGCGGGTCGGGCTCGGCAGCGAGCAGCAGACCGAAGACGACCGAGTCGTACATCGCCTGCCACGACGCCTCGATGATGTTCTCGCTCACCCCGATGGTGGTCCAGGTGCGGTCGCCGTTGGTGGAGTCGATGAGGACCCGCGTGACCGCGCCGGTGCCCTTGGCGGTGTCGAGCACGCGCACCTTGTAGTCGATGAGGTGGAGCCGGTCGAGGCCGGGGAACCGCGCCCCGAGGGCCCGGCGCAGCGCACCGTCGAGCGCGTTGACCGGGCCGTTGCCCTCGGCGGTGGCCACGACCCGCTCGCCGCCCACGTGCACCTTGATGGTGGCCTCGGTCGAGACCCCCGAGGCCTGCCCCGGCTCGGCGGCCTGGAGGTCGTCGGTGATGACCCGGAACGACTCGACCTCGAACCACGGCTGGCGCCAGCCGGTGGCCCGGCGCATGAGGAGCTCGAGCGAGGCGTCGGCCACCTCGAAGTGATAGCCCTCGTGCTCCATGCGCTTGAGCTGGTTGACGACGTCGTTGACCTGGGGCCCGTCGAGGGTGACGCCGAGCTCCTTCGCCTTGAGCGCCACGGTCGACTTCCCGGCGAGCTCGGAGACGAGGAACCGGGTGCCGTTGCCCACCGAGTCCGGGCTGACGTGCTCGTACGCGTCGGGCCGCTTCGCGATGGCGCTGACGTGGAGGCCGGCCTTGTGCGCGAACGCGGAGTCGCCCACGTAGGGCGCCTGCGGGTTGAGCGCCATGTTCACCAGCTCGGCCACGTGGTGGGCGACCGGGGTGAGCCGCTCGAGCCGGTCGGCCGGGACGGTCTCGAACCCGAGCTTGAGGGTCAGGTTGGGGATGATCGTCGTGAGGTTGCAGTTCCCGGTGCGCTCGCCGTAGCCGTTGATGGTCCCCTGGACCTGCACGGCCCCACCGAGCACCCCGGCAATCGCGTTGGCGACGCCGGTGCCGGCGTCGTCGTGGAGGTGGACCGCCACGCCCACGTCGCCGCCGAAGTACCCGACCACCTCGCGCACGATGCGCTCCACCTCGTGGGGCAGCGAGCCGCCGTTGGTGTCGCACAGCACCAGCCGGGTGGCGCCCTGCTGGGCCGCGGCCTCGAGCACCCGCAGGCTGAACTCGGGGTTGCGCTTGTAGCCGTCGAAGAAGTGCTCGGCGTCGAAGAACACCTCGCGTCCGGCCGCGGCCAGGAAGGCCACGGAGTCGGCGACCATCGCCACGCCCTCGTCGAGCGTGGTCTGCAGCGCCTCGGTCACGTGGTAGTCCCAGCACTTGCCGACGATGCAGACCACCGGGGTGGCGGCGTCGAGCAGGTTGCGGAGGGTCTCGTCGTGGTCGACCTTGCCCGCCACGCGGCGGGTCGAGCCGAAGGCCACCAGCGTGCTCGTCCCGAGGGTCAGCTCCCGGGCCGCCCTCCGGAACATCTCGTCGTCCTTGGGGTTGGCCCCGGGCCAGCCCGCCTCGATGTAGTCGACCCCGAGCCAGTCGAGCTGCTCGGCGATGCGCAGCTTGTCGTCGACGGTGAGCGAGATGCCCTCGAGCTGCGAGCCGTCGCGCAGCGTCGTGTCGTAGATCTCGACCTTGCGGGGCGCGGGGCTAGACACGGTCCACCCAGTGGTCGTACTTGGCGTTGCGCCCGCGCACGACGTCGGCGTAGGCCGCCTGGATCTGGCGGGTGATCGGACCGGGCTCGCCGATGACCCGGTCGTCGACCGAGCGGATCGGGGTGACCTCGGCCGCGGTCCCCGTGCAGAACGCCTCGTCGCAGGTGTAGACGCAGGAGCGCAGCAGGTTCTCGACCCGCACCGGGATGCCGAGGTCGGCAGCCAGCGTGAGCACGGTGTCCTGGGTGACGCCCTGGAGGGCGCCCGACGCGGTCGGCGGGGTCCGGATCACGCCGTCCTGGACCACGAAGAGGTTCTCGCCGGTGCACTCGCTCAGGTAGCCCTGGGGCGAGAGCATGATCGCCTCGTCGTACCCGGCGAGGAGCGCCTCGACCTTGGCCAGCTGGGAGTTGATGTACATGCCGGTGCCCTTCGCGGCGGGCGGCATCGTGTTGGGGTTGTGGCGGACCCACGAGGAGATCTTCGTGCGGACCCCGTGGTTCACGCCCTCCTCACCGAGGTACGCGCCCCACGGCCACACCGCCACCGCGACCTTGACCGGGCACGGGAGCGGGTTCAGCCCCATCTCGCCGTAGCCGAGGTACACGATCGGGCGGATGTAGCACGCCGGAAGGCCGTTGACCCGCACGGTCTCGCGGATCGCGTCGCGGATCTGCTCCTCGGTGAACGGGATCTCGATGTGGAAGATCTTCGCCGAGTCGAACAGCCGGTGGACGTGCTCGGCGAGCCGGAAGATCCCGGGGCCGGAGTCGGTCTCGTAGGCCCGGATCCCCTCGAACACCCCGGCCCCGTAGTGGAGGGTGTGGGTGAGGACGTGGATCTGCGCCGCGTCCCAGTCGACGAGCTCGCCGTCCATCCAGATCTTGTCGGTGGGGGTGATGGGCATCGGAGCGCCTTTCGGGGGTCGGGAGCAGTGGGAGCGGACGGGATCAGAGCGCGGCGGCGATGGCGTCGCCGACCGCGGGGGTCGAGCCGACGACGGCGTCGGTGGCCGCGAGCGCGGCCCGGATGCGGTCGGCGGCGGTCGCCTCACCGAGGAAGTCGAGCATCATCACCGCCGAGAGCACCGCGGCACGCGGGTCGGCGGTGGCGGTCCCGGCGATGTCGGGGGCCGAGCCGTGGACGGGCTCGAACAGCGACGGGCCGGTCCGGGCCGGGTTGAGGTTGCCCGAGGCGGCCCGGCCGATGCCGCCGGAGACCGCGCCACCGAGGTCGGTGAGGATGTCGCCGAAGAGGTTGTCGGTCACGAGGACGTCGTAGCGACCCGGGTCCTGCACGAAGTAGATGCAGGCGGCGTCGACGTGGTGGTAGGCGGTGGCCACGTCGGGGTACTCGGCGGCCACGGCGGCGAAGGTCCGCTCCCAGAGGTCCCCGGCGAAGGTCAGCACGTTGGTCTTGTGCACGAGCGTCAGGTGCCGCCGCTCCCGACCCCGGGCGAGGTCGAAGGCGTGGCGAACGACCCGCTCGACCCCCATCCGGGTGTTGACCGACCCCTGGGTCGCCACCTCGTGGGGCGTGCCCTTGCGCAGGAAGCCCCCCTCACCCGCATAGGTGCCCTCGGTGTTCTCGCGGATCACGATCATGTCGACGCCGTCGTTGAGGGCGCTCGGCCCCGCCGTGAACGGACGCTGGTTGACGTAGAGGTCGAGGTCGAAGCGCAGGCGGAGCAGCAGGCCCCGCTCGATGACCCCGGGGGGCACGTCGGGGGTCCCGACCGCGCCGAGCAGCACGGCGTCGAGGCCCCGGATCGCCTCGACGTCCTCGTCGCGCAGGACCACGCCGTCGCGCAGGTAGCGGGCGCCGCCGAGGTCGAAGGGCACGGCCTCGTAGGCGACCCCGGCCGCGTCGATCACCTTGCGGGCCTCGGCCACCACCTCGGGGCCGATGCCGTCGCCGCCGATGATGCCGATGCGGTGCGCCACGGAGGTTCCTCTCGCCGGACAAGAAAAACCGCCCACCGAGGTGGACGGTCACACGAACGCCGGGGGTCGGCGTTCGTCAGGGGACGATGATGACGGGGCTGGTGGTGCGGGGGGTGCGGTGCCGGTCCATCACAAGCATTCTCGCAGGTCAGCCGCCCCGGCGGCAACCGGGATCCCCGGGTCGCCCGCCGGGTCCCGCGTCGGGTCGTCGGGCGGGGCGGCGCCGCAATGGCGCCGGTGTGGCGCCGGGGGAGGCGGTGTCCCGGTCCCGCTAGCCTCGCCCGCGATGGACGGAACGCACCTCTCGCCGCAGGCCCACACCCGGCTCCAGGAGGAGCTGGCCTGGCGCAGCGGACCGCGGCGCCAGGAGATCTCGCTGTGGATCGAGCGGGCCCGGGAGCACGGCGACATCCGCGAGAACGCCGACTACGACGCGGCCAAGAACGAGCAGGGCCACAACGAGGCCCGGGTCCGCCACCTCGAGCACCTGCTGCGCAACGCCGTGATCGTGGAGGGGACCGCCGACGACGTCGTGGCCCCCGGGGTCGTGGTCAGCCTGCTCGTGGGCGGCGACGACGAGCCGATCGAGTACCTCGTGGGCTCCATCGAGGAGCGCCACGACACCTACGACGTGCTCTCGGTGTCGTCGCCCCTCGGCCAGGCGATCCTCGGGGTGGCGGTCGGCGCCGAGGTCACCTACGAGATCGCGTCCCGCTCGGGGACCCGCACCATGACCGCCGAGGTCGTGGAGATTCGGGCACTCTGATCCCCGGGCCGGGCTGTCAGAATCGGGCCATGCCGAAGACGCTCTCCGAGAAGGTCTGGGACCGCCACGTGGTCCACCGCGAGGCGGGCCAGCCCGACCTGCTCTACATCGACCTCCACCTCGTGCACGAGGTCACGTCGCCCCAGGCCTTCGACGGACTGCGCCTGCACGGCCGGACCGTCCGTCGCCCCGACCTCACCGTGGCCACCATGGACCACAACGTGCCGACGACCGACATCGACCGGCCGATCGCCGATCCGATCTCGCGCACCCAGGTCGAGGTGCTCGCCCGCAACTGCGCCGAGTTCGGGATCCGGCTCTACCCGATGGGCGACCCGGGCAGCGGCATCGTGCACGTGATCGGACCCGAGCAGGGCCTCACCCTCCCGGGAATGACCGTCGTGTGCGGCGACAGCCACACGTCCACGCACGGGGCCTTCGGGGCACTCGCGTTCGGGATCGGCACCAGCGAGGTCGAGCACGTGCTCGCGACCCAGACCCTCCCCCAGGCCCGGCCCCGTAGCCTCGCCATCACCGTCGACGGCGACCTGCCCGCCGGGGTGACGGCCAAGGACGTGGTCTTGACCATCATCGCCCGCATCGGCACGGGCGGCGGCGTCGGCTCGATCATCGAGTACCGCGGATCGGCCATCCGCGCGCTGTCGATGGAAGGCCGGATGACCGTGTGCAACATGTCGATCGAGGCCGGGGCCCGCGCGGGGATGATCGCCCCCGACGACACCACGTTCGCGTACCTCGAGGGCCGTCGCTTCGCGCCGACCGGGCCGGCGTGGGAGGTTGCGCTCGACGACTGGCGCAGCCTGGTCACCGACGCGGGCGCAGTGTTCGACGAGGAGATCCTGATCGACGCCGCCACGCTGCGACCGTCGGTGAGCTGGGGCACGAACCCGGCCCAGGTCGTCACCATCGACGGCGTGGTCCCCGACCCCCACGAGCTCCCCGACGCCGGCCAGCGTGACGCCGCCGAGCACGCCCTGCGCTACATGGGGCTGACCCCGGGAACGCCGATGCGCGAGATCGCGGTCGACACCGTGTTCATCGGCTCGTGCACCAACTCGCGCATCGAGGACCTCCGGGCTGCCGCCGCCGTGCTCGACGGTCGCCGGGTCCACGCCGGGATGCGGGCCATGGTCGTTCCCGGATCGTTCGCGGTGAAGCGCCAGGCCGAGGCCGAGGGGCTCGACCGGGTGTTCACCGCCGCCGGGTTCGAGTGGCGCGAGCCGGGCTGCTCGATGTGCCTGGCGATGAACCCCGACAAGCTCGCCCCGGGCGAGCGGTCGGCCTCCACGTCGAACCGCAACTTCGAGGGCCGCCAGGGCAAGGGTGGGCGGACCCACCTCGTCTCCCCCGCCGTCGCCGCCGCCACCGCGGTGGTCGGCCGCTTCGCCGCCCCGGAGGACCTCGCCTGATGGACGCCGTCACCGTCATCATGGGCCGCGCCGTGCCGCTCGACCGGCGTGACGTCGACACCGACCAGATCATCCCGAGCGACTGGCTCAAGCGGGTCGAGCGCACCGGCTTCGGCGCCGGGCTGTTCTCGGAGTGGCGCGAGTCCTCCGACTTCGTGCTCAACCGGCCCGAGTTCCAGGGCGACGACGTCCGGGTGCTGGTGGCCGGGGCCAACTTCGGCTGCGGCTCGTCACGCGAGCACGCGCCGTGGGCGCTCGAGGACTACGGGTTCGACGCCATCGTCGCCCCGAGCTTCGCCGACATCTTCCGAAACAACTGCCTGAAGATCGGCCTGGTCCCGGTCGAGCTGCCCGAGGCCGAGGTCGCCACGCTGATGCGGGCGATCGAGAACGACCCCGAGATCGAGATCGTCGTCGACGTCACCAACCTGCGCGTCGCCGCGCCGGCCATCGACTTCGACGAGCCCTTCCACCTCGACGAGTTCCACCACCACCGGCTGGTCAACGGTCTCGACGACATCGGCCTCACGTTGCAGAAGGCCGACGCCATCGCCGCCTACGAACCCACCCGCCCCGCCTGGCTCCCCACCGCTTCGGTCTGACGCGTGTTTGGTCGATCGTCGTCGCTATGCGACGCACGATCGACCAAACGGTCAGGGCTTGCGGCCGGCGAGGAGGGCGAGCTCGAGCCACTTCCAGTGGCAGTCGACCTGGACGAAGCCGGCCTCCCGCAGCCAGGTGAGCTGGTCCTCCACCGACGCGAGCCGGTTCGACGGGTCGTCGGTGGCTCGGGTCTTGCCGATCGACACGAGGAACTCGTCGTGGAGCTCCTCGGTGGGCGACGCGACGTGCTCCAGGTTGTAGAAGCGCCCGCCCGGGACGAGCCGGTTGAGCACCTCGCCGTAGAGGGCACGCTTGCGCTCGTCGGACACGTGGTGGATCGCGAACGACGAGACCACGAGGTCGAACTCGCCCCATTCCACCGGCAGCGGGTCGTCGAGTTCGTGGCGCAGCACCTCGATCTCGGCCGACGTCCCGAACCGGGCCCGGGCCCGGTCGAGCATCTCGTCGGAGAAGTCGCACGCGATCCCCGACACGCCCGCCCGGGCCGCCCGGATGGCACCCATCAGGATCCCGTCACCGGTCCCGAGGTCGAGCACCCGCTCCGGCGCGGGCGGCAGGAGCTCCACGAGCGCGGCCATGCCCTCGTCACGGTGCGGGATCGTGGCCCGCTCGCCGAGGTAGCGCTGCGCCCACTCGGGGGCGACCCACCGGTTGGTGGCGGACGGATCGGTCGCGGACGGACCGGTCACGGCCCGACCGTGCGCTCACGCGGCTCGGCGTCCTGGGAGCGGACGATCTTGTTGACGGCGCTGAGGTAGGCCCGGGCCGACGCCTCGACGATGTCGGTCGACACGCCGCGGCCCGACGCCTTGCGCCCGTCGGCCTCGAGCTGGATCACCACGTCGCCCAGCGCGTCGCGCCCACTCGTCACCGACGACACCTTGAAGTCGAGGACCTTGCCCGGCACCCCGCACGCGGCCGCGATCGCCGCGCAGGCGGCATCGACCATGCCGTTGCCGGTGCCGTCGGCCTCGACCTTGGTGGGGCCGTCGGCCAGCACCACGTGCGCGCTCGGCATCGTCTGCGTCCCGCCGTGCACCACCAGGTCGACCAGCTCGAAGCGGTGCACCGCGCCCGTCCCCAGCTCCTCGGCCACGATCGCCTCGAGGTCGGCCTCGGTGATCTCGACCTTGCGGTCGGCCAGCTCCTTGAACCGGACGAACGCCTGGTTCAGCGCGTCGCCCTGGAGCTTCAGGCCCATCTTCTCCAGCGTGTCGGCGAACGCGTGGCGACCCGAGTGCTTGCCCAGCACGATCTGGGCCGCTTCCTGCCCCACCGCCGCGGCGTCGATGATCTCGTAGGTCTCCCGGTCGGCCAGCACCCCGTGCTGGTGGATGCCCGACTCGTGCGCGAACGCATTGCGCCCGACCACCGCCTTGTTGTGCTGCACGCTGTACCCGGTGAGCCGCGACACCATGCGCGACGTCCGGGCCAGCTCCTCGGTGCGCACGTTGACCCCGATGTCGCCGAAGTAGTCGCTGCGGGTGCGGATGGCCATCACGATCTCCTCGAGCGCGGCGTTGCCGGCGCGCTCGCCCAGACCGTTGATCGCGCACTCCACCTGACGCGCACCGGCGGCCACCCCGGCCAGCGAGTTGGCGACCGCCAGGCCGAGGTCGTCGTGGCAGTGGGTCGACACGACGTAGTCGCCCGTCACGTGGTCGATCACGTAGCGGATGAGCTTGCCATACTCCTCGGGGACGCCGAAGCCCACGGTGTCGGGGATGTTCAGGGTGGTCGCCCCGTTGTCGACCGCGATCTGGAGCACCTCGCACATGAAGTCGACGTCGGAGCGACTGCCGTCCTCGGGCGAGAACTCGACGTCGGGCGTGTACGACGCGGCCCGGGCCACGCCGGCGGCGGCCTCGGCCTTCACCTGGTCCTCGGTCATCCGCAGCTTCTTCTGCATGTGGATGGGCGAGGTCGCGATGAAGACGTGGATGCGGGGACGGGCGGCGTGACGCACCGCCTCCCAGGCCCGGTCGACGTCCTTGAAGCCGGTCCGCGAGAGCCCGGCGACCACCGGCCCCTGCACGGCCCGGGCGATCGCCTCGACCGCCTCGAAGTCGCCCTGGCTCGCGATGGGGAACCCGGCCTCGATCACGTCGACCCCGAGCCGGGCCAGCTGCTCGGCGATCTCGAGCTTCTCGCCCACGTCGAGGGAGATGCCCGGTGACTGCTCGCCGTCGCGCAGGGTGGTGTCGAAGATCCTGACGGTGTCCATCGTCGCCGCTCGTTTCGCTCGGGGTGTCGGGAGGGGGATCCGGATTCGGGAGGGGTTCGGGGGGATGAACCCCGGGGCCAACGAAAAACCTCCCCGGCCCGAAGGCACGAGGAGGCGTCCGCGAGCACCGGGGGTGCTCGCGCCTACGTAAGGAGGAGGCCGCGGGTCGGGGCGGAGCGCAGGTCCAGGTCCATGAGCTTGTAATGCTACCGACGTGGGCGGCGACGGTGCCACCATGGGGCGATGCGTCCCGCCGGTCCGTCCCGTCGTCGCCACCCCACCGGGGAGCCGACCCGGCCGTGAGGTGGACCCGGCCGTGAGGTGGACCCGGCGGATCCTGGGCGCGGGCGTGGTCGCCGGCGTGGCCTGGGCGCTCTGGCGTCGGCTCGACCGTCCCGACCGCACCCTCGAGTGGCAGCCCCGGCCGTTCCCGCTCGCGCCGCAGCCGGTTCCCGTCCCCGCGGCCCCGGAGCCCCTGGGACCCCCGACCTGGGTCGCCCCGACCGACGGCACGTGCCCCGCCACTCACCCGGTCAAGGCGAAGCTGCGCAGCGGGATCTTCCACGTTCCCGGCGGCGAGTTCCACGACCGCACCGTGCCCGACCGCTGCTACGCCGACGCCGCCGCCGCCGAGGCCGACGGGCTGCGGGCCGCCAAGCGCTGAGCGGGCCGCCCGCCCGTCCCCGTGACGCGGTTACAGTCCCGCGACCACCGGACGGAAAAAGGGGGACCGATGCCGCAGATCATCGGCCAGATCTGTTTCAACGTGACCGACATCGAGCGGTCGATCGACTTCTGGGCCAACGTGATGGGGATCCCGCTGCAGAGCCGGACCGAGATCCCCGGCGTGCTCGAGGCGGTCCACCAGGCCCCCGAGGGTGGCTCCCGGATCCAGCTCGCCCAGTGGCTCGAGCGCGAGGGCCCCATCGACATGGGCACCTCGATGTGGAAGATCTACGTGAACACCTCCGACGTGCAGGCCCTGTTCGAGAAGGCCGTGGCCTACGGGTGCGCGGTCGACATGGAGCCGACCCGCCTCGACCGCTGGCCCGTCACCGTCGCCTTCGTGAAGGACCCCGACGGCTACATCCTCGAGCTGATCGAGTACCACGAGGGCATGCCCGTGGGTGTGCCCGACCCGAAGGCGTCGACTCGCTCGTGAACGACTTCACCGACCGCGTCGCCGTCATCACCGGGGGTGGCGGCGGCATCGGCAAGGCGATGGGTGCTGCGTTCGCCCGCGAGGGCGGGAAGGTCGTGCTGTCCGACGTGCACCAGCCGTCGCTCGATGCCGCGGTCGAGGAGCTGCGGGCCGGGGGCGCCGACGCCGTCGGGGTGCTGACCGACGTCTCCAAGCTCGAGTCGGTCGAGGCTCTGCGCGACGCCACCGTCGACCGCTTCGGGCGCATCGACGTCGTCTGCAACAACGCCGGGGTCGCCTCGGGGGCGCACGGGCGCCTGTGGGAGCACGAGATCAACGACTGGCGCTACGCGATGAGCGTCCACGTCTACGGCGTGATCAACGGGATCAACGCGTTCGTGCCGTGGCTGCTCGAGCACAACGACGACGGCCACATCGTGAACACGTCATCACACAACGGCGGCTTCGCCCCCGTCCACGCGGCCCCGACCTACGCCACGTGCAAGGCCGCGGTCGTGACGATCTCCGAGTGCCTGTTCGGGCAGTTGCGGGAGATCGGCTCGAACATCGGGGTGTCGGTGCTGTTCCCCTCGGGCCGCACCGAGGGCATCCTGAACACCGGGATCTGGACCCCGCGCGAGCGGCCGCCCGGCTACGAGTCGGACGCCCCGATCGACACCACGTCGAAGATGCAGATGTGGATCGACATGAAGAAGCAGGCCGGCGACCCGGTGCAGTTCACCCCGCTCTCCGAGGTGGCCGACACGATGATCGACGGCCTGCGGGCCAACCGGTTCTGGATGGTCGAGGAGGGCCGGTTCGAGGACCTCGTCCAGGCCCGGGCCGACGTCATCCTGCGCCGGGCCGACCCGCAGTACCCGATCGGCGCCTGACCCCCGGGGTCGGCGTCGCCGCCCGGGCCCGGTCGCTCACCCGAGGACGAGGCCCTCGAGGGTCCCGGCGTCGCGCCACTCGCGCAGCAGCCGGAAGAACGCCGGGGCGCCGCCGCCGTAGTTGCCGCCGAACCACCCCGGGCCCTCCCCCGGACGGCCTTCGTTGTTGTAGTAGCCGGGCGTGCACGACTCCTGGAACTCCGCCCGGCTCCCGGCCGAGGCCGTGATCACCGCCACCCACTCGGCCTCCGCCTCGGCGGTCGGCTCCACCGTCCGGGCGCCGGCCGCCTCGGCCGCGCCGATGACGTAGGCCACGTGGCGGCTCTGCTCGTTGTAGAGCTCGGTGAAGTTGGGCGACACCCCCGACTGCACCCCGCCCATGTGGAACAGGTTCGGGAACCCGTGGCTGCAGAAGCCGTGGAAGGTGGCGACCTGCCGTCCCCACGTCTCGCCCAGCGTCTCGCCGTCGCGCCCGGTGATGTCGAACCCGGCCCGCTGCGTGTACGCGGTGCCCACCTCGAAGCCGGTCGCGAAGACCAAGCAGTCGACCTCGTACTCGACCCCGGCCACGACCACGCCCCGCTCGGTGACGCGCTCGACTCCCTTGCCGCCGGTGTCGACGAGGGTGACGTTCGGACGGTTGAACGTGGGCAGGTAGTCGTCGTGGAAGCAGGGCCGCTTGCAGAACTGCCGGTAGTACGGCTTGAGCGCCTCGGCCGTGGCGGGGTCCTCGACGATCGCGTCGACCCGGGCCCGGATCTGCTCCATCTTCTGGAAGTCGGCCAGCTCCATCCGTTCGGCGATCTCCGCCGGGCTCGCACCTCGGGCGATGAGGTCGAGCATCCCGAGGCTGGTGAGGTTGCGGATGATCTCGGTCCAGCCGTCGCTGACGAGGTCCTCCTCGGCGAACCCGCCCGACACGAGCGCCCCGAAGTTGTCGATGCGGTCCTGCTGCCAGCCCGGCGGGAGCGACGCCGCCCACTCCGGGTCGGTGGGCCGGTTGCCCCGGACGTCGATCGACGACGGCGTGCGCTGGAACACGTAGAGGTGCTCGGCCCACTCGCCCAGGTGCGGGATGCACTGCACCGCCGTGGCCCCGGTGCCGATGATGCCGACGCGCTTGTTGCGCAGACCGACCAGGCCGCCGGTGGTGTCACCCCCGGTGTAGGCGTAGTCCCAGCGGCTCGAGTGGAACGAGTGGCCGCGGAAGTCCTCGACCCCGGGGATGCCCGGGAGCTTGGGGCGGCTCAGGGGCCCGATGGCCATCACGACGTAGGTCGCGGTCATGCGGTCGCCCCGGTCGGTGCGGACGGTCCAGCGGGCCGTCGGCTCGTCCCACTCCATGCCCGTCACCCGGGTCCGGAAGCAGGCGTCCCGGTAGAGGTCGAAGTGCTCGGCCACCGCGCGGCTGTGGTCCCAGATCTCGGGGCCGTGGGAGTACTTCTCCGTCGGCATGGAGCCGAGCTCCTCGAGGAGCGGCAGGTAGATGTACGACTCGATGTCGCACTGCACCCCGGGATACCGGTTCCAGTACCACGTGCCCCCGACGTCGGCGCCGGTCTCGATCAGCCGGATGCGCCCGATCCCCGCCTCGCGCAGGCGGGCCCCGGCGAGCAGCCCGCTGAACCCGGCGCCCACCACGACGACGTCGACGTGGTCGGTCAGCGGCGCCCGCGGCTCGGGCGGCCCCCCGTCGGGGTCCTCGAGGTAGCGGGCGAGGTCGCCGGTGAGCGCCCGGTACTGGTCGTTGCCGTCGGCGCGGAGCCGCTTGTCGCGCTCCTCGCGGTACCGCGCCCGCAGCCGGTCGGGATCGAAGTCGACGGTCGCGCTCACCGGCCCTCCCACATCGCGATCAGCGAGTCGATCGTGACGGTGGCCTGCACGGCGCCGGCCTCGTCGACGATCTCGTACAACCGCCCGTCGGGGCTGTGGTGGCTGAAGAACACCACCGCGCCGTCGGGTCCGCCCCGCTCCAGGTGCGGGTACGGGTCGCCCGGGGTCAGGTGGTGGACCCCGGCGGTCCGGACCTTGTGCACCCGGGTGCCGTCGGGCCGCAGCTCCTCGAGGTGCTGCTCGCCCGCGAGCACCAGGACCGAGGTGGCCGACACGTGCCGGTGGGCCTGACAGTGTCCGCCGCGGTCGTCGAACCGGATCACCAGGTCGATGGTGCCGGCGTCGCGGTCCCACCCGAGGACGGCGATGTCGTGGTGCACGGGGTACGAACCGGCCGGGTCACCGGTGATCTCGAGCCAGTCGTAGGCGTCGGGGTC